>ERZ791915.285-NODE-285-length-58772-cov-8.097059_pt1 | contig 58772 bp, 52 predicted proteins | sample MGYA00510139_ERZ791915 | MGnify/ENA primary metagenome ERZ791915 (study PRJEB30046, sample SAMN00792117) | human gut metagenome | study: EMG produced TPA metagenomics assembly of the A metagenome-wide association study of gut microbiota in type 2... | reverse complement strand
ATAAGAATTGTAAGTTGTTTGTAAAATCCCACATCTTCGGATGTGGGATTTTTTTAGTGAGCGCCGTTTAGTCACGAAGTGAATAAACGTGACAGCGAACTATCCAAAAGACGCGACTGAATAAGGAGCGTTGTGGATTACCTATTCCGACGAAGTCGGCAAAACTGGCGATGGTATTTTGAAGCCTAGTGAAAACACATATCAGTGTGATATAATATTATAGTATAAGTAAGATTAGGAGCGTAAGACAGTGCAGTCATTCAGCGGTAATGAAGAATTTTTCTTTCAGGGCAGTGAACAGGGCGTAGTCCTGGTACATGGCTATACAGGGGCTCCGGGTGAGATGCGCCTGCTTGGCGAATATCTCCGGCAGCAGGGACTGACGGTGCTGGGCGTGCGTTTGGCAGGACACGGCACTACGCCGCAGGAGCTGAACGAGACGAAATGGCAGGACTGGTATCAGGCTGTAGAGGACGGTGTGCAACGGCTGCGGGAAATTTGCGGCAGCGTTGCGATAGTCGGGCTGTCCATGGGCGGACTGCTGACGATCAAGGCAGCGGCTGAACTGCCGGTCAGTAAAGCCGCGATCCTGGCCGCGCCGATCTATGTCTGTGACAGGCGCGCACCTTATCTGCCGCTGCTGCGTTTTTTTATCCGTTACCTGAAAAAGCGTCAACGCCAGTATCAGGTGCCGGCAAGCTACAGCGTCTGTTACCACTTGATGCCGGTCAAACCGCTGAGCAGCCTGTTTGAGCTGGTCGATCTATGCAAAAAGAAGTATTTAAAGGCCATCAAAATACCCTGCCTGGTGATGCAGTCTAAAGTAGAGCATACGGTAAAACCTGCCAGCGCTCAATATATTTACGACCATCTGGGCACGACTGTAAAAGAACTTGTCTGGTATCATCATTCCGGCCATATCCTGACCCTGGATAATGAACGGGACGATGTTTTTGCAAAAATTTATGAATTTTTAATGGAGTAAGAAAATGCAGGAAAAAGAATATACCTGGTGCTTTGCCTGCGGCAAAGATAACCCTATTGGTTTAAAAATGGAATTTACGATGGATGCCGAAGAGTGCGTAGCTTATTTTACGCCGCAAAAAGAACATCAAAGCTATGACGGCAGAATGCATGGCGGGCTGATCAGCGTCTTACTGGATGAGATCATGGGCCATTATCTGTTTACGACCGAAGGAAAACCTGCCTATACGGCAAAAATGGAACTGCGTTACCGCCAGCCGGTCATGATCGGTGAAACGGTAAAATGCGTGGGCCGTCGTTTGAAACAAAAAGGCCGCCTGGTAGAAATGCAGGGCCAAATAATTACGAAAGACGGCATCGTAGCTGCTGAAGCAGTAGCTAAAATGATGCTGGAGGACAACAATGCAAGCGAAAAGCAGTAAAACAACAATATTAGATTTTATGCGGGGCAGCTCGTATGCGCCGCAGACAGCGGAAGAACTGATCGAAACGATCCCCGTTACGGGCAATCTTGATCACTTCTGGAAAGACCTGCTGGAACTGGAGGAAAACGGCGATATCATCAAGACCCGTTTCGGAACCTATGGACTGCCTGAAAAAATGGGACTGGTAGTCGGGCGTTTTCAGCTTACCAGCAAGGGCTTTGGTTTCGTGATCCCTGACAACAAGGGCGAGCGGCCCGATGTCTTCATTCCGCCCCGTGCTTTGGGCGGCGCCATGAACAACGATCGCGTCATGGCACGTGTGGAAAGCTCCAGCGGCGGCAAGAAGCCGGAGGGTGAGATCATTCGTATCATCACTCATGCCAACAATAAGATCGTCGGTATTTTTCATCAAAGCGGAGATTTTGGCTTTGTCACGCCTGACGACAAACGGATCGGGCAGGACATCTATATCATGAAACGTCATTTCGGCGGCGCCAAGACCAATCAGAAGGTCGTGGCAGAAATTACCCAATGGCCGGTAGAACGCCGCAACGCCGAAGGCAAGGTCATTGAGATCCTGGGCAATGTGGGCGACGTGGGGCTGGAGATCCTTTCGATCATCAAGCAGAACGATCTGCCGCTGGAATTCCCGCCGCAGGTCCTTGAAGCCTCGAAGCGGGTTCCGAAAAGCATCAAGCAAAGCGAATTGGCAGGCAGGCGCGACCTGCGTGAGCTGCCGATCGTGACTGTCGATGGCGATGATGCTAAGGATCTGGATGATGCCGTCTATGTGAAGCAGCTTGGTAAAGACGAATTTTTACTGGGCGTACATATCGCCGATGTCAGCTATTATGTCAAAGAAAACGCCATTCTGGATAAAGAAGCCCGCGAGCGCGGCACCAGCGTCTATCTGGTAGACAGGGTGCTGCCGATGCTGCCGGAACGCTTATCCAACGGTATCTGCAGTCTTAATGCCGGTGAAGACCGGCTGACCATGTCCTGTGAGATGCGTATCGACCGCAAGGGGCGCATTCTGAGCTACGAGATATTCCCATCCGTCATCCACGTCCGGCACCGTCTCAGCTACCGTATCGTGCGTGAGATACTCGTCAATGGCGATGCGGAACTGACGCAGAAATATGAAGACGTAGTACCGATGCTGAAACTGATGGAGGAGCTGTGTCTGGTGCTGCGCAAAAAACGTACCACGCGCGGCGCTATCGACTTTGACCTGCCGGAACAGAAGGTCATTTTAGATGAAGAGGGCCGGCCTGTGGAAATCGTGCAGCGTGTCCGAAGTATTGCCGAGTCGGTCATCGAAGAATTCATGCTGGCCGCCAACGAGACCGTGGCGCGCCACATGTTCAACCAAAAGTGGCCCTTTATCTACCGGGTCCACGATCTGCCCAACGAAGAAAAAATGAAAGATTTAGCCAAACTTCTGGCTAACTTTAATGTCAAGCTGAAGGTCAGTGAAGAAACCAAGCCGATCGAAGTGCAGAAGGCCCTGGCAGCAATGTCCGGCAAGCCGGAAGAACGCCTGGCGGCTACCGTGGCCCTGCGCTCGCTGAAACAGGCCGTTTATCAGACCGAGAATATCGGTCACTTTGGCCTGGCGGCAGAATATTATACCCATTTCACCTCGCCGATCAGACGCTATCCTGATTTGATCGTCCACCGCCTGCTGCACGCCTGGATCAGCGACCCGACGATGAACGCCGGGAAAAGCGAAAAGCTGGAGCTGAACCTGGACGCGATCGCCGAGCATGCTTCGATCCGCGAACGGGCGGCCGCAGAAGCAGAGCGGGCTACCGTTGACCTGAAAAAGGCGGAATATATGGCCGGTCATATCGGCGAAGAGTTCGACGGCGTTATTTCCGGCGTCACAGCTTTCGGAATGTTTATCGAGCTGGAAAACGGCGTCGAAGGTCTGGTGCATATTTCCAGCCTGATGGACGATTATTATGAGTTCTACGAGGACAGATATGCCCTTGTAGGCTCGCATACACGCAAGGTCTACCGTCTGGGTGACCCGGTGCGGATCGAGGTCTTACAGGTCAATATCGCCGACAGGAACATCGACTTTATCATGGCCGGCGAAAACGACGCTGCCCGTGACCGCATCAAAGCACAGCTTTTAGGCCAGCGCAGCCATGCTTCGGCACGCAGCGCAGTCGAAAAAAGCGGCGGCAAAAAACAGGGCAAAAAAAGCCCCCGCAAAAAGCCGCTGGAAAAACGCGGCAAAGGCGGTATTGGCGGTAATAAATACGCTAACCATGCCAAAAACAGGAAAAAAGGCCGCAAGAAAAAATAATCATGACCAGGTGAACAATAATGGCAGAAAAGAAAATCAAGATCATTGCGGAAAACAGAAAAGCCCGGCATGATTTTACGATCCATGAAACCTACGAAGCCGGTATCGAGCTGACAGGCACCGAAGTAAAATCGCTGCGGGCAGGCAAAGCCAATATGAAAGACAGCTATGCCCAGATCACCAAGACGGCTGAGGTCTATGTCTATAACCTGCACATCAGTACTTACGATCAGGGCAACCGCTTCAATCACGACCCGCTTCGCAACCGCAGGCTGCTGCTGCACCGCGAGGAAATACGCCGCCTGATCGGCAAGGTAAAGGAAAAAGGCTACGCTTTGGTGCCTTTGAAAATGTATTTTACCCACGGGCTGGTAAAAATGGAGCTGGCGCTGGCCACAGGCAAAAAGCTGTATGATAAACGGCAGGACCTGGCCAATAAAGACGCCAAACGTGAAATGGAACGCGCCATGAAGGAGCGGAACCGCTAAAAGTTGCAGATTCTTCACAGGGTAGCGCTTGCAAGTAGCAGGTGCCTGTGTTAGAATAATTAGAGCCTTACAGGCCATACTTCAAACCGGGGATGTACTGGTTTCGACGGGGGTAGGTGTGGTATGATAAGCGAGCCGTGGTTCCGTCAGCACGTTAAACGGCGGACGTTTAAAGTAAACGCAAAAACTGATTACGCTTTAGCAGCTTAATGCTAACGTCTTTCCGATCCTCCTCCCATGGGAACGGAAAAGACGCAAACAGTGGGATACCCGCAGGCCAATTCTCGGAGGCCGGCAGGGGAAGCTCATCGAGATAGCGACCGCGAAGCCTGCCGCTGGGCGTCAAGGAAGCGAAAGCTAAAATAACGGCTGCGCTCGGAGAAGGTCATATTGCAATATTTTCGGACAGGGGTTCGACTCCCCTCATCTCCACCAATTGCATTCAATTTAAAATTTATCATAAAATGCGACCCTGGCAGCAAGCCGAAGGTCGTATTTTTTTGTACCGTGACAGTTGTAAAAATAACGGTAAATATTTGAGCTAAACTAATGTTTTTAAAAGTAGCATTTGTAAAAATTGAAATCGCTTAAAATATACTAAATGTTGAAAAAGTTTTACTATAGTTGACTTTCTTATACAAAATGCTATACTTGTATTAAAGAAACTAGGAGGTGCTTTTATGAAAATATCCAGAAAATTCCTTACAGCAGGCATTGCTGCCGCGCTGACTTTGAGCGTTGCGGCATCGGCTTTTGCGGCAGGGCTGACTGTTAAAACTAAAAAAATCAACGAAGGACAGGTCAAGACAGCTACTCCTGTCATTACCGGTTCTGTAGGCGGCGCCAAGATGGACACGCTGCTGACGCAAATGACTACGAAAAATACTGTAGCTGAGATCTATAAATATTTGCCCAGCGACAGTCAGAAAATCACTTTAGACAACTACCTGGACTTTACCAACGGTGCTTCTGACCCGGTGCAGGAAGGGTTTGCGCTCGTGAAAGGCAGTGCCTTTCTGGTAAACGCCGGCTTTGACAAAGAACAGAAGGAGCTTGGCAAAACTAAAGCTGATGAAAAGTATAAACTGGACATCGACTACACGATCTATACTGCCGGCGACGAGCTGTTATCGCTTGAACAACACGCTTTCGCTTATACCGGCGGTGCTCACGATAATCAGTCGGTCACAACGCTGACCGTTAATCCGAAAACCGGTAAGATCTATACTCTGGCCGATATGTTCATTCCCGGTGACGCTTACAAAGAACGTCTGGAAATGCTGATCGCCATTCAGCAAAAAGGCGATAACAGATTAAAAGCACAAATGAAAGATCCGGTAGTTGCTTACCAGAAAGTTACCATTACCGGTAACGAAAAATTCTATGTAGATTCCGATCTGCAGAATTTTGGTTTTTATGTTGTCTACAATCCGGGTGAAGTTGCGCCCATGTCGGCAGGCATCGTTAAATATTTCATCCCTATCGACACCATTTCCGATATTATCAGCTATGATATGAACTGAAGAAAATAAAAATAGACACGCTCAGGCGTGTCTATTTTTTATGCGCTTTATTTGTTTTTAGGTATTTCCGTCAGCAGCTGCAGTTTAATGCCGTCGCTAAAGCTGACGCTGCTGATAACGGGCTGCCATTTGACCGTTTTCAGATCGCTGCGCAGCAAACGCACGGTCTCAGGCTTGAACTGGTTGAGGCTGAACAGCTTGTTCAGGCTGATGCTGCCCTGAGGCGCCAAAGTAAGATATTCGTTGAAGCGGCAGCGCTGCAGCAGCATACCGTCGTTATCAAACACTTCCACAAAGCCCTGCAGGCCTGTAATGGTTTTACCGGAGATATTGCGCAGGGTAAAAGCAGCCTGCATAGTGTAAGAGGGGAACCAGCCGCCGCTGGAAGCGATCGAGATCGTTCCCGGCGCAGCAGTAATGGCGGCATCCAGTTCGGCCTGCACCTTGCTGTTAAGCTGCTGGAGCTTTGCCGCCGTAGCCTGCTCACGTTCCTTCAGCAGTTCTTTCAGGTTGGTGATCTCGGTCAGACGCCAGCTGCCGTCGTCCAGTTCGTACATTTTGACGTGCAGGATAAAATTATGCTCCAGCTGTTTATCATACAGCTTCACAGCCACATCGGCAGTTTTGCCCACCTGCTCGCTGCTTTCCACGCCCTCGTAATGCATCGTGCCAAAGCCGGTACGGTCTTTAAGCTGCTCGGCCAGCTGCTGGCCTTCATTTTTGGGGCTGGGGGCAGGCGCCGGCACTGTGGCCGTGGCGTCTGGATCACTGCTGTCTTCGCTGTGATCTTCCAGCGTGCCTGTCTCTACATAATGTCTGGTCTGTTCGGTCATGATCGGCACAACGGCGCTTTTCAGGCTCTGGACGATACCCAGTAAAAAGGGATTGGCCTCTTTAGGGTCGCCGAAGGCGTAATAAACCACATCGTCATACGCATGGGCATACAGTGAATTAAGGTCGACATGCTTTTCAAATTTGCTCAGGTCATGCTGCTGCACGGCCTCGTGGATCTGGGTGAAGGTATATTGCGGCGTACGCATCCAGTAAAAAAAGTACAGGGCAGCGCCGATGACGATCAAAGCTGCGGTGATCAGGATATATTTTTTAGTGTTCTCACTCATGGTAAACTCCTTAATTAATGCTGGTATAACCATTTTAAAGATAATAGCAGAGCTTGTCAATCAAATAAAAGCAGGCTTCCGGTACCAGGAAAAACTTAACGGCGCTGCCAACAGGGGCAAGCGCCGCTAAAAATTTTTAGTTTTTAAAATCCTCCGGTTTTACCAGACCACGCTCCAAAAGGAAGGTGCGTGCTACTTCTGCCCGGTCGCGGCCCTTTTCAACTACTTCATAATTCAGCTTTTGCATCGTTGTGTCATCAATGGCGCTGCTGAGCGCAGACAAAGCCTGAGCGATCTCAGGATGCTCGGCGTTGGTTTTACCGTTGACGAAAGGCAGCATATAATAGGGCGGGAAGAAATTTTTATCGTCTTCCAGCAGTACCAAATCATATTTCTGCAGCAGTCCGTCCGTCGAAAAAGCTGTGATCACATCGACATTGTCAGACGTGATCGCCGTATACATCAGCGTACCGGAGAAATTATTGACCGATTTGAAGGTCATACCATAAGTTTTTTCTATACCCGGCAAACCGTCGTCACGGGCCGCAAATTCCGGCGAGCAGCCGAAACGCAGATTATGACTGACGCGGGTCAGATCGGTCATCGTCTTGAGATGATATTTAGCCGCGGTTTCCTGTGTTACCGCCAAAACGTAGGTATTGTTAAACCCGAAGCTTTCCAGCAGCTCGATCTGATGCGTGTCACGCATCTGCTGTTGGACCAACAGATACATCTCCTCCGGCGTAAAACCGGGCCGCAGCTTGTTTTTTAAGATCGTGCTGTAGCCGGTGCCCGTATATTCAGGATACAGGTCGATCTCGCCCGAACGCAGCGCTTCAAAAGCGATCATCGTGCCGCCCAAAGCAAGCTTACGTTCCACCTTGAGGTCAGTTTTGGCCTCGATCAGGTCGGCCAGCATATTGCCGACGATCACGCTTTCCGTCGCGTCTTTGGAGCCGATGCGGAGATCAGGCTTATTTAAAAACTCGTGGCTCAGCAGATAACCGCTGCTGATAATAACGATCATGCCGGCAACTGCCAGAATACGTTTATGGTGCTGCCGGGTGCGTTCCAGGCTTTCTTTGGACATTTTTTTCGAAGCAGGGCGCAGCGAGACAGGTGTTACCGCAGTTTCGACCTTGCTCATCAAAAAGTCCATCAAAAGCGCCAGACAGCAGGCAGGGATAGCGCCCGCCAGGATCATATTGGCATTATCGGTCTGGATGCCGCTGATCACCAGCGTGCCCAGGCCGCCCGCGCCGATATAAGCCGCGATCGTCATCAGGCCTACGGCAGTAACGCTGGAAATGCGTATGCCCGCCATGATCACAGGCAGAGCCAGCGGCAGACGCACCTTGAACAGTATCTGCATATCCGTCATGCCGATACCCTTTGCTGCCTCCAGCGTATCGGCGCTGATATTGCGCAGCCCGGTACAGGTATTTTTCAAAATAGGCAGCAGCGAATACAAAACAACCATCGCTACAGCGGTGACGGCGCCGATACCCATATAAGGAACCAGAAAACCGAGCAGCGCCAGACTGGGAATAGCCTGGGCCAGATTGGCAAAACCCATTACCGGGCGCAGCAAACGCTCACGCTCAGAAATGTAAATGCCCAGCGGCACACCGATACAAACAGCGATAGCTACCGAAAGCAAAGTCAACTGGATGTGACTGAGCAGTAAAAGTCCTATATATTGCTGCTGGTCCTGCACATATGCTAATAATCCGCTCATGCTCCGCCCTCCTCAAAGTCAATAAATTGCTGACTCATCGTCGTTACGAGGCTGGAATGAGTGATAAGTCCCAGCAGCCGCTTATTTTCGTCTACTACGGGAACATTGGAAATATGATTGCTGTTGACCTTTTTAAGCAGGGCCACAATGTTCTCGTTGGGGGCGGCCGTTGCCTGTGCTGGCTGCATCACCGTATACACCGGCTCGCTTTTATCCGGCGCCGCATGGATAGAACGGGCGCGGATGATCCCCAATAAATGTTCACTTTCGTCGACGACCAGAAGGCTGTCGACATTTTCGATCCGCATTTTTTCGATGCATTTCAGCATCGGTACATCGGGGTAGGTGATCTTCGGCGTGCGGATCATGATATCTTTGGCCTTGATCAGTTCGGGACTACTCCAAATGCGCTTAGAACCTACAAATTCGCTGACAAAACCGTCAGCGGGGTTCTTCAGGATATTTTCCGGCGTGTCGTATTGTAAAATAGCGCCGGAATGTAAAATGCAGATACGGTCAGCGATCTTCACCGCTTCGTCCATATCATGAGTAACAAAGACAATAGTCTTGCGCAGCTTCGCCTGCAGATTGACCAGCTCGTCCTGCAGCTGACTGCGGGTGATAGGGTCTAACGCCGAAAACGGCTCGTCCATCAAAATGATACCGGGGTCCATGGCAAAAGCGCGGGCTACGCCGATACGCTGCTGCTGGCCGCCGGAAAGATGGTTGGGATAGCGGTCCAGAAATTCCTGCGGCAGGCCCACCATTTCCATCAGGTTTACTGTACGTTCAACGATCTCTTCCCGCGGCAGTTTGGCCAGCTGCGGAATGATCTCAATATTTTCGCGCACCGTCATATGCACGAACAGGCCGGTCTGCTGGATCACGTAACCCATATTCCGGCGCAGCTCGATCGGGTCCTGCGCCATAATATCAGTTCCGTTGATCAGGATCTGACCTGCGGTAGGGTCGATCAGACGGTTGATCATCTTCAGCAAAGTAGTTTTGCCGCAGCCGGAAGGGCCGATGAGCACCACCAGTTCGCCCTCGTTGATCGAAAAGTTGATATTCTCTAAAACATTGTGCTGTTTGTAAGCTTTACTTACGTTGATAAATTGAATCAATAGGGGTTCCTCCTTATCTAGGTTTTAAAATTCTCTCTGCGTCTAAAGTGAAGTTCCACTTGATGCTCAGCTCCTTTCATATATAGAGTAAGTTCATATATTCGTTATCTGCTGTGAATATTCCTGCAATATAATATAATGAAAAAAGAATTAATTTATTATCCTTGATAATAAGAAAAATAAATTTTAAACTATGACGATAAAAATATCGTGATAAATAATGGACTTTATGAAATACTGCCACAGACCTGATAAAACATGCTATAATAACAAAAAACAAAGGAGTGAGAGCATGCTTTTTATTTGTTATCCCAAATGCAGCACCTGCCTGAAAGCCGAAAAATATTTACAGACGCAGAACCTTGAATACACTAAACGCGATATCAAAACCGATAATCCTAATGCCGAAGAACTGCACAGCTGGCAGCAGGCAAGCGGACTGCCGCTGAAAAAGTTTTTTAATACCAGCGGCCTGCAATATAAAGCGCTGGGACTGAAAGATAAACTGCCGCAGCTGAGCGAGGAAGAGCAGCTGCAGCTTTTGGCGACCGACGGTATGCTGGTCAAGCGGCCGCTCTTGATAACGGACGATGCGGTACTGGTCGGTTTCAAAGAAGCCGAATGGTCAGAAAAACTACAGCAAAAGTGAAAAAAAGTGCAGAAGATTATATGTCAAGCAAATATAATCATAGAAATTAGTTTGTAAAGTATAGATAATATTTTGAAAGTATAAAAAGTTCAGGCAAATTTTCATAAGTGTAACTTATGAAACAGAAGCACGGTTGAAAAATCGCTGCAAAGCCTGTATAATCAGGGTAGAGAAAGCAAAGAAGAACTCCGATATACCGATGACGGTACATATCGGAGTTTTCTGTTTATATCTGCGATTATTTTTTCTGGTATCTATAGCTGCACTTTGCAGCCTCGCAACCGCTTTGATGCAGGGCGCCAGGCCCGGAGCATTTTCTATATGCAACTCTAATGCAAAGGATGTGAAATTATGGAAACGGACAAAAAAACAACAACAGCAGAAGTAGGATTTTTAAAAAAGTACGGTTTTTATCTGGCGCTGGCGGCGTTAGCAGCTATTGTGCTGCTGCCTAACCCCGAAGGGCTCTCCGTAGCCGGCCAGAGAATGATCGGCATCATGGTCTTTTCAGTTATCGTCTGGGCGACAACGGCGATTTCCTACCCGGTCAGCGCCGGCGTTATCATGACCCTGATGGCGCTGCTCATCGGCTTTGCTCCCAATCCCGAAACCGGTAAGCTGTTCGGGACGGCGGCAGGCCTCGGCATCGGGCTGAAAGGCTTTGCCTCCACAGCCTTCTGTCTGGTAGCGGCAGCCATGTTCCTGGCTGTGGCAATGACTAAGACCGGCCTTGATAAACGTATCGCGCTGGTGATACTCTCCAAATTGGGCGCAAAATCCAACCGCGTCGTCATCGGCGTTATCCTCTGCGGCTTTATCCTCAGCTTTTTCGTACCCAGTACCACGGCCCGTGTAGCCTGTCTGGTACCGATCGTTATGGGCATGATCAAAGCTTTCGATGTGCCGCTGAAAAGCAGGTTCGCCGGTATGCTGATGATCACCGTCGCTCAGGTCGATAGCGTCTGGAACGTCGGTATCAAAACTGCGGCCGCACAGAACATGGTCGCCGTCAACTTTATCAGCAGCCAGCTGGGCGTCGATATCTCCTGGCTCGACTGGTTCGTCGCAGCAGCTCCGTTTTCACTTTTGATGTCCATCATTTTATATAAGCTGATGATGCATCTGATGCCGCCGGAAATCGACGAGATCAAAGGCGGCAAAGAAACAGTGGCCCGCCTGCTCAAGGAAATGGGCAAGGTCAGCGTCGATGAAATGAAGTTGTTAGTCATCTCCATTTTCCTGCTGATCTTCTGGACCACCGAAAAGAAACTGCATCCCATCGATACCTCCACGACGACAATGGTCGCAGTCACTCTGCTGATGCTGCCCAAGATCGGCGTCATGAACTGGAACGACGTCGTGCATAAGATCAACTGGGGCACAGTGCTCCTGTTCGGCGTCGGCATCTCGCTGGGCACGGCTTTGCTCTCTACCAAAGCAGCTACCTGGATGGCTAACGAGATCGTTGTCGGCTTTGGGCTCGAAAATTCGACCACCCTGATGGTCCTGGCGATCATGTCCCTGTTCCTCATCGTTATCCACATGGGCTTTGCCAGCGCCACAGGTCTGGCGGCAGCCATTATCCCGATCGTTATTTCCGTGCTGCAGCATCTCAAAACTCCGGGCGTCAATATCGTCGGTATGACCATGATCCTGCAATACGTCGTCAGCTTCGGCTTTATCCTGCCGGTCAACGCGCCGCAGAACATGATCGCTTACGGCACCGATACCTTTGAAGTACATGACTTTGTGCGTGCCGGTATCCCGATCACCATCATTGCTTTCGCCCTGATCATGATCCTGGGCGCTACCTATTGGAAATGGCTGGGACTGGTCTGAAAAGAACGCAGTACGCAGGCTTAGAAAACTGAACTGAATCCAACTACAAAAAAAGACGCAGCTTTTAAGCTGCGTCTTTTTGCTGTGCACCGCTATGCGGGCACAATGACGTCAAAATCAAATATCTATTCCCAAAGCCTCTTTCACCAGCAGGCCGATAACGAAGGAAAACGCCGCAACACTGAGACTGATGATCGCCATTTCCCAAAAACGCTTTTTGAAATTCAGGTCTTTGGCGACTGAAATATAATAGGTAAACACCAAAATTATCAGCACCACCGTCAGCAGCATCGTTCCCAAAGCGTGCAGATAATGCTCATCATCAAAAATCAGATAAGGCAGCACCAGCAGCGCCACCGTGATGCAGTAAGCGATACCCGTATAAGTACACGACTTCAAAGCATCATCGCGGCCTTCGCTGCGGGCCGAAAGAAACTCGGACGAAGCCATCGACAAAGTTGCCGAAACGCCGGTGATAAGCCCCGACAAAGCGATCAGTTTGGTATTCTGCAGCGCCAGGGTCAGTCCGGCCAAAGTACCTGTCAGCTCTACCAGGGCATCGTTCAGCCCCAGCACCATCGACCCCACATACTGCAGGCGTTCCTCGTCCAAAATTGCCAGCAGCTGCTGCTCGTGCCGGTCCTCATCCTCGGCGATCTTCTGCGCCTGCGGTATCTCGGCGGCGATCTCCTCATAGTTATAAGCCGCGTCGCCCTCGTTGCCCTCCATCAGCTTCAGGGCAAAGGTATAGCCAAAGATCACCGACAGCAGGGTATACCACCAGATCTTCCATTGTAAAGGCTGCACCTTTTCCTTAGTAAAGCTTTCCCAGATCTGGCAGTGACGGTGCTCCTCATTGGCTATTTTCAGCAGCGTGGCCTTGTTGTCCGGGTTTTTGACAAAGCCTGCCACCTTCGTATAAATATGGTACTCTGTCAGCTCGTTTTGCTGCATCTTCAGCACCCGGCGCTTGATTTCCGGGCTCAAAGCTTTTATTTCAGACATCATCATCAACTCCGTATAAATTTATTTATTGACTAACATTATACTGCAATCGGAAGCAGTTGACAAAATAAACATAGCTTAACGCAATAAAAAAACAAAAAGTATGAATTGCAGGTCCGGTTTTTGAACCGGGCTTTTTTATTTTCGATTAGCGGCGGCGTAGTCTTTTGCAAGACTAAGCTCAAGTTGTAATAAATAAAAGGTAAATAAGTCTTGCGGGGGGGACAGATAGTGTATAATAGCTTCGGTTAATCTATATAGATGAAAATTATCTATATAATTAAAGTTTAAATATTGCGAAAGAATAACCCTGATAGCTGGAAATTATTTGGGAAAATCTAGATGGACTGAGCTTATTCTGCAGTCGGTCTAATTTTAATAAAAATCAAAAAGGGGAATGATTTACAATGACCAACAACAAAAGACTTTTGGAAAAAGCAGTAGTTTTGGGGCTGCTGCTGGCAAGTCCCAATATTGCCGGAGCCACAGAGGGTGTTGACGAACCGTTTACCAGCACAGCAGCGCTGGCGGCAGTCAATGGCACAGCAACAATCACCGGCAGTAATCAAAACAACAGCTTCCAGGGCGTCATAGGCATTTACTATGTCTCCGGCAGCGGCTTTGTTTACGGCGATCCCATCAACCTGACGATCAACGGTTTTACAGACGCTAACAATCACAACGCCACAGCAACGGGACTTTGGCTGACCTCCGGCGTCAGCGACCTGCAAAAAATCAACCTCACCATGATCGACAATACCGCTATCGACCATCGGGTATACGGCCTGCAGACCTTTGCCGGCGCCACAGTAAAACTGGGCGACGCATCGAAGATCACCGTCAGCGGCAACTCCAGCGAAAGCATCTACGGAATGTATGCCGGCAACAACTCCTACGGCGGTCCCGGCACGATCCTGGGCGGGAATGATCTGGAAATCAATATCACCAATAAAGGCACTGGCTATGCCTATGGCATTCTGGCCGGTGACAGCGCCAGTGCTGCAGTCGGCGACAATCTGAAAGTTACGGTAAATGCCAAAGACGAAGCCAGAGGTGTAGAAGCAGGCAGGAACGGCGCCAAAATGAACATCGGCAAAAATGCCAATATCAGTGTTCACAGTACTGACGCCGCGTCCCTGGGCGCCTTTGCTACCCTAACCGGTAAAATAGAATTCGGCAGCGGCCTGACCATCAATTCCAGCACCGACAGCAGCAGCAAATGGGCTATGGGCATCCTCGTCAAAGACGCGGGCTCGGAAGCCGTACTCAACGGCGCAACCATCCTGACAAACGCCGGCAGCGACAACGAAAACGGCTATGCCTTTTATCTTTATGATGGCGGCAAGATCACCGGCAACGCCGGCAAATATAATATCGTCGGCAATATCCTCAATGTCTTTGGCGGTCAGGTCGATCTTTCCATGAACTCGGCCTCCTATATGCACGGCAAGATCGAAACAGATAACAGCGCCAGAACCGACCTCAGCCTGACAGAGAACTCTGTCTGGGAAGTAACTGACCATTCCTATCTCAACCATCTGGTCAACGACCATTCTACCATCGACATGACGCAGGACAACGGCAAATTTACCGGACTGATGGTCGAAAACCTCAGCGGCAATGACGGCGTCATCAAAATGCACGTCGACACCAGCCTGAGCGCTAACAACAGCGACAAGCTGTATATAACTGATACCCTCACCGGCACCCAGTACATCGACCTGTACGATGTCAACAGCCACACCCCGATCGGAGCAGAAGGCGTCGGCACAGTGCTGGCAACAGTCAACAACCACAACGGAAGCTTTGCAGCTGTCGATGGCGAAGGCACCCTGTACTGGAACCGCTATGAACTGGATAAGCAGGACACCGCTGACCTCAGCGGCAGCTACACTAAAGACTGGTACCTGAAACAGGTCGTCAAGATCAATGTGCCTACTACCAGCATCCAGACAGTAATGAGCGCCAACGCGCTCAACTACCATACCTGGCGCAACGAAAACGACAAACTGTTGCAGCGCATGGGCGAACTGCGCCTGAATGGCGAAGATACCCAGGGCGTCTGGTTCCGTATCCGCGGCGCCAAGATCGGCCGCGACGGCAGCTTTGATTTTGAAAACAAATACACCGCCTACGAGCTGGGCTACGACGCTGTGACCAAACAAACAGCAGACAAGACCCGTTACCAGGGCGTAGCCTTCAGCTACACCGACGGCGACAGCAGCTATACCCGCGGCAGCGGCGACAACAGCAGCAAAGCCATCAGCTTCTATAATACCGAGATCGGCAGCAAAGGCCATTATCTGGACATGATCTTCAAGATCGGTACTATGGACAATGACTTTACCGCCTACGATACCAGAAGCAACAAGATCACCGGCGACTTTAACAACACCGGCATCTCGCTGAGCGCCGAATACGGCCGTAAAAACGCGCTGGAACACGGCTGGTATTTCGAGCCGCAGGCTCAGTTCACCCTGGGCTATCTGGGCGGTGACAATTATAGCACCAGCAACGGCATCGACATTGACCAAAGCGGCATCAAAAGTGCCGTTGGCCGCATCGGCTTCAACATCGGCCGTGAGATAGGCACTAAGGGCATCGTCTACGCCAAAGCCAACCTGCTGCATGAATTTGGCGGCGGCTATAACGTAACGATGAACGACGGTACTGACAGCCTCAAAGTCAGCGATACCTTCAACGACACCTGGTTTGAATACGGCGTCGGCGCCGCCTTCAAAACCAGCGACAACAGCCACATCTATCTGGATGTAGAACGCAGCGCCGGCAGCGACTTCACTAAAAACTGGCAGTGGAACGTCGGCGCCCGCTGGACCTTCTAAGCCTGGCAAATTGCCGACATAACTAAATTTGCTTTTCGTCAAGATACTCTAACCCTCTATCTTGATTGAAATATTTCCCTGCAAGGGCCTGCTTTGATCAAAGCGGGCCCTTGCTTTTGCTTAAAGCAGATACTTAAAACCTGCTTTATAATTATGATGTGGTATCGTTTGAACACTTGGTGAGGTGTTTTCGAACCTAGTGAGAATACATACCCTTGTGGTATCATTTGAGTACTTGGTGAGGTATTTTCAAACTTAGCACTCATACATACCCTTGTGGTATCGTTTGAGTACTTGGTGAGGTATTTTCGAACCTAGTACTCATACATACCCTTGTGGTACAATATAGTAGCAGAGAAAGCTAAAAGGAGTGCGGAAAATGAAAGCGGAAAATATATTAAAGCAGCTCAGCCAGGAACAGAAGATGCAGTATAAAGGTGGCATTTACTACCTTACTCAAATCGACCTGGCCTATAACAGTAACCGGATCGAAGGCAGTCAGCTGTCCAAAGAACATACCCGCAGCCTTTTTGAAACGCAAACGCTGACAGCTGCTAAAGATGAACTGATACGTGCCGATGATGTGATCGAAGCGCGCAACCATTTTCGGGCCTTTGACTATATTTTACTCAATACCATGCAGGAACTGAGCGAAAAATCTATCAAAGAAATTCATAAAATCCTGAAACAGGGCACCAGCGATGCAGATCTCAGCTGGTTCAGGACAGGCGAATATAAAGCCCTGGAAAATATAGTCGGCGGCCATGCGACAATACCGCCAAAGCAGGTAGCCGGTGCCGTACAGGCATTGCTTGCCGCTTATAATGCACCGGGTACAAGAACGCTGGCAGAGATTATTGACTTCCATGTAAGCTTTGAACAGATCCATCCTTTTCAGGACGGCAACGGCCGTGTAGGAAGACTGCTCATGTTTAAAGAATGTTTGAAGAACAATATTGTTCCCTTTATAATCGATAACCTGCACAAGAATTATTATTATCGTGGTTTGGATCAGTATGCTAAAGAAAAAGGCTACCTCATCGATACCTGTTTATCGGCTCAGGATAAATATGCCGCCTTATGTATGAAATTTGTGCCCGGATTTATGGACGAAGATAATACGCTTTAAAAATCAAAGCCTCCGTTAAAGCAGTAATAACAAAAGACCAGAGCATTTTTGCTCTGGTCTTTTGTTATTTGTACACCGGCAGCAGCCTGTTTTGCAGATGCTCGATGATCTCACGCACACGGCGCTGACTGTTGGCCAGGTCAAACAAATCCGGCTCAGGGCAGTCTGTCCGGCGCTCCTGCGTGCGCCGCCGGGACAGCTGCCGCTTTTTCTGCTCGTCCAGCACCGCCGCATCCATATCGTGTAGCCGCGGAAAATATCGCTCGCCGGCCAGCTTTTTCACACAGCAGCTAAAAAGCTGCGGCTCCAAAGCACCGTAGCGCTCCACCCACAACCGCAGCCAGAAATCCTCCTCGGCAAAACCAGACAGCGGCGGATGCAAACCAGCCGCCTTAAAAGTAAGCAGCGCCCGCTGCATAAAAACGTACGGCCGCTCCATCAGTGCAACCCGCCCGCATCTACGCCGTAGGCCAGCCGCAGCTTGGCCAGCCCGTCGCGCTTAGAACAAAACACGCTTTGGCAGGTGATGCCCAGCGCCGCTGCCACCTCACGCTGGCTTTTGCCCGCCAGGAACACCTCGCTGAGCACCAGCCGCTGCAGCCGGGGCAGCTGTGCCAGCAACTCCCGCAGACCGGCGCTGAGCTCGTCCGCACGGGTACTTTCACTATAGCGGTCAGCGGCAAAAGTATCCAAAGTCAAGCTCGTTTCCTCGTCCAGCGTTGCCTGCTCGCAATCCAGCCGCAGTTTTTGTTTCTGCACCTGCAAATTCAGCTGCCGGCGGATCGTAAATCTGACGTGCGAAGTAAAAAAATGGAAATTACTATGCCTAAAGCTCATGATCGCGTCATTGACCGCCATCAAAGCAAAAATCTCCGTATCCTCCTGTTCCAGAAAATGCACATAATAACTGTTATATTTAAAAGCCCGCACCATCGGCGTAAAGCCCAGCAAAAGCCTGTTGACGGCCCGGCTGTCGCCTGACTGTGCCAGCGGCACCAAAACTGCAAAATCCAGCTGCTCTGTATTTGATCGTTCGTTCATCTGCCTGTTATCTCCCGTTCACTCCGGCTGCGCCGGTTTTTAGCTCCAAAGCCGCCAAAGCAAAATCCTTGGCGCTCAATCCCTCCAGACACTCGCTGCACACCTCGCCGCAGTTATCTACAGCCAGATATTCCTCACCCTCGAAAATAGGGCTGCCGCATAACCCGCAGGTATAAACCTCCAGCAGCTCCGCATCCTCAGGTGCGGCCAGCCAGTCAGCCTCGATCTTTGCCAAACGCCTTTCCTGTGCCTCTGCACCGCAGTCATGCCTCATCAACACCGCCGCCTTTCACAAATAAAACAGATAAATACAAAAAAATACGCCTCCTTAGGTTGTTAAAACGCCGCCGTCTGATCCTGTACTTTCGTACTTAGCAGTACTGATACTAAATAAATTAACACTAAAACAAAAGAGCCCGTAGAACCCCGGTGAGAGGTAGAAACCTGTTAAGAAAAAGAAAATACTAAAAGAAAAAGACGGTTTGGTTTTACACTTACTAAATACACAGCAAAAAATGCAAAAATCAGGTTCGCACGAAAAAAATAAAAAAAAATTTTTTTTGCCCTCAACCTGATTTTCAGCAAAAAAACCATGTACTTAGTAAGAGTAGGGCAGCAGGGCCAAAACAAAACCTGCCCGGCAGTTCCCTGCAAAATACTGACGAAGGGAGGAGCTAAAATGCTGATCACACAGTCACAGACAGTATCACTGATGCAGCTCGCCGACCTGGCCGCCTGCGCACGCAACCGCATCGCGCAGATATATCTGCACTGGACGGCAGGCCGCTATGGCCAGGTCTACGACGACTATCACCTGAACATCGACGCCGACGGCACGATCTATCGCAGCTGCACCAGCCTGACAGAACGCAAAAGCCACACCTGGCGGCGCAACACAGGCAGCATCGGCATCGCCCTCTGCGGCGGGCTGGGCGCACAGGCCAACCACGGTTACGACGCCGAACTGGGGCCCTATGCCCCTACGGCGGCGCAGACCGACAAACTGGCGCAAATGCTGGCACTACTTGCCGTCAAACTGGATCTGGGCATCGAACCCGGTACTGTTATGACACACTGCGAAGCAGCGCTTTGCGACGGCTACGGCCCCTACAGCGGCGACCCCCAGACCCGCTGGGACCTGTGGTATATGCGCGACTCACCCGGCGACGGCACTATGAAACCGGGCGGACAGGTGCTAAGAGGTAAAGCCCTGTGGTATCTGGCCCGCTGAGCCGGGCGCAAACCTGTAACACCAAGACAGGCAACCAATACAAAAAATAAAGGAGCAATCATTATGCCAACAACAACCAAAACAGCAACATCCTACAAATTATCCTTAGCAGTCGAAAACGGCGTCAACGCGCTGGGAGCGGCGCAGGTCAAATCCGTATCCATCGGCAGCGTCAAGCTGGATGCAGAAGACGACAAGTGCCTTGCCGTCGCCAATGCCCTGAGCGAGCTGATGAGCCATGAGGTAGTCAACGTCTACGTGACGGAAAAGGCCGAGCTGGCTCAAGCGGAGTAATTTTACAAATTATCCGCTTGTTTTTTAGATTTTCTCGACTTTCTTGAAAGAAATTCAGCAAAGACTTTTCACTTTAAATGTTCATTTCTTTTAGCGGTAAAAGAAACGAACCAAAGAAAAACCGGCACGTCGCAGATTTTTATTTAGCTTTGCTCAACGGCGGCTCCGCGAAACTCGGTATTGTTGCCGAAGATAAATCATCTGAGCAACAATACCTCAAACAAGTCACTCCGCTATCGCCTTATTCGCATCGCACATAACAAAATCTGCTCAATGTGCCCTAACACCCTACGTTCTACTGCTGTAGTCAATCAGTATTGATAACATCAGAATGTCGATACCTTTCTCATGAAATTTTGCAGTAATTTGTACGATGCAGGGGGTTTGAGCGCACATTGTGGTCAAGTCCGTTGTGTGTGATGTGAGCTGTAAGTGCTGGAGGGACTGTTTGAGGCATTGACGATTTGTAGCTAAAGATTTTCTTTGCACTACAATGCCGAGTTGCCCGGAAGCCGGACAGCGAGCAAAGCAAAACAGGACTTACCACAGTGCGCAAAGTTCTTTGGGTACCTTTCTTGCCCAAGAAAGGTACATAGCAAAAACAAAAAACTTAAATTCAAAACATTGAACCAAAATTTAAAAGTAAAAAAACGCAAAATCCAAAATCCGCAAACAAAATACAAAAGTCCAAAAAGACAAAAAAATAAAGTAGGCGCAAAACCTACAAAAAAGGAGCAACCACCATGGAAAAAACACTCGAACTCATCTTCACTAAAAGCGACGGCGCTAAAAAAACCCTCAGCATCGCCGACCCGCGCGAAGGCCTCACCCTTGCCGAAGCCAAAACAGCTGCCGATAAGATCATCGAAGCCAACGTGCTTACCAGCGGCGGCCTGGAACTGACCGAATTTACCGAAGCCCGCATCAAAACAGTCACCATCGACGTGCTGGCCTAGTGGATACGCAGGAAATATTCAAAGCAGTTGGCAATTTTGGCTTCCCGATAGTATTGAGCTGGTACCTGCTGCTGCGCATGGAGCAGCGGCTGGACAAGCTGGGCGACTGCCTGCATGAGCTTAGCAGCGCCATTGTCAAAGAACAGGGTAAAACTGAATAAAATACTGGAACCTGCTGTGCGGCTATGCTTTCGACGTGGCATAAGCCTGTATGGTTTTGGGACAAACAAAAAAAGATAAGGCGACGCAAACCGAAAGGTAAGCGTCGCCTTATCTTTTCTAAAACGCATTATACGCCTTTAAAATAACAAATGCAAGCATTTTTCTAAAAAATATTTAAAAATGCCAATGCAGTCCTGCAATAAAAAACAAAAGTAAACCTATTTAATAAGGCGCTTTTGCAGCAGCAGGCGGTGTATAAATTTTTGGTGGTACTGATAGCGTTGATTGGCAGTGCTTTTTTCATATTCAGGGATATTTTGTACCAGGGGTGCAAAGTAAGATGATAATCAAACGATTTGCTGAGTTTCTAAATAGTTAGCGGGTTGTCTGTTGCAAGACCATCACACAAAAGTTTACAGAAAAACAATAATGTCTTGCGGGGGGGGACTTTGGTGCTATAATGATAAAAAGTATAACTGTAATGAATAATTTTAAATGGATATTAAAAATAGTCTTGGATTGGTAAATATTTTTGGAGGATTTTAAATATGCTGACAGGGGGTGGAAGCTATGTATGCAGAAATCAATTTTACAGAAATTGGCATAACTATCAAAATGTTTCGTGCAGCCAGACACATTACACAGATGGAAATGGCCAAACGGATTGGTATCAGCCAGACGCATTTAAGCAATATCGAAAGCGGGCGAGTGAAGATTAATCTGCGTTTGCTGATAAAAATGGCTAATATCTTTGAATGTAAGCTGGACGATTTTTTTGTTCAGCCTGATTTTTTCTTTGAAGATAAATCTCAGCCTGCTTACCCTGAAAATGATAGGTCAGTGATTGTAAAAATGCTGCAGATACTGGGAAAAAAGCATAGATTATGTTAAGGAGCGAATGAAGGAAAATGATGAGAAGAAGATATTTGGAAAAGGCAGTGATCTTGAGTTTACTGTTGGCGAATGTTTGTAGAGTAGGGGGGGCCACGGAGTATAATACCACGATCACCGGGCAGGAAAACGGTTACGACAGCATCAAAGTCGTAGACCCGGTGAGCGGCGAGATAACGTATACGTTTGCGGGTGAAAATACGATCAAAGATATCAGTACAGGTAATACCTTCCATCCGGTCAGTGTGGAGTATGAAAAGGTTACGATCGGCGTAGGCGACAGGCTGGATCTTATAGGTAATGAGTATTCAGGAGCTCATGATGGTGGTGGCGGTAATATTTTTGCCCGGTCGAATGCTGCAGGTTTAAAGTTTACGGGTAGCGAGCTTAATGTAACAGATCTTAGCAGTGGAACAAAGCAGGCTTTTTTGGTAAAGGCCAGTGAAGGCGGCAGTATAGTTTTTGCTAATAAGGTTACGAATATTGGCGCCGGTAATAATAATACCAGCAGTAAGGGGGTGGTTGTCACTGGTGCCGGCAGTAAGATCAGATTCAATGAAGAGGCCGAAAACCTTACTATCAACTCGGCTATGGGAATAGAAGTTACACAAGGCGGCAGTTTTAAGTTCAATAATGCTGACGGCAACGTGCATATCGACACCAGTCTGGATGATGGACCGAAAGTGGGTAATTTTGGCGTTTATGTTCAAGATGGCAGTTTGACTATAAAAGGCAAGGAAACCATTATTAAAGCAGTTCGCACTGACGGCACTTATGGTGGATCGGCTGTTGATGTATATGCGATGAAAGATCTTAATCCTACGGCTAAAGTTGAGAATAATTTGCTTAATTTTGACGCTGAAAAAACAGTTTTGCAGGGTGGTGCTTTTGGTTTATATATCGGCGGCAGTGAAGATGCTGCTTATACCGGCGATACAACGGTCAATTTTAACGGAATAACAGAGATCATAGCCATGAACAATGGCATAGATTCATTAGGCAGTAAAGCTATTTCTTCTGCTAATCTGCGGGCCAATATAAATTTTGCCAAGCATGTAACTTTAGCGGCTGCAACTACTAATACTGGCGGGAACAGCAGTGCTTTTGGAGCACAGATAGAACGCGGTTCGGTATTAAAGGCATTGGAAGGTATGGATGTTTTGGCTAAGGCCAATGATTCTAAAGCTGTTGGTTTGGGTACTTATGGCAATAATAGTTTGATTTCGGTAACAGGAGCTACAGTCATCACTGCTGAGAGCACGAGCGGCCAGGGAATCGGTATACAGGGCTGGGTCGGCAGTGATGTAGCTTTAGCAGGAACGCTGGAGGCTAATGCCAAAAGTGAAAGCGGCAAAGCAACAGGCTTGTGGAGCTGGGACAGCGGCAGTATCAATGTCAGCGGCGATGCGGTCATCAATGCTGTTTCTGCATCTGGTGAGGCTGTAGGTATCAACAGTAACGATAACAGCGGCACTACCGGCGGCGATGCTTCGCTGACGCAGATCGGCGGCAAGGCTGAGATCAATGTGTCGGCAGGCGGGGATGCAACAGGTATATATGCGTATACTGATGGAAAAGTACAGGTGGATGGCGCGGCCACTATCAATATCGAAGGTGGAAAATGGAATGCCAAAGGCATGAATATTACTGCCGGTGGAATCGGCACTTTTGGTAGTGATGTGAATATCAATATGGGTGTAGCGGCAACCGATCCTAAGCTGGGTTTTTATGTGAGGGCCATTACGGCTGAGGGGGAGAAAAGCGCGGTTGATATTGCCGGTAGTGCGGTGTTCAATCTTAATGGTGTTAACACTATCGGACTTGATGTGACTGATACAGGTACTGTAACTATCGCTAAAGATTACATAATTAAGGCGAATAGTGAAGTTGGAACTTATGATGGCTATTCAGGATATGTTGAAACTAAGGGTATGGGAGTTAATAACGGTAAAGTTGCTATTGGCGGCAATGCCCTGCTTGATGTCAGTAGTTATACTGGTGTTGTTAAAGGTATAAATGTTGAGAATAAAGGCACTGTGCAGATAGATGGCGCTGTCAGTATCACCGGTAACAGTACTGACAGCTATGGCAACGGCATCAATACTTCGCAGGCTACAGTCAAAATGGGTTCTGCTTATATCAAGGTCAACAGCGATTCGGCTGCTTCCGATGCTAACAGCCTGGGTATTTACAGTTATTGGGATACGAATGTTACGGTTGACGGTGATACCGTTGTTGAAGTGACTGCTGATAAAAATAACGTGCTGGGCTTGGCCGGTTATTGGAACAGTACTACTGCTATCGGCAAATCAGCTCAGATCAATGTCAGCAGTAAGCAGGGGACTGCGACAGGTATCAAGGGCGATTCTAATATGACGACCGCTATCGGCGGCGACGCAGTGATAACGGCGACTGGTGCAGGAAATACTACTGGCGTCGTTACTGATAATACGAGTAATTTTACCGTTGATGGTAATACGATAATCAAGGCGACCAGTACGGGTGGCGGCCAGGCCGATGGCATATCAGGCACTACTGACCTTAAAAAATCTGTACAGGTCACGGTCAGCAGCACTGGCGGTACGATTAATGAAGAAACTTATTTTATCAACGGTGTCAAGAACTGGGTTGATACGACAACTAAGATTGCTGAGGATGCTTTTATTGATGTTACGGCTGATAACAGCAGCGCCAGAGGTGTTTACGTTTGGACGGGCGATACAGCTAAAGGCAGCGGGGTAGAAATCGGCGGTAATGCCATAGTAACAGTAAAAAATGCTGAAGGCAGTATTATAGCGCATGGTTTAAATGCTGATGCCGCTTGTAGTATTACTGTCGGCAAGTCGGCGCAGATAGATATTGCTGCTGCCAGCAATAATATCAAGGGCATTTACAGTCATGAAACAGCTGGAAATATCGCCATCAGCGGCGATGCGTTGATTACTATGACTGGTGTTAAGGATGCCGGCGGCAATGTAACGGCAGAAGCCAATTATGCTCGTGGCATCACTATTGAAAGCGGCGCGAAGGTGACTGTCGGCGGTAATGTAGTGACTAATGTCAGCGGCAAAAATGCGTATGGCATCGAAGCATTTAGAAATAAGCTTCGGAATGACAGCGTGCCTGAGGCGGAGATAGAGATTGCCGGCAATTATAGCGCGGCAGTACAGGCTTCTGAAAGTGATGCCAGCGGTATCGTGACTGACAATGGCGGTAAGGTGACTATTGGCGGCAGTGCAGTTGTTGCAGTTGTCGGCAATAATGGTGATGTGACAGGTATCGATAATCACCATTTTGTTACTACAGATGGTAAAAGTGCGGGCAGGGTAGAGATCAAGGGTGCGGCCAATATCACTGCAGTCAGCAATGGCGATGGAAATGTTTGGGGCATTTATAACTACAACGGCGCTGCAACTGAGATCGGCAGTGAAGCGGCAGGTGCGCTTACTGCGATCACTGTGCGCGGCAACGGCGGCAGCGAGATCAAAGGTATCGAAGCTATAAAAAACAGCAGTATTGATTTGCACGGCGCGGCTTTGGTAGATGTGCGGGGCGACAGCAGTACGGAAGTGATCGGCGTTATTGCCGGTAATTCAAGTGATACAGAGGTCAGCCACAGTACAATAAATTTTGGCGATACGGCTTATATCAAAGTCGGCCACAATGCAGCCAGCAGCAAAGCACGCGCTGCCGGTGAAACCTTTGGCGTTGTGGCACGTAATAACAGCGAGGTGAATTTTGCCGGTGATACGGTGATCGATACGTCAGGCACGGCTGCCGGCAGCAACACTATGGGTGCTTATGCCAATGGTGGCAGCAGTATCGAATTTGCCAAAGGTCTGGTTTTGGATAATAAGGGCCGCGAGTACAGCTTAAAGGTTGCCGGAACAGGCAGCAGCCTGAAAGTCAACAGCAGCGGCAGCGGCGATGTTTACCTGACAGGCGATATTACCGCTATCAATGAAGGTACACTGGAGCTGGATCTGAGTACTGACAAATCATATTATGAAGGCGCTGCAACTACTGCCAACGATGGCAAGCTGCATATGAAGCTGCGCCAGGGTTCACTGTGGAATGTGACTGCTGACAGTGACCTGACCAGTCTGGAGTTTGGCGATGATGCCAGGATCGATATGGAGCAGCAGGCCGGCTATCAGAAGTTGAATGTTGCCGAATTTACCGGCAGCGGCGGTACGTTTGTTTTGGGAACTGACATTGCGAAAGATCAGAGTGATAAGGTGTTTATTGCTGGCAGTACGCCAACTGGCACAGCCCATCATAATATCCAGATCAGGGACGCTAGACATAACACTGGTGATGACCTGCATTTGCTGTTAGTAGACGATGCCAGCGGTAATTATACATTTACCGCACAGGATGCTTACGGCGGCGGTATCTACAATTATAAGGCTGAGATTTCTAACGAAACTGACGGCGGCATTAAGTGGTATCTGGAAAGTCTTAAAACTGCCGGGGTGACGGAAGATGTCCGGGCGCTGTCGCGGGTCAGCGACGGTATTTATGCGCTGGCGGTAACAGGCAACGACAGTCTGCGCGGCCGCCTGGGCGAGCTGCGTGACGATAATGCCGAGCAGGGCGTTTGGGCACGGGTGTATGGCGGACGGTTGAAGGGTGATAATTTCAGCGAAAATTATCAGACCTACCAGATCGGTTATGATCTGCCTTTTGCGGGCAGTCCTGACAGTGAAACTGCTCAAAACTGGCGCGGCGGCGCAGCTTTTGAATATACCAAAGGCAGTATCGGTTACGGTGTCGGCAGCGGCGAAAACAAAATGACGGCGCTGGCGCTGTATGGAACCAAACATACCAGGTCCGGCGATAATATGGATATAATTTTGAAACATGGCCGCATCAAGGGCGATATCAAGACTTACGGTATTGGCGCTGACAGCGGTGATTATGATACCAATGCGACGGCGCTGAGTGTGGAATATAATAAACGGCTGGTACAGACAAAAAATATCTTTATTGAGCCGCAGGTGCAGCTGACTCTGACCCATATCGCCGGCAGCGATTTTACGACCGGCAGAGGCATTACGGTGCACAGCGGCGGTATCAACAGCGCTGTTGGACGTTTGGGCATGGCGGTAGACAAGCAATATAAGCAGGGCAATGTTTATTTTAAAACTTCGCTGCTGCATGAGTTTGGCGGCAGCAGTGATCTGCTGATGACTTCGGCTGGCGAAAGCTATGGCGAAAGCAAACAGTATGGCGGTACGTGGTGCGAGCTGGCGCTGGGCGGTAATATGCAGCTGGGCAAGGCGAGCGACCTGTATTTTGACGTGGCGCGTTCTTTCGGCGGCGATTTCCAAAAACAATGGCAGCTTAATGCCGGCGTAAGGTGGAGCTTTTAAGTGGCGCCGTGGATTTCTTTTTAAGGTAAAATAAATAGAGTAAATTTAGAAAAAGCACAGACCTGATTTTCAGGTCTGTGCTTTTTTGTGTGTTCAGAGGCTTCGTAAATATTCCCGGTTGCAAGACTGTCAGACAAATATTTTTAAAAACCAAACAAAAATGTCTTGCGGGGGGGGACAAATGATGTATAATAACTAAAATTAAATATAAAGCATAAAATTATCTATATAATTAAATTTAAAATATTGCGAATAATTATCACGGAGAGTAATAAGTTGTGCGCAGATATAACTGGTTGAAAGCAGCGGCTGCCGTTATCTGACTGGAAGTTGTGAGCTGAGCTGCGCAGGATTTTTTAGTTTTTAAAACTGAAAGAGTTTGTTTGATTCAGTTTTAAATAAAGCAACATAAATCGAAAAGGGGAAGTGATGAGAGTGGTTTTAAAAAAATTGGGTTTGGAAAAGGCCGTAGTATTAGGGTTGATACTGGCGTGTCCTTATGGCGTAGCTGCTGCGGCGGATTACGAAGTTGGGGTAAGCTGGAATGACAAAAGCCATCAGGTTATCAATGATGATTATGATATCACCCATACAAACTCGGCGACTGTGATCAGTCTTGGTAATTGCAGTGATATTACTATTAACAGCAAGGAGCTGAAGGCGACTGTTATCGGCGATAATGCCAATATCGTCGAGGGTTTGAGTGTTATTCGCGGCGATGTTAAGGTGGCTGACGGGATCAGGATAACCACTTTTATTAAAAGCGAGAATGGAGCGAACCTGCGGGCTTTTGGCGTGGATCTGATTGGCAGTGATGCTTATCCGACTACGATCGTTTTGGGTAAAAATACTGTAATCAGTGCCGAAGCTCAGGGCGGTGTCAATAATTGGGTCTACGGAATTTATAACTATGAAAAAAACGATATTACCATGGGTGATGGCTCGGTGGTAACAGTTAAAAATAACAGCGGCAGCGCTGATGCGATCATGCATGATGGCAGCGATGCTGTTAAGAGCAATGTCAAGATCGGCGATAATGTTGCCTTGCTGGCCGAGATAACTGATGGACAGCTGGGCGTCAGGAACCATGTTTCGGGTTTGAATAACCAGACGGGTGATGTAGTGACAGCTGGCAACAAGCTGTACATCGAGGCTTCTTCGACGACGCAGACTGACGGTGCCAGGGCACGGGTCGATGCGGTCAACAATCTGTACGGAGCAAATACAACGATCGGTGATGATTTGGTAGTAGCGGCGAAGGCTGAAGGTACTACGGGAGAGATCAAAAGTTTTGCTGTATATAATTATCAAAGTCAGTTCAAGGCAGGCGATAATACTGTGATCTTAACATCCGCCGCCGGTAATGCCGCTAACAGCGACGTTAATGCCTGGGCCGTTATCAATCAGGATAATTCACAGATGACTTTTGGCGATAATGTAAAAATCCAGGCCCGTACTTCTGAAAGCGGCTTAGCCGTAGCGGTTTTGAATCAGAGTGACTCAGTAGTTGATTTTGAGGGCAGTTTATACGTGGATGGAACAGATTTTTCTCTGTACAGCACGGATGGAGCTACTGTTAATGCAGTGGCTGCCGGCAAGGATAAGGTGATCATCGGCGATATGTACAGCAATAGCGGCGCCAAGATCAACGCGGTACTGGATACTGCCGGTTCACTGTTTGAGGGCGCAGCATTGATCGGCGCGGCTGGCGGCGACATCAATTTTACTATGTCTAATGACGCCCTGTGGAAGATGACCGACGACAGCAGTGTGACTAAACTGGCTTTGAGCGGCGGGGCAGTAGTCGATATGTCGCAGCATGACGCGTATCAGCAGCTTGATGTAGCTGAGCTGAGCGGCAGCGGCGGCGAGTTTATTATGAAAACTGACCTTGCCAGCGAAACAGACGGCGATAAATTGTATATTACAGATGCGGCGGCAGGAACGAGCCAGTTGGTGCAGGTTGCTGATGTGAGCCTTAGCAGCGGTATGGTTGTGACCGGTGAGAAAAAGCTGCTGCTGATAACTGATACCAGTAAAAATGCGACTTTTGTTGGTAAAAAGCTGAATGAAGGCGGTTTGTGGGACGTGATGCCGACGATCGAAAACGGTCTGGCCGTAGGGGGCAGCGAGGAAGAGTGGTATTTGACGAAGCTGGCGAAAAATGTCAATAACGATACCGAAGTCTTGCTGAACGCGTCTGATAACAGTTATGCCCTGTGGCGTAACAGCAATGATACTCTGCGTAAGCGGTTGGGCGACTTGCGTTACCGCAGCAATCAGACTGACGGCGATGGTATCTGGGCCCGTTATATTGGGGGCAAGTTTGGCAGCGGTAATTTTGATGGCCGTTATAATATGTACCAGTTGGGTTATGATAAAGCAGTCGATGCCAGAAGCACTTATGGCATTGCTGTGGAAAGCGGCACCGGCCGGGGCGATTATGCAGCCGGAAGCAGCAAGGATAAGCTGTGGACAGGCAGCCTGTACGGTACCTGGTATGGCAGTAACGGGACTTATACGGACGTGGTGGCACGTTATGGTCATTTTGATACCGATATCAATTCTTATGGGGATTACCCGGATAAAGCTAATAATAAAAACCACGCTTACAGTTTGAGTATAGAATATGGTAAAACTATAGAATTGAGTGAAAAGCGCGGCACTTTTATCGAGCCGCAGGCGCAGTTTATCATGGGACGGATGAGCAGCAGCAGTTATACTACGGATCGGGGTAATAATGTTTATCTGGGCGGCGTCAACAGCTATATTGGCCGTCTGGGCATAGTTGCAGGACAAAAAATGTCTGATGGTAACGATGTGTATTTCAAAGCTAATCTGCTGCATGAGTTTGGCGGCGACCGTGATATCTATATGCGGGCCGCTAACGGCGAGACCTTGAGCGACAGCCGCGATTATGGCGATACCTGGTTTGAGCTGGGGCTGGGCGGTAATATTCGAATGGGTAAAAACAGCAGTTTCTACGGCGATATTGAACGCAGCTTTGGTGCTGACATCCAAAAGAAATGGCAGATCAATGCCGGCGTACGGTTTGAATTTTAAGTGAGCGTCGTTTTCCTCCTTTTTTCTTTCGTTTTTCAACAGGGATCAGAAACCCTCTGCCCTGTTTGAAAATATTCCCCACAAAAGCCTGGCTGGTTACAGCCAGGCTTTTATTTTTGCAGATAAAAGCTGAAAACAGCTTGACGATAAATTTCAGAAAACTTATAATGGATACAGAATATATTATTAGATAATTGTTATTGAAAATGGAGGTAGGGAGAAATGGCAAAATATAAATGCAGTGTCTGCGGTTATATTTATGACGAAGAGAAGGAAGGCAAGCCGCTGGCAGACGGTAAATGCCCAGTGTGCGGTATGGAAATGGTGCTGCTGGAAGAGGACACCGTATCTGTAAAGGCGCCTGCCACTGCTCTGGAATGCGCCGCCGCTTCGGAAGCTTTGGCTTATGATCCGGCATATGCCAGAATGGACGCCGGCTGCCGTTATATGGACGATATCCATGAGATGGCGGTAACCGGCAAGTCGATCATCGGGGCAATGGGTACGCAGATGCCGATGCCGGGGTGGGACGATATCCTGCTTTTGGGCAATCAGCTGAACCCGCCGCCGCTTAACGATCATGATGAGGTGGATACGACGACGGTGATTGGCAGAAATGCCAAGAAGCCTTTGATTTTGTCCAATCCGATTTTTGTTTCGCATATGTCGTTCGGCGCTTTGTCGAAAGAGACGAAGGTGGCTTTGGCTAAGGGCAGCGCTTTGGCCGGTGCGGCGATGTGCAGCGGCGAGGGCGGTATCCTGCCGGAGGAGATGGCAGCGGCGCATAAGTATATTTTTGAATATATCCCGAATTTATACAGTGTAACACAGGAAAATCTGCGTAATGCCGACGCGATTGAGATCAAGATCGGCCAGGGGACCAAGCCTGGTATGGGTGGGCATCTTCCCGGCGGCAAAGTGACGCCGGAAATCGCGGCGATCAGAAACAAGCCTTTGGGCGAGGATGTTATCAGTCCGTCCAAGTTCCCAGGTATGGAGACGAAGGAGGACTTGAAGGCGCTGGTCAGCAGGCTGCGTGAGGAGTCGGACGGTAGGCCGATCGGTATCAAGATCGCGGCAGGCAAGCTGGAACGTGATCTTGAGTTCTGTGTGTTTGCGGAGCCTGATTTTATTACGATCGATGGGCGTGGCGGCGCTACTGGCGCCAGCCCGAAGCTGGTGCGCGATGCTACCAGCGTGCCGACGGTATATGCTTTGCACCGTGCCCGCAAGTATCTGGATGCTGTGGGCGCTGAGGATATTGCGCTGGTGATCACCGGCGGTCTGCGGGTGTCGTCTGATTTTGCCAAGGCGTTGGCAATGGGCGCCGATGCTGTGGCAGTGGCTTCGGCTGCATTGATAGCGGCGGCCTGCCAACAGTACCGCATCTGCGGCACCGGTAAGTGCCCTGTAGGCATTGCTACGCAGGACCCGGAACTGCGCGCAAGGCTGAAGATCGAGACCGCGGCGCAGAGGGTAGCTAACTTTTTGAATTGCTCGCTGAATGAATTGAAAACCTATGCCCGCATTACCGGGCACAGGCGGCTGCACGATTTGAACGTGGGCGATCTGTGTACGATCAATCGTGAGATTTCTGACTATACCAATATTCCGCATGCCTGATTTTTGACAGGCTGACAGTAGTTTTTACCCCGTATGCTTTGGGCATACGGGGGTTCTTTTTGTCTGGTCACCTGCCAGGTTGAATGGATACTATAAAAATTTTTCAGTTATTGCCGTAATTATGTATGCAGAGGTTAAAAATTTTCAAAGTTTACGTTAAATTTGAAGAAATTTTACAATAAGTTTTCATTTAGTATAAAGTAATTATTTTAAGTATAAGTTATATCTTGTCAGAGTAAAAGTTATATGTTATGATAAAAAACGTAGATTATCTTAATAGATAATATTAAATTATTTTTAAATATTTGATTAAATTAAAATCTTTTGAATAAAATAATTGGCCAAAATAGCAATCCTGACAGGAACTGTTTGCTATAAGAGCCTGCAGGAGTTTAAGCACGAAAGGAGATGTTAAAATGAGCGGGTTTACCGAGCTGAATTTTCGAGAGAATCATGCGTATAAATATTTTGATGTTTATGACGTAAAAAACAGTGTTATAAAGAATTATCATATGATCGGAAGCGAGGTCCTTTATGAGATTAAAGAAAAAAGATGTCGGTTTAGCTGCGTTGATTTTGATGTCCCTTTCGGGGGCGGGATATGCTGATGCGCCGATTACAGGCAGTACGGTGATCAATGGTGATAAGATCATCAATGTGGATACCGGTTCTACTGCCGGTATCAATTTGACGGGCAATAAGGAGATAAGCCTGGATGCCGCTACTCCTGATGCCGCAGTCGTGATCAAGGTCGATGGGCAAAGAGCCATTGGCGAGGTGCGCTATGGGATCAATTTGCGTGATAATGCCAAGCTTGCTTTAAGTGATGTGAGCATTATCAGTGAGGACAGGACTGGCGATGTGCATGGTATTTTGGCCAATGGGGCCGGGGTCGAGGCCAGTATCAATAATTTATATATTGATGTCAACGGTAATAAGAGTTATGGCGTGAATGTCGGTAACGGTGCCAAAATGGATGTTGTGGGGAATATGACGATCGCTGTTACCGGCGATACTGTGCCTGCTTCAGGTATCAGGGCCGTTACGGTCAATTCTGCCAATGGGGTGCTGAATGTCGGCGGCGACCTGATCGTGAAGGCCGAGAGTGATCAGCGTGCTTATGGTATTTATAATACCAGCGGCGGCAAGCTTAATGTAGCTGGCGATACTTATATAAGCAATACCAGTGAGGTGGGCCATGCCATATTTTCTTCTTCTGATAATGCTGCTGGCGAGATCAGGCTGGGCGGAAATTTACATATCGACAGCCATAGTGATCAAAGCTACGGCATTCGCGTTATCGGCGGCCTGGTAGATGTAGAGAAGAACACGGTAATGAATTTGTATGGTAATAATGCTTACGGTATCCATACTTCAAAGGATGGCAACGGTCTTGTTGAGGGCGTCATCCATTTGCACGGTGATGCGGCGATAATCGCACACGGCAAGGCCGGTAAGGGGATCTATGCTTCGACAGGGCTGGTAACGATCGACGGCAAAACCTATCTGCAGATGCAGGGGGAGAAGTCTTATGGTATTTATGCTGATTATGCAGGGAAAACCGTTTTAAATGGCGGCGTCAGTATTGACGCGCAGCAGGCCGGTTCGCAGGGGATCTATACTTATCGCGGCGGTCAGGTGGAGCTGCACGACGTTGTAGAGATCATTACCGGCAGCGATGCGGCGTCTAATGCGATCAAGGTGGACGGCAGAGGCGGTACGGCTGCGGACAGATCTGCGGTCAGCGGTACAGCTCTGTTTAATATATTGGGGAATATACAGGTCACTTATGGCGGAAGTGTCGATTTGAAGCTGACGGAAGGTTCATTTTGGCAGGGGGTTGCTGAAATAGATTCGGGTAATGCGTCGTCAAGCTCGCTGAGCTTTGACAGGAATTCCATTTGGCAGATGACGGGCAGCTCGGCGCTGACTGATCTGACTTTGAACAGCGCCTGGCTGGATATGACGGCCGACGGTAATACGTTCAGTACATTGACGGTCGAGAATCTGGCCGGCAACGGCGGCACGATCGTGCTGGATATTGATGGCACGGCTGTCGATAAAAATGACAAGCTGTATGTGACGGATACTTTTACTGGCACACAGGCTTTGAAGCTGCACGAGATCAACGGCCGTGATGATGACCCGACTTTGGGGCAGGAAGCGCTGGGAACTGTTTTAGCGAGCGTTAATGTGAATAACGGTACTTTTACTGCTGTGGACGGAGAGGGGAGCCTGTTCTGGCAGCGGTACGAGCTGGGGGAGCAGGCCAGCAGCAGCGCCGGTTTTGCTACTGACTGGTATTTGAAGGAGATCGAAAACATTGCGCCGTCGGAAAGGCCGACGACAGGGGTGGCAACGGTCTTGTCAGCCAATGCTTTGAATTACCATACCTGGCGTACGGAGAATGATAAGCTGCTGCAAAGAGTGGGAGAGCTGCGCCACAACGGCGATGCTGCCAAAGGTGCCTGGTTCAGGGTCAGCGGCAGTAAGATCGGTCAGAGCGGTGGCTTTGGTTTTGCTAATAAGTATACAGGTTATGAGCTGGGGTATGACGAAGTGGCAAAACGTACGGATGATTTTGTTCGCTATAACGGCGTGGCGCTGAGTTATACCGACGGCAGCAGCAGTTACCGCAGCGGCAGCGGCGATAATCAGGCGCAGGCGGTCAGTTTTTATGGTACGCAGCTTGGCAGTAAGGGTCATTATTTGGACGTATTCTTTAAGATCAGTCATTTGGATAATGATTTCGCTGTTTATGACAGCAATGCCAGGAAGATCACGGGCGAGTTTGAGAACGTGGGTGTGGCTTTAAGTGCTGAATATGGACGTAAGAATACTTTAGGCAGCGGTTGGTATGTCGAGCCGCAGGCACAGTTTACTTTGGGCTATCTGGGGGGCGGCCGTTACGAGACCAGTAACGGTTTGCTGGTGCGGCAAAGCGGTATCAACAGTGCTGTGGGCCGTGTCGGTTTCAATATCGGTAAAGAGGTTGGCAGTAAGGGGATCGTTTATGCGAAAGCTAATCTGCTGCATGAGTTCGGCGGCGGTTATGATGTGACGCTGACTGACAGTTCGGGCAATCGTTTTAAGGCCGACGATGCTTACAACGAGACCTGGTTGGAATATGGTATCGGCGCTGCCTTTAAAACTGGCAGCAACAGCCATGTTTATCTTGATGTGGAGCGCAGCAGCGGCAGCGATTTCCAAAAGGACTGGCAGTGGAATGCCGGCGCCCGCTGGACCTTTTAAAAGAGCGTTGATCGGGGGATCGGCGGAGGAAACAATAATAGGGAAAGTTTTTAATTAAGAAAGAGCGTATATCCTGCTGTATAGCAGCGGGTATACGCTTTTTTATCTTGGAATAAAGCTTATAATATGAACTTTTTGCAAACTTTCTCAGTAAATGCTTGACCTGGAGTGAACTCCAGCCTGTAGAATCGAATTAAAGCAAAGGGTATGGAAGTAAGAGGTAAAACAGTACTTTTTGCTAAGTAAAAGTTGAGGAGGCAAGGTATGAAAAAAATCATCGCGGCCTTGATGGCGATACTGGCTATGCTGGTGGCGGCCTGCGGCGGCAGCAATGCCGAGGCTATTTCTACTGATAATGGAGGGAAAATCATGCAAAGTGAAAAGCAAGCTAATAATGGTAAAGCGCTGGTAGTATATTATTCGCGTTCGGGGAATACGGAAGCTGTTGCCAGAATGATCGGCAATGAAACGGGAGCGGATCTGTTCAGAGTGACGACGGTAAAACCTTATCCAGAAGAATATCGCGCTGCTACGGAGCAGGCCAGGGCTGAGCGTGACAGTAATGCCCGCCCGGCAATCAATGGCAGGGTAGAAGATTTGGCGGCTTATGATGTTGTTTATATTGGTGTGCCTAACTGGTGGAGTACGATGCCCATGCCGATGTTTACTTTTTTAGAGCAGCATGACCTGTCTGGAAAAACTGTGGTGCCGTTTGTCACGCATGGCGGTGGTGGGGTTGCCAACTGTGTCAGCGATCTGAAAAAAGCGGTGCCTAATGCTAATGTGCTGGAGGCTTTTGTAGTCAGCGGCAGTAATGCCGCTAGTGCTCAAAGCGACGTCAGAGCCTGGCTGCAGCGTTTAGGTTTAACAAAATAAAATATTATTGCCGGGAATAAAAACAGAGAGCGCTTTTAAGAAGCTCTCTCTGTTTTTTAGCAGTAAGGTTTAACGATATTCTTTTTGCAGATATTCTAAAAATTTTGCGGCAGCTTTAGGAAAGATTTGATATTTTTTCCAGACGATATTCAGGCCAACTTCTAATTTGGGTTCTAAGGGCCGGAAACACAGTGGGCTGCTTTCTGTTGTTTTGATGATCCGGTCAAGGCACAGGGCTGAACCAACGCCTTCTTCAACCATCAGCGAGGCGTTATATAACAGATTATAGGTAGCGACGATATTTAGTTTATTAAAATCGCCGCCCAGCCAGCCGGAAATTTCATTTTTGACCATTTCCTGATTGGAAAGCAGCAGTGGTATAGCAAACAGATATCTGGGGGTAACTGTCGGCTTGTTGGCCAGCGGGTTGTCTTTGCGCATCAGCAGGCCCCAGATATCGGTAGACGGCAATTTGATAAAGTCATATTTTGATAAATCGGCCGGTTCAATAAAAATACCGAAATCTAATAAACCATTGTCGATGCGTTCGGCAACGTCTTCAGCCTGAGCGCTGAAAAGATGGAATCTTATATGTTCGTGTTGCTGCTGCAATGTGCGGATGATTTTGGCTATCAGGCGGATACCTTCAGTTTCAGCGCAACCAATATAAATGTCGCCGTTGATATTTTCGCCGGAGGCAGTGAGTTCGGTTTTTGTTTTTTCCATTAAGGAAACGATTTCTTCGGCACGTTTACGCAGGATCATACCGTCTTCTGTCAGCGTTATTTTGCGGTTGCCGCGGATAAAAAGCTGTTTGCCAAGTTCTGTTTCCAGTTCTTTGAGCTGCCTTGAAAGCGGCGGCTGCGTCATATGTAAAAATTCGGCCGCGCCGCTGATACTTTCTTCACGGGCTACGGCAAGAAAATATTGCAAGGTCCTGATATCCATAAAAATTCCACCTCCGATACAATCATTATAATAATAATTGCTATACTTTTCAAGTATAGCAATGTATTTAATATATGTATTTGATATTTGTGACCGCTGTTTTTATAATTAAGACAAAGGAGGCGATCAGGTGAAGGAGTTAAGGATGTCGGGCAATGATATCAGGGAAAATCTTGCTGCTGCCGGTTGTGATCATAAGTTTATTGAATGTTTTGCGGTAGTTAGGGAAAAGAAAGAGCTTTCAGAACAATTAGAGTTATTAATGAGTCATCGGGTCAGACTGCTTAAGGAGCTGCATGAGCTACAGATAAAAATAGACCGCCTTGATTATTTGATTTTTAAGCTGAAAAAATAATGGAAAGAAGGAAGATGAGAAATATGTTGAAAAAAGTTTTGGTAATAACGACAAGCCTGCGTAAAGGCGGTAATTCAGAGCTTCTGGCAGACGAATTTATAAAAGGCGTGCAGGAGGCCGGCCATACGGTGGAAAAAATAGGTCTGTATGGTAAAACGGTAAATTTCTGTAAAGGCTGTATGGCTTGTCAGCAAACAAGGCGCTGCGTTATTCGTGACGATATGGATACGATCGTTTCCAAGATGCAAAAAGCCGATGTACTTGTGTTTGCAACGCCGGTTTATTTTTATGAGATGTGCGGGCAGATGAAAACTCTGCTCGACAGAAGCCATCCTTTGTTTGCGTCTGATTATGCATATCGCGAGGTTTATTTGCTGGCAACGGCGGCCGATACGGCAGCGTCAGCTGTCGATGTTGCCCAGAAAGGGCTGCAGAGCTGGATCGACTGTTTTGAGGGCGTTACACTTAAGGGAATTGTTTTGGCTGGCGGCGTGGCTGCTGCCGGAGATATTCACAGTAATAAGGCTTTAAAACAGGCACAGGAAATGGGTAGGCTGGTATAAGGCTAAAGCCTTGCAGATAAAGTTCTGCTGAAGCTGACAGAGTGTGGGAAAATACTGAAAATTATAGGGAGTTGAGAAATATGAAAAAGAAAACTTTTACTGATCGTTATTTGAAAATATTGAGGGCTGTCGCCCTGGGGCTGATTTTATCGACGACGGGTACAGGCGCTGTCTGGGCGGCTGATATGTCGCATGGTGCCAATAATTTTTATAAAAGCGATAAGGTCGATGTGCAGAAAGTCACTTTTAAAAACCAGTATAAAATGAATATCGCCGGGAATTTATATCTGCCCAAAAATATGGATCAAAAGCAAAAGCACGCCGCTATCATAGTGGGGCATCCAATGGGGGCAGTCAAAGAGCAAAGCGCCGATCTTTATGCTGCCAAAATGGCGGAACGCGGTTTTGTAACTTTATCTGTTGATCTGGCTTTCTGGGGCGGCAGCGACGGCCAGCCGCGTAATGCTGTAGCACCGGATATTTATGCCGAGACTTTCAGTGCGGCAGCAGATTATCTGGGGACAAGTCCCTTTGCCGACAAAGACAGGATCGGCGTGATCGGGATCTGTGGCAGCGGCAGTTTTGCCATCAGCGCCGCGAAGATCGATCCCCGTCTGAAAGCTGTTACGACTGTCAGCATGTATGATATGGGTGCCGCTAACCGTAATGGCCTTAATCATTCGCTGACGCTTGCACAAAGAAAGCAGATCATTGCTGAGGCAGCAGAGCAGCGTTATGTGGAATTCCAGGGCGGCGCAGCTAAATACACCGGCGGTACTGTACACGAGATCAACGAGGATTCCAGTCCGATCGAGCGTGAATTCTATGACTTTTACCGTACTCCGAGAGGCGAGTTTACCCCGGCAGGTTCTTCACCGCTGTTGACTACGCACCCGACACTTTCCAGCAATACTAAATTTATGAATTTCTATCCTTTCAATGATATCGAAACTATTTCTCCGCGGCCGCTGCTTTTTATTACCGGCGATCAGGCCCATTCTAAAGAATTCAGCGAAGATGCCTATAAGCGCGCGGCAGAGCCTAAAGAGCTGTATTATGTTGCCGGTGCCGGGCATGTGGACCTTTATGACAGGGTCGAGCTGATCCCGTTTGATAAGATCGAGAGCTTTTTTAAGGCCAATTTAAAATAATTTATTGCCGGCGCAGCTGCTTGGTTTGTTAAAAGTGGTGTTTGTGTGGATTCTCGGAAGAATGGGAATCCACATTTTTATTAACGAGAAGGGGAAGGGCGGAGAAAAATATTTTTTGTAACAGCAACGGCAGAAAGTGCCGGTTTGGGCAGGAAAGTTAAAACTTTTTGTAAATTTATTCAGCAGGATGTGAAAAAGGCAGGTTTACTACTTGACTTGAAGCTGACTTTAACCTGTATAATAAGAGCATGAAAGTTTTTGGGCGTTATGAATGTTATGTGTCATAAATTGAGACTTCGGAAGGAGACTATTGATTTTGAGTGTTATTTTGTTTATTTCCCTGATCGATTTTATTTTAAGCTCTTTAGCCTGGGTCTATTACAGTCATGCCTTTTCTTTTCTGCGCTCGACGCCGTTTATTATTTTGTATATCCTGCTGATGCTGAATACTGTCGGCAGCCGTATGCTGCCGGCAAGTCTGCCGTTGCCGCTGCTGAAGCTTTCAGCCTGGCTGAGTGGTTATTGGATCGCTTTTTTGTATTATTCACTGCTTTTGATGGTGCTGCATGGTATCGTATATAGTGTGCTGCGTATTTTATCGTTCAAGCTGCCGTTTACGCAGTTTGCCGCTGCGGGAGCAGTATTTTTAGTGATTTTTATTGCCTGGGGCAGCTGGCGGGCGTTCAGCCCTGTGGTGCGCACGGAAAACGTTGTCAGTGCGAAGCTGCCTCCAGAAGCGCGGTATAAAATAGTACTGGTCAGTGATATTCATTTGGGGCGCGAGCTTGGCTATGAGTACAGTAAGGGGCTGGTACAGCTGATAAATGCGCAGCAGCCTGATCTGGTGCTGATCGCCGGCGATATTATGGATGAACGTCTGCGGTATATCATCGACGAAAATTCGCTGGCGCCGTTAAAAGAATTACGGGCGCCGCTGGGCGTATATGGGGCGTTTGGTAATCATGATTATCTTGACCGTCCTAACGAGCTGCGGGCACTGCTGGCGGCTAATAATGTCAGGATACTGACAGATGAAAGCACGCTGGCTGACGGTAATTTGAAGATCACGGGTCTGCATGATTATCGTGTTTCGGCAAGCACTGTGCCGCTGCAGAATTTGAGCAGTAATAATGCTGGATATTACAGTATCCTGATCGATCATCAGCCACGGCGTATGGATGCTGCTGCGGCAGCGGGCTACGATATGTATCTGGCAGGACATACCCATACCGGGCAGATGTTCCCTAACAGGCTGGTGACGCAGCGGATGTATAAGCTGGATTACGGGTTGAAGCAGTTTGGTGATCTGACTGCGATCGTCAGCAATGGTTATGGCTTTTGGGGGCCGCCGGTGCGGACGGAGCTGAAACCGGAAATAGTAGTGATAAATCTGCAGGGTAAATAAATAAAAAACCTTCGGCTCAGCCGAAGGTTTTTTTATTATGTGTATTTTAGAGTATTTCTTCACGTACCAGCTGATTGATCATTTTTTGCTTGCCCAGTACCCACAGCAGATCGCCCTTTTCAAAGACCAGCGAAACATTGGGATTGGTCATGGTATAGCTGCCGCGTTCCAGACCGATGACGAGGCAGTACCAGTCATCACGGATATTAGTGTCCTTGAGCGATTTGCCCAGGATGGGTGAGTGTTTATCGATCGTGATGGCACAGGATAAGAAAGCGGAAACGTTTTCTTTGTCATTATCTTCGCGCAACATAAATTCACGCAGGGTGATAGGTTCTTCGAGCAGGTTCATGCACAGCCGCTGGGTATTGATGGCTGTGTCAAACAGCTTGAATTGAGAATCAGTGCCGATCATCAGCAAAGTAGAATCTTTTTGCAGGATGTGGTGGCCGCCCGGCATGTCGACGACTTCTTCCGGTGTCGTTATTTGCAGGATATTGCAGCCATAAAGCTCGCGGAAGGCAAGCTGGATCAGCGTCTGGCCGATCATGGGCGAGTCTTCGCAGATCTTGTAACGTGCCAGCTGCAGTTCCTGGTCGAACCAGCCGTAAAGATGTTCTTCGCCTGCTTCTGCCAGAGCTTCACGGTGTTTGAGCATATGCCGTTCGTTCAGGTTGACCAGAAAGCGCGATTCCATCCGCAAATATTCACCCATCAGCCAATCGGAGGACGAGATGAAATAGGCTGCGCCTGCTGTTGCCAGTGCGGCCAGCAGCGATTGCAGGCCCAGCAGCTTGGCAAAAACAAAGTAGAGGAAGGCTGCCGCGATGAGGATCTTTAAAAATAACAGCAGCGTCAGCGGGATATGGTTGGAACGTTTCTTGAACCACAGCGTCGAGAAAAGTTCCGGGTGATTGGTTTTATTGACCAGTACTGCCCGCAGGAACGGCGCCATAACTATCAGCGTCAGCAGCGCTGTCAGCAGATTGCTGTAGGGGGCAGTCATTTTCCCGGACAGGTAGGGCTGCAGATAGTAGTAAGAGCCCAGGGCAACGGCAGAGAGCATGGTCGTAAAAATCAGGATGCGGATAAAATATTCACGCAGGAAATCACGCCAGTCGCTGTCTTTGCCGTCGTTATCAGGATTGGCTTCCGTATAGCGGTCCAGCCATTCCAGAGTTTTATCGGGCAGCGATTTTTTAACGAACTGGTAGGCCGGTTCTGCTGCCATGACGAAGAAGGGAGTGGTGAAGGTAGTGGTTACGGAAACAGCGACGATGATCGGATAGAGAAAGTCGCTGATAACGCCGAGGCTCATACCCAGAGATGCTATGATGAAGGAAAATTCACCGATCTGCGCCAGGCTGAAGCCGCAGTGCATGGAAGTGTTGAGGTTTTGACCGGAAAGCAGTACGCCGGCGCCGGAAAGCAGCAGCTTGCCGACCAGTGTAACAAGAATAAGTACGATGATGGGTACTGCGTATTCCAGCAGCAGGGCCGGGTCAACAAGCATACCGACTGAGACGAAAAAGACGGCGCCAAACAAGTCTTTGACCGGTTTGACAAGGTGTTCTATCTTTTCGGCGCTGGGAGCTTCGGCGATCAGAGAACCCATGATAAAGGCGCCTAAAGCAGCCGAGAAGCCCATGTGAGTAGCCAGAACGACCATGCCCAGGCACAGACCTATGGAGGCTACCAGTAAAGTTTCATCATTCATCAGGCGTTCAGCCCGTTTAAAGAAGGTCGGTACGAGATACATACCGAGGACGAACCATAAGACCAGGAAAAACAGCAGCCGCATGACGCTTTCAACAAGTTCGAGTGTGGAAATATCAGCGCTGGCAGCGGCTAAAGTGGAAAGCAGCACCATCATGATAATGCCGACGATGTCCTCAACGATCAGAATACCAAAAACCATTTCTGTAAACCGCTGGCCTTTGAGTTTGAGGTCTTCAAAGGCTTTGATGATGATAGTAGTCGACGACATGGCCAGCATACCGCCCAGAAACAGGCTGTCCATATGATCCCAGCCCAGCAGATGACCAGTAAAATAGCCAATGACAAGCATGCCGCCTATTTCAACGAAGGTGGCGATGAAGGCTGTACTGCCCACACTTTTGAGCTTGTAAAAACTGAATTCCAGACCCAGGGCAAATAAAAGAAAAATAACGCCTATTTCAGACCAGGCGTTGATATTGGCAGTGTCTGATACAGTGGGAAAAAAGTTGAAATGGGGGCCGGTAATGAAGCCGGCAATAATGTAACCAAGTACTAAAGGCTGATTGAGTTTTTTGAACAGGATCGTCGTGATACCCGCAACTAAAAGGATCATCGCCAAATCAGCGACTATCGGCGGTAAATGAGCCATAGGCAGTCACCTTCTTTCATAGATTTATTATACATAGACCATTTATGCAAACCTTTGCGGACAAATTTAACAAAATGTTGTATAATATTAAAGCTGTATATTAAATAATCTTTACTATACTATTATACAATATTTCCGGTGACAAAAAAGTGAATTTTAATACAAAATTTGCATATGGAGGGTTTAATTATGTACAAAAATCTAGTGCTTGTAGATGGCGAGATCATGCCGGCAGAGGAAGCGGCGGTTTCAGTCCACGACAGGGGCCACCAGTTTGGCGACGGCGTGTTTGAAATAGTGCCTGTTTACAACGGCCGTTGTTTTGCTTTATTGCCGCATATGGATAATTTATTCGAATCTGTCATTAAAGTCAAAATACCTGCCGTTTACACGATCGAAGAACTGATTGAATTTCATGAAGCCCTGATCGCTGCAAGCGGGATTGAAAATGGCGAGATCTATACACAGATCACCCGCGGTACTGCCGATTACGGTCTGGCTTTTCCGGAAATGTCGGTACCGCAGCTGACAATGACGATCGTGGAAACTGACCGCACGGCATTAGCGGCCAAACGTGAGAGCGGCGTCAATATCATTACGACCGAGGATAATCGCTGGCAGCTTTGCAACGTCAACACCCTGAACAGGCTGCCCGAGGTTTTGGCAAGGCAGAAAGCCCGTGAAAGCAATGCTTTTGATACGCTTTTTATTCGCGAGAACGGTAAGATCACCGAGAGTACTGAAAGCAGCTTTATGGTGATCAAAGATGAAATGGTCTGGACGCATCCCGATAATAATCTGGTCCATAAAAATATCACCCGCCGGCTGATCAAAGAACGTCTGGCGCCTGATCTGGAGATGCAGGTTATTGAAAAAGCGTTTGATATGGAATTTGTTTTAAAAGCTGAAGAAGCGTTTTTATGCGGTCCACGCTGTGAAATCATGCCGGTGACAAAAATCGACCGCAAATTTATCGGCAGCGGCGTAGGCAAGATAGTACCGCAGCTGCAGGCTGCGTTCAAAGCTTTTGTAGAACGCGAATGCCCGGCAAAATAGGAGAGCGTAATGGAAAATAATAATTGGGTAAGAGGCGCGATGCTGCTGGCCGTTGGCCTGGTGCTGCAGGCTTTGCGTTTAGTGATCCCCATGCCGCCGATGTGGACGGTTTTTATTGTTGGGACCTTAGTGAATATGGTGTTGGTGCTTGCTGCCCGTACGGTTGGGTTATGGCCTTCGGTGATGATAGCCGTGCTGTTGCCTGTAGTGGCGTATTTTCAGGGGCAGCTGCCACTGCCGTTTTTGATCCCGGTAGTTGCTGTCGGGAATCTGGTAATGGTGTATCTGTGTGCCCGTTTCTGGGGCAAGGGGATCATCATTGCGGCGCCGCTTTTTAAAACATTTATTTTATATTGCAGCAGCTTGTTTGTTCTGTGGCTGGTGGCAGTGCCGGAAAAGCTGTCGCTGTTTATTTTGTTTATCATGGGCTGGCCGCAGATGATCACAGGTATTTTGGGCCTTGTACTGGCATATAAGCTGCATAAACGTATTTTCCCTGACAGTGCTGTCTGAAAACAGGAGCAGGTTTGGAAGAGCTGATTTTTGAGTGCTGAAAAACAGTGGCTGGCAGCAGAGATTTGCTGTTTGTGATTCTTTAAAAAAGTTTGAAGAAACGCTTGACAATTATATGCAGATACGGTATTATTGTTATTGTTCCGTTGCGGAACATTGAGTCGCCGAAGTGGCGGAATTGGCAGACGCACTTGACTCAAAATCAAGCGTGGTTACCCCACGTGCCGGTTCGAGTCCGGCCTTCGGCACCATATTACAAAAAGAAACACTCCAGTTTAAGCTGGAGTGTTATTTTTTTTGCTGTTTATAATTGGTATTGGCTGTGTGAAAGAAAATGAAGAAAATGGTTCCATTATAAAGTGATTTTAAGAATAACTTAATTTGGAAGCGATACCCAGACAGATAAGGAACGCAATAAAATAGATGATTGCTGCCTTGCGTCTGGTTTTAGGTTCAAGGACACTAAGCGGCAGCACCCAGTGCGGTTTTACTAAGCCGATGCCTAATAAAATCAAAGACAGGGCTGTGAATGTGAAAAAGATCGTATCCATTCCATCATCTCCTTCTAAAAAGATATTATGATAACAGAGAAAAATCTTGTGTGGCGAGTGACTGGAGTACGGTTTTAAATATGAGGAATTTTTGATAATACCCCTTCCTTACTATTAGAATATCACGTTCGGGCAAGACAAACAAGGGTGCGGACAGTTAACTGCGGAGTTTTCTTGATCATGGAAGAATTTCAAAGAAATTTTATGAGATAACAGTTTGATTTATTAAGAAGAATCAGCTGAAATAGTCATTTTGGATATAAAATTTTTGAAAAATTAATTTAATTAAAGTGTTTTAGTATAGAATTAGTGGTATATTGAGTATAGATAAAAAGCCTTGGGTAAGGGCGTTTTTGATTATGATGAAAGGGGCAGATAAGATGAAAGAGAAAGAACTGCTGAAATTAGGATATAAAAAATATGAAGGAGAAACGTACGACGTTTATTTTAATAAAGATATCTGCAAGCATTCCGGCAATTGCGTCAAATCCAATCATACGGTATTTCAATTAAAACGTAAACCCTGGGTACTGCCTGTGGCAACAGAACAGGAGTCTGCTCTAAGAGCGATCAAGGGCTGTCCTTCGGGGGCGCTGAAATATAAATTGAAAGATTCTGATGAGATCGAGCCCTAACAGGAAAGGATGAATAAAAATGTTTGAATACAGACTTGATGAAGCTAACAGCAGATTTGCGGTATTTCATGAAAATAAAGAAATTGGCGAGATTTCTTTTGTCAAAACAGGTGAGCATCTTTTGATCATTGATCATACCTATGTAGATGAAAAATGGAAGGGGCATGCGATCGGCAACGCGCTGGTGCAGAAGGTTGTAGATTTTGCCATTGCCGAAAACAGAAAGATCATTCCGTTATGTCCTTTCGCTAAGAAGGTATTTGACAGCACTCCTGAATACGAAGCAGTATATTCCAGATAGAAGTAATTTATGATTTAGAACTGATGCCGGCAGCTTGGCAATAAACTGCCGGCTTTTTTGTCGGCTCAGGGGCCTGTTATTTTTTATGTAAAATTTATATGTTATAATCAAAATAAGTGCTAAAGGATAATTAGGCAATACAGGCAAGGAGGATCGGAGATGGTCAATAAGGTATTAGAGCAGCTGGATAAGGAAGAGTTGATCAAACTGATCGAGATTTATTCTAAAAACTGGCTGGCTATGGATGGCGTCTGGTTTCAGTCAGTAGAAAGAAAGTTTGGCATGGCAGAGGCGATGGAGCATGACTGCAATATTTGGGAAGCTTTTACAAAAATTGAGGCACAAAAAATAAAGGAGTTTTTAAATTTGCCGCCAAGACCTGGTATCGAAGGGTTGAAAAAGGCTTTGCAGCTGCGTTTATATGCCAATATCAATGAAGATGAGATAATCGTTGACGGTCAGACTTTGATTTACAGGACCCTGGACTGCAGAGTGCAGAACGCCAGAAAGCGTAAGGGCATGGAATTTCATCCCTGCAGGCCTGTGGGCGTTATCGAGTATACAGGCTTTGCCAAGGTGATCGACGATCGTTTTGAGTGTGAAGCGCTTAGCTGTTATCCTGAAATAACAGATGCATCCTGTAATTGTGCCTGGAAATTTATATTGAAGAACGAGCAGTGATCGTATATGAAGTTTAAACAGGGATTTTGTAAATAATCTACTGCTTCAGGATGAGCTGTGGTTCTATCATTTTAAATTACGGCAGAGTATAATTAAAGCAGAGCAAAGAAATGAAAGAGGGTAGAGCAAATGGATCTTTCCGTTTTGTACAAACTCACATATGGCATGTATGCCATTGGTACGCTTGATGGCACAAGGCCAGCCGGTTGCATAGTCAATACCGTGATCCAGGTGACAAGCGAGCGTCCGATCGTTGCGGTGAGTATGAATAAAAATAATTTTACATATGAAGCGATAAAAAAGAGCGGCCGTTTCAGTATTTCCATTTTATCTGAGGCGGTGGACCGTAATGTTATTGCAGAGCTGGGCTTTGCCTGCGGCCGGGAAATCGATAAATTCTGTGGTAAAAATTTTGCCTGCGGGGTTTTGGATGGTCTGCCGATAGTCAAAGAGCATGTCTGCGGGTATATGATCTGCGAAGTGATCGCCATACATGATGCCGAAACGCATTGCGTGATCATGGCGCGGCTGACTGATACTTTAGCCGGTGCTGATGAAAGCCCCATGACCTATGAATACTATCATAAAGTTGTTAAAGGTAAAGCTCCGAAAAATGCCCCGACTTATCAGGAGGAGGCTCCGCAGGCGGAAAAGCCGGATAAAATACGTTATATTTGCGAAGTATGCGGGTATATTTATGAAGGCGATATTACCAAAGAGCCGGATGATTATGTTTGTCCGATCTGTAAACAGCCCAAAAGCCGTTTTAAAAAAATGTAAAATATAAAGAAAAGCAAAAATCCGCCAGTTTCGGCGGATTTTTACTTTATCTAAAACTTTATAGACGGAAATCACGTTCTCCGTTTTCAATGTCTGCTAAATGCTGCAGAACAAGTTCTTGTACTTTGGGGTTGGGGATATTGCTCAGTTCTGCCTGAATAAGTTTTTCACCCAGAGCTTTGGTATGAGGTTCGGCGTAGTCCGTCAGATATTCTTTGAGTGTCATGAGGGCATTTGGATGACAGCAGTTTTGGATCTGGCCGCTTTTGCACAGGCTCATGAAGCGGTCGCCAGTGCGTCCCTGGCGGTAGCAGGCAGTGCAGAAGCTGGGCAGGTAGCCGATTTCCATGAGCCAGGCCACTACTTCGTCCAGGCTGCGGGTGTCGCTGACGTCGAATTGGGCAGAGTTCTCGGCTGCCGGTTCAGGAGTGGCGTAACCGCCGACACTGGTACGGGAGCCGCCGCTGATTTGAGAAATACCAAGATGTAGAACGCGTTCGCGTGATTTCTGACTTTCACGGGTAGAAACGATCATACCTGTGTAGGGCACAGAGATCCTGATGCAGGCTACAAGTTTGGCAAAAATATCGTCGTTGATACTGTTGTTGAAGGCCTCAGGGTCAATATCATCAGCCGGGCAGATCCGCGGGACGCTGATCGTATGCGGGCCGACTCCGTGTACTGCTTCCAGATGCTCGGCATGCATTAAAAGGCCGGTAAATTCATAACGGTAAAGCTCCAGCCCGAAAAGCACGCCCAGACCTACATCGTCGATGCCGCCCTGCATAGCTCTGTCCATGGCTTCCGTATGGTAGGCATAGTTGCTTTTGGGGCCGGTAGGATGCAGGCGTTCGTAGCTTTCTTTGTGGTAGGTTTCCTGAAAAAGTATATACGTGCCGATGCCGGCTTCGTGCAGCTTACGATAGTTTTCGACGCTGGTGGCGGCAATATTGACGTTGACGCGGCGAATAGCGCCGTTTTTGTGCTTGATGCTGTAAATTGTCCTGATACTTTCCAAGATATAATCAAGTGGATTATTAACAGGGTCTTCGCCGGCTTCCAAAGCCAGGCGTTTATGCCCCATGTCCTGCAGTGCGATGACTTCGCTGCGGATTTCGTCCTGTGTGAGTTTTTTGCGGGTGATGTTTTTATTGACGCTGTGATAAGGACAATAAACGCAGCCGTTGATGCAATAATTTGAAAGATACAGCGGTGCAAACATGACGATGCGGTTGCCGTAAAAATCTTTTTTGATCTGTTCGGCCAGGGCAAAAATTTCCTGATTTTTGTCGTCCAGCTCACAGTCTAAAAGTACGGCGGCCTCACGGTGTGAAAGACCTTTGCGTTCCTTTGCTTTAGCGATAATGCTGTCGATAAGCGCGGCATTATTTTTGTTGGCTGAGGCATAGGCAAGAGTGTCCAGGATTTCATCATGGGCGATGAATTCGCCGGCTTGCATTGATTTGACATTATACATTTGTCGACCTTCTTTCTTTCGGGGCAGGAATCCTTTCCCGTCAGTGATTTCCCTTATATATTATTAATCTTTAAAGGGCTGTTTCTGCGGAGCCTTTGCATATAAAGCCTTGACGCTGACTCCTTTGAGCATACCTATTTTGCCGGAAAGCGTACTGATGACATCTGCCGGGGCATCGAGAACGATACTGATAATGTTGATGCCTTTTTGTTTATAGGGCAGGCCCATACGCCCGATGATATATTCGTTGTGTGTATGCAGTAATATGTTAAGCTGTTCAACTGCGGCAGTATTTTCAACGATGATTCCCAGTAAGACGACACGCGTCTGCATGTAAGCACCTGCTTTCACGACAAAATTATTGATTTACATTAGTATTATATCATAAAATATCTGTGGTTATTATCAATAGAATGGCAGGCCGCAGTTATAAAAAAATTTTTGTTGAAATCAACACAAAAATGATAAAAGTGCTATAATATATGAAGCAAGATAAAAGTAATGCTGTCAAAAGTTACAAAAATCGTTGCTCTAATTATTTTATTACAGATCGTGAGATCAAAGTGATATTAAAAAAAATTTGCAGGTCGGCTGCTGTCAACAGCTAAAACAGTGCTTTAGTCAGTGATATCATGACGGAAGATGACGCAGTCAGAACAGGGCGTTATTTGAGCAGCAGGCCAGACCGTTATGATTTAAGAGTTCTAAATCTTTTGTAATTGTTGTAAATCATGCACAGGTGCTTTAGACATATGTTTTTTATAAACTGGCATCAAGTGCTGCATAAGGTTATTTTGGTAAATAAAAAAGTGACCGTCAATGAGAGCCGAACCCTCTCGTTGACGGTCAAATGATTGAAAAAGATTAATAAAGGAAGACTAATGTCCCAAGCAAATGTCTCGTTTGCTTTGACTGCATTATAACAATAATAAAAGATAAATGTTGTTGCTGAGGCAACACACGTAAATTTAAAAAATAATATCATAATAAAGTAATTAAAGTAAGTTTGAATGAAGCAGATGTTCAATTTATAATATAGATATATCAAGGGCATATTAAATAGGAAGAAACTTATTTATTTTATTTAGATGATTGAGAGTATTAAAGAAGGAGGACAGTTATGAAAGCGGCAATGCAGAATCTTTTAAGTCTCCCCTTATTCAAAGGGTTAGCCAGCGACGAATTAGATACCATTCTTGGTAAAGTAAATGCCCTTGTCAAGCATTTCGAAAAATCGGACTATATTTATTTAGCCGGAGATGCTGTTGAAAGTATTGGCATTGTTGTAGCCGGTACTGTGCAGATGATCAAGGAAGATATTATGGGCGAGAAGTCCATTATCACGACGATGGGGTCAGGCTCCATTTTTGCTGAAAACTTCCTGGGCCATGATAAACAGGATGAGAAAACAAATGTAAGCTACTTTGCAGCCAGCGACAGCGAGGTCTTGATGGTCCCCTTCGGTAAGGTGCTGAGTGATCTAAGCAATAATGATCCCTGCCGTAATAAATTGCTGACGAATATGATTTCCATTATGGCCAGCAATAATGCGCAGCTGATTGAAAAAACAGAGATCTTATGTAAAAAGACCCTGCGCGGAAAGATCATGACTTATCTGGAGCAGGAGGCAAAACGTAACGGTTCCACTGAATTTGAGATACCTTTTAACAGAACGGATATGGCTAACTATCTTGATGCAGACCGCAGTGCTTTGACTCGTGAGTTAGCCAGAATGAAAGAATGCGGATTGATTGATTTTGAAAAGAGAAATTTTAAAATTTTGAAGTTTGAGTAGTTTAATGCACTTATAATTTAACAAAACATTATTAATTTATTAAGAGACCGTTAAAAAGCCGGAACCATGCATGGTTTCGGCTTTTGCACTGTTTATTACAAATTTTGAAATATAGTGTTGCCGGGGCAACATCATTTTGCATTAGCCATTGCTATAATGTAAATTAATAAAGGGATTATCAAACTTGTAATTCCTTTGCGATCTTTATATGTTGTCCGTTTGTTCGAACAGCATATAGAAAATTTAAAAAGGAGGAATTTATTATGTCCCAAGCAGTAAAATGTTTAATTCTGTTGGCTGTGATTGCATTGCTCTTTGTTACTGAACTTATCCCTCTCGCAGTCACCGCTACTGCCGGTGCTATCGCATGTGGTCTGTTAGGCTTTATCCCGGCAAAAACCGTTTTCTCAGGTCTTTCTAATTCTACGGTAGTTTTGTTTGCTGGTATGTTTATCGTAGGCGCTGCAATGTTCTATACCGGTTTGGCCCAAAAAATCGGTAATACTGTAGTTCATTTCTGCGGTTCTGGTGAAAACAGCCTGATGTTTGGTTTAATGCTTGTAGGTACGTTGTTATCTTCGGTACTTTCCAACACTGGTACTGCAGCCTGCCTGTTGCCGGTTGCTTTAGGTATCTGCGCTGCTGCAAAGATCCCTGCTTCCCGTCAATTGATGCCTTTGGCATTCGCTTGCGGTTGGGGCGGTATCATCACAATGGTAGGCACACCGCCTAACATTATTGCTACCGGTGCTTTGACTGCTGCTGGTCTTGAAGGTTTCGGCTTCTTTGAATTTGCATGGATCGGTATTCCTGTATCTATCGCAGGTATGCTCTACATGATGTTCATTGGTAAACATTTACTCCCGAAAGTTGAGCTGGATGCTGATCAGGAAATCGAGCAGGAAGTTGAAGCTACTACTACTTCTTCTTCGAAACAAATTATTTCCGGTCTTATCCTGTTGTGTGTTGTTGTTGTAATGGCTTTGAATATCAAAGGCGTTACTTTGGAAATGGCTGCTATCATCGGCGCATTGGTTTGCGTACTGACTGGCTGCCTGACTGAAAAACAAGCTTATGCTTCTATCGACTGGGTAACCATCTTCCTGTTCGCAGGTATGATGCCTGTATCCACTGCAATGGATAAAACCGGCGCAGGTAAATTGATTGCTGAATGGACCGTAGGTATGATGGGTGGTTCTCCGTCTCCGTTGATCGTTACAGCAGTTCTGTTTATCCTTTCTTGCGGTCTGACCCAATTTATGTCCAACACTGCATCCGCAGCTCTGCTGTGCCCGATCGGTGTTGCTATCTCCAAACAATTGGGCGCTGACCCGAAAGCAGTATTGATGGCAATCGCAGTTGCAGCATCCTGTGCATTTGCAACTCCGGTAGGTACGCCTCCGAATACTTTGGTACTTGGCCCTGGCGGTTACAAATTCATGGACTATGTTAAAGCAGGTGTCGGTCTCGTTATCGTATCCTTCGTAGTATCCCTGGTTGTAATTCCTATCGTATGGCCTTTCTTCCCTGGCAAATAAGCTGGGAGCTTTAAGTATAAGATTTTTCACTAAAAACCTGTCGATTTTATCGGCAGGTTTTTGTTTTTATGTCAACTTTACTTTTTCTTGCTATAATATAAATATACTTTAATAATGGAGTTGTAGAAATGAAAATAAAACCGGAAGAAGCGATCCAGATACAAGGTCCTTATGGCGAGATCCAGGGGATATTGACGCCCTGTATCGAAGAAAATACCGCCGCACCGGTGCTGATTCTGGCACATGGGTTTCGCGGTTCAATGGAAGGTGGCGGCAGAGCTGTCATTTTAGCTGAAATGGCGGCCGAATGCTGCAATGTTATCCGTTTTAATTTTAATGGCAGCCAGATCCTTTCAAAACAGATTGCAGAAATTGAAGCGGTGCTTGATTATGTGCGCCTTAATTTTTCGGGCAGTAAAATATTTTTGCTGGGGCGCAGTCTGGGCGGTGCAGCGGCATTGGTTGCAGCTGCACGCGCTGCTGATATTGCAGGTCTGGTATTATGGGCGACTCCGAACGATTTGCAGGCGACCTTTAGAAAGGCTCTTGGTGATGAAAACTACGATGCTTTACTTGCAGGACAGACGCTGTATTTAAACGATGAACGGGGAGAGCTGGCTTTAACGCCTGATTTTCTGACAGATTTTGGCAGGTATGATCTGCAAGTCCTTTTGCGTAACTGGCGGAAGAGGCCTTTGCTGATCCTGCATGGGGAAAAAGACGAAACTGTAACTGTAGAGCAGGCGCGGTTGTCCTTTGCACTGGCTGGAGTCCCCAAAAAGCTGGTGCTTATCAACGGCGGTGACCACAGCTTTACTAATCATGGGAATAAAGCGGCAGCAGAGGTGGTCGCTTGGTTGAAAGACAGGCTGGGATGAGGATACTGTCATATTTTCGAGCCTAGTGAGAATACGTACCCTTGTGGTACTGTTTGAGTGGTTAAATGAGGTTTTTTCGAATTTAGCACTCATACGTACCCTTGTGGTATCGTTTGGGTGCTTAATGAGGTCTTTACGAATTTAGCACACATACATACCCTTGTGGTATAATATTAATAGCTATAAACAGGAGGATATGATTTTGAAAAAATTATTGATATTATGCTTAGTGATTTTCTGCAGCTTCAGTGTGATTGCCTGCGGCAGTGAAACTAAAAATGAGCCTGCTGCGACACCGCTGAAGCCGGCAACTGCTGTTTTTGAAACCTCTATGGGCACTTTTGAAGTTAAATTGGCAACTGAGCTGGCGCCTAAAACCTGTGATAATTTTATCGAGCTGGCTAAAAAAGGTTTTTATAATGGCGTTACTTTTCATCGTGTCATCGATAATTTTATGATCCAGGGCGGTGATCCTACCGGAACAGGTACAGGCGGCCCGGGTTATACTATCAAAGACGAATTCAGCAGTAAGCTGACGCATGAAGGCGCAGGTATTCTTTCGATGGCCAATGCCGGGCCGAATACGGGCGGCAGTCAGTTTTTTATCACTCTGCGTGCCTGTCCCTGGCTGGACGGTAAGCACGCTGTGTTTGGCAAAGTCATTAAAGGCATGAATGTTGTTTATAAAATCGGTAAAGTACAGACTGACGGCAATGATAAGCCGCTTGAGCCGGTAACGATCAAAACTATTGTTATTAAAGAGGGGTAACACAGGAAAGGAGCACGAATTTGTCCTTTTTACAGAGTGAACGGATTATTGAAGTACAGGACCAACAGGAAATGGTGGGCATTTTAGGCCGTAACGACGAGCTGCTGCGTGTTATCAAGGAGCATTATGACAGCGTTATCGTTGCGCGCGGCAATGTGATCATTTTCAGCGGCGAAGATAACGAAGTGGGGCAGATTGAAACGCTGTTTAAGGAACTGCTCTTTTTGTACCGCCAGGGAATGCCGCTGACGACGCACGATGTCAGATACAGTATACGCATGATCGCGGAAGGGCGGCTGGAAAGTCTGCACCGTATGTATGCTGATACGATAATCGTTACGAACCGCGGCCGCCAGGTCAAAGCAAAGACGCTGGGCCAGTGGGAATATGTTGAAACCATTAAACGCAGTAATGTTACTATCGGTATCGGTCCTGCCGGTACGGGCAAAACATATCTGGCGGTCGCTTTAGCGGTGAAAGCGCTGAAAAATAAAGAGGTCGAACGGATCGTTTTGACGCGTCCTGCTGTTGAAGCGGGAGAAAAACTCGGCTTTTTGCCGGGGGATATGCAGGATAAGGTAGATCCTTATCTGCGTCCGCTGTATGATGCGTTATACGATATGCTGGGCAGCGAAACTTTTCAGAAGTATGTTGCCAGAGGGACGATCGAGGTTGCGCCTTTGGCTTATATGCGCGGACGTACTCTGAACGATTCCTTTATTATTCTTGACGAGGCGCAGAATACGACGCCGGAACAAATGAAGATGTTTTTGACGCGTTTTGGCTTTGGCTCGAAAATGGTGATCACCGGTGATATTACACAGATAGATTTACCAAGCGGTAAAACCAGCGGCTTAAAACAGGCCGCTTACGTCTTGCAGAAAACGCCGGGTGTAGGTATTATTCGTTTTGGTGAGGCTGATGTTGTGCGTCATGAGATCGTAGCGGCTATTATCAGGGCCTATGAAAATTATGACAGCCGGCGGCAGAAACAGCGGGAGGCAGACAATGATAATAACGCTGGAAAATGACCAGGAAAAGCTGCGGATCAGTGCTGAACTGGAGCAGTTGCTGACTGATGCACTGAATGTAGTAGCGAGGCTGCACAGGCTGTCCGGTCAGACCGAAGTGGATATCACTATCGTTGATGATGAAGAAATACATATGCTGAACCGTAATTACCGTAATGTTGACAGGCCGACGGACGTGCTGTCTTTTGCGCTTGACGAAGCAGGCGAAGATGAACCGGAGCTTTTAGGCGGGCCGGAAGAGCATCTTTTAGGAGATATCATTATCAGCGCCGAAACGGCCGCCAGACAGGCGGAAGAATTTGGACATGGATTGGAACGCGAAATCGTTTATTTAGCCGTACACGGCCTCCTGCATCTTCTGGGTTATGACCATATGACTGACGAGGATAAAGCAGTGATGCGTGCTAAAGAAGAAGAAGCTTTAAGGGAGATCAGGCTTTCGGAAGAATTTCTGGGGCAGTAAAAGGAGCAGCTATGGACAAGAAGTTGTTAGCAGCGGCGCTGGCTGCGCGTGAAAATGCCTATGCGCCTTATTCTAAATTTAAAGTCGGCGCGGCAGTGGAAACTGCTGACGGTCATATCTTTACGGGCTGTAATGTTGAAAATGCTTCCTATGGCCTGACTTGCTGCGCAGAACGTAATGCGGTCTTTGCCGCTATCGGCAGCGGCGCCCGCAGCTTCAAAGCTCTGTGCGTGGTTGCGGATACGGAGGAGCCGGTTGCTCCCTGCGGCGCCTGTCGTCAGGTACTGGCAGAATTTCCGTTTGAAAAAATAATTCTGGCAAATTGTAAGGGCCTGACAAAGATCATGACAGTGGCAGAGCTGCTGCCGTATGGTTTTGGCCCGGAAGCTTTGGAGCTTGAAAGATAAAGTTAAGTATAAATAAAGGAGCGATTAGTATAAATAAGCAGGAAAACAAACACTATTCTGGTTTTGCGGCTATTGTTGGCCGCCCGAACGTAGGAAAATCAACGCTGACGAATGGTCTGATCGGCGAGAAGATCGCGATCATGAGCGATCGCCCGCAGACGACGCGTAATAAGATCATGTGCATTATGAATACTGACAATGCCCAGATCATGTTTTTAGATACGCCGGGTATACATAAGCCTCAGCATAAGCTGGGACAGTATATGGTGCGTGCTGCTGAAAGTACTCTGCACGAGGTAGATGTGATCCTGTTTGTCGTGGATGTTTCAGAAAAGCGCGGCGCTGGCGAGGATTATATCCTTGAGCAGCTGCGCAAAGTGAAAACCCCGGTTATTCTGGTCGCGAATAAGATCGATAAACTGGCTGATAAAGGCAAGCTTTTCAGTATTATCGAAAGCTATACCAAAGATTTTACTTTTGCAGCAGTAGTACCGGTATCTGCGTTGCAGGACACGGAGTTCCCGGGACTGGTAACTGAGATCACCAGGCATTTGCCGGAGGGGCCGGCTTATTTCCCTGAGGATATGATCACTGACCAGCCGGAACGGGTGATCGCTGCGGAAATGATCCGTGAAAAGGTACTGCGCCTGACGCGTGACGAGGTGCCGCATTCCATTGCTGTGGAGATCGATGAATTCAAGGTGCGCGATAATGACGATATTTATATCCGCGCCAATATTTTTGTAGAACGTGAATCCCAAAAGGGAATCGTTATCGGCGCTAAAGGCAGTCTGCTGAAAAAAATCGGAGAACAGGCCCGCAGAGATATTGAATCGCTGCTTGGCAATAAAGTGTTTCTTGATCTATGGGTAAAAGTAAAACCTGACTGGCGCAATAAAGACAAGGCCTTGAAGCAATTTGGCTACGAAGGCTGATTTGTTGACGCAGTTTGCAGTGATATGGTATGCTTATGCCAATATCAATTTATTAAGTTTATGAAAAGTAAGGAGAGATGACCTATCGACGGCGACCCCGCTTTGACATGCTTACTGGAGCTGTCTATCGCATTATTGATCACTTTGTTGAACGGCTTTTTTGTTATGGCTGAATATTCTCTGGTCAGAATCAGAAAAAGCAGGCTGGAGGAATTGATTCAGCAGGGCAAAAGCAGAGCCGGCACAGTTTTGAAAATGAGTGAAAAGCTTGATACTTATCTGAGTGCGACTCAGCTGGGTATCACTGCTTCATCGCTGCTTTTGGGCTGGTTTGGCGGCCCGCTTCTGGCGGGAATGTTCCGTGGCTTTTTTGGTATCAGTACCGGAAGCTGGTATGATCATTCGCTGGTTTTTGCCTGTGCTTTTCTGATCATCGTTTTCCTGCATGTTGTTTTCGGCGAACTGGTGCCGCGCACTATCGCTTTGGGCAAGGTCGAGCAGGTGGCGATGGCGGTTGCTTATCCGTTGGTCTTTTTCCATTATCTTTTATATCCGCTGGTTGTGCTGTTTAACCGCATAGCCCATGCGGTATTGTGCCTGTTGGGAGTTGATCCTGTTCCTGACGAAGATATTTCACGCAGTGAAGACGAACTGCGAATGATCGTCAGCGCCAGCGAACGCGGCGGTAAGCTTGACCATATGGAAAGCCGCCTGATCGATAATGTTTTCGATTTTGCTGACCGTGTGGCGCGTGAAGTAATGGTGCCGCGGCAGGATATGATTTGCCTGTATACTGATGATACGCTGCAGGAGAATCTGCAGGCTGTGCGCGAAAGCAGGCACACGCGTTATCCTTTGTGTATGGAAGACAAAGATCATGTTTTAGGCGTTATTCACGTGCGTGATTTGATGGACCTGGATGACGGGGGCGATCCTGCCTTTGATCTGCGGACGATCATGCGCAATATCGTTGTAGTCCCCGAAGGCATGTCGACAGCTAAAGTACTGCAGATGATGCAGCACAAAAGGATCCAGATCGCGGTAGTTGCCGATGAATACGGCGGCACGGCCGGACTTGTGACAATGGAAGACCTTTTGGAAGAGATCGTCGGCGATATTCAGGACGAGCATGATGAGGAAGAAACAGCAGATATTCTGCGTTTAGGTGACGACAGTTATGAATTTGACGGTCTGGTCCTGCTGGACGAGATTTCTGAACTTTTAAATATTGAATTTGACGAACCGGAGGAAGACACCATCGGCGGTTTTGTCTTTGGACTTTTAGGGCGTAAGCCTGAAGAAGGTGACAGGGTCGCCACAGATGGCTGGCGTTTTGAGGTCACTGAAGCAGAGGGTTTCAGGGTGACGAGAGTAAAAGCGACCAGACTGACTGAGGATGGTGCTGCAGCAGAAACTGATGAGTAGTACTGCGTATCAGGACGAAGTAATTATTTTGAAAGTTAAAGACTGGCAGACTGCGGATAAATACGCAGTCTGTTTTTCGCGTACCCATGGCAAAATACCCTTTCTGGCTTATGGCGCCCGTTATGCGCGCACTACCGGGGGCCGCTTGATCCAGCCTTTTGCACGGCTTGATATGCAGCTATATTCAGGCAAACGTCTGGACAGCATGAAAAGCTGCGAGCTGATCGCGCTGCCGCAGCAAATGGACATTAAGCAGATGGCTTATGCCTCGGTGATAGCTGAAGTGACGGAAGCGCTGACCGAAGCGCATGAACCGCAGGAAGAAATCTACGAATTGCTGGTAGGGGGCGTTCGGATACTTTCCAGTAATAATCCGCGGCTGGTCGCGCTGTCGGCTATCTGCAAGCTGCTTGTATTGACTGGTTTTGCGCCTGTTTATGATGCCTGCGTCAACTGTGGGAAAGCGTCTGAGGGCGATGCTTTTTTCAGTGTCGTGCAGGGCGGACTGGTTTGTGAAGCCTGTCACGGCGGCGAGGAATTGCCGTTTGGCAGCGGCGCTCAGAAATTGATGCAGGAGCTGGTGGCTTTGAACTTTGACAAACCGCAGCCTTTTACTGTACGCGGCGGTGATCTGATGCAGCTGGAACAGATCCTGTACCGTTTTATCGTCTATCAGATCGATCGGCCTTTAAAAAGTTTAAGCTTTTTAGCGCAATTAGGGCTGTAAAAGCATTGACAAAGGACGCCTGATTTGATATATTTTCTTTTAAGCGATGAAAGGGATAAGTAGTTTTCTGTTTT
>ERZ791915.278-NODE-278-length-59866-cov-30.276571_pt1 | contig 59866 bp, 57 predicted proteins | sample MGYA00510139_ERZ791915 | MGnify/ENA primary metagenome ERZ791915 (study PRJEB30046, sample SAMN00792117) | human gut metagenome | study: EMG produced TPA metagenomics assembly of the A metagenome-wide association study of gut microbiota in type 2... | reverse complement strand
CTTTGTGTATGAATTAGTTGGCTAATTTTATACTATTTAATGAATCTCCCGATTTTATTTGTCAAGAGACCTACGAAAGTATCATATTTTATCTTGATAATAAGCTTTAGGCAATTTTCTGCAATTATATTGTGAAGCCATAATTTCACCATATGCACCTGCCGAACGGATAGCTAATAAATCTCCTCGTTGAGTTCTATTCAATGAGATCATCTTCCCAAAACAATCAGAAGACTCACAAATAGGTCCTACGACATCATACTCCTCTAACGGCTGGTCTGAAGTAATATTTTCTATTTTATGATAAGCTTGATATAAAGCCGGTCGAATCAGATCTGTCATTCCGGCATCAGTTATTACAAACTTTTTATTTACCCCTTCCTTTACGTATAACACTTTTGTAATTAAAGAACCACATTGACATACAACAGACCGTCCTAATTCAAAATGGACTTCCTGTTTAGGTCTCAATTTGAGATGCTTATGAAAAACATCAAAATAACTTTTAAAATCCGGAACAGACTGTTTGTCCGGTTCTTCATAATTGACCCCTAAACCGCCACCGACATTTATGGAATCTACAATTATCATCCGTTGATACAAACATTCTTGTATTTCATTAATTCGAACACAAAGACCTTTGAACGAATCCATATCGGTAATCTGCGAACCAATGTGAAAATGCAATCCGATAAGTCGGACATTTTTCAGTGTCTCTAAATGATCAAGCACCGAATCTAAATGAACTAAACTTATTCCAAACTTATTTTCACTCAGCCCTGTAGTAATATAATGATGCGTATGTGCATCTATATTGGGATTGATACGCAACGCTATCGATGCTGTTTTACCATATGAGGCAGCCAACGCATCAATATTATCCAACTCCGGAACAGATTCTACATTAAAACAATATATATCAGATTCCAGTCCCAACTTAATCTCCCAATCAGCTTTGCCAACCCCTGCAAAAACGATTTTATGAGCTGGGAATCCGGCTTCTAAAGCAGCCCTTATTTCTCCTCCACTCACACAATCCGCACCGAATCCGTTTTCTCTAATAATAGAAAGTATACGACTATTGGCATTTGCTTTTACAGCATAATGAACATGGTAATTTGAATACAGAGATGTTTCCTGTTTTATTTTATCCAACGTCTTTCTCAGTAAAGATGTATCATAATAGTAAAAAGGGGTCTCTACATTTCTGAACTTATCGATCGGGAAAACTCCTTTCATATATTTACCAATTTAATATTTGATGATTTTAAGAATTTGTAAAAATATCCTTAAACCTGTTTTCTACTACAATAAACACAAATGTTTTTTTAAAAGAACAGGACTATTTTAAAAAGTAGTCCGTGTTCTTCTCTTATTATTTATCAAACAAATATTTACTTAAAGATTGCAATGCTGCAGTCTTGTCTTTTGACTTTATCAAAAACGAAATATTGTAATTACTGCCCCCATAAGATACCATTCTTACCGGAATATCTTTCATTGCCTGCATCGCATTTGACTCAAAACCGATATTATTCCATTCCAAATCTCCGACTACACAGATAATGACCATATCTTCGTCAACTGTGACAGTCCCGAACTTTTTAAGATCATCCAGAATCTCGGTTAAATGTTTTGTATTATCGATAGTCACAGAGACACCTACCTCTGAAGTAGTCACCATATCTATGGCCGTCTGATAACTTTCGAAAATTTCAAATACTTTACGTAAAAATCCGTAGGCTAAAAGCATACGCCCCGATTTGATCTTAATGGCTGTAATACCATCTTTTGCCGCTACAGCTTTTATTTTCCCCGGCTCTGATTGATTGTAAATCAAAGTCCCCGGAGCTTCAGGCTCCATCGTATTCAACAAACGAACAGGAATGTTATTAAGCTTAGCTGGAAGAATACAGGTAGGATGCAATATCTTCGCCCCGAAATATGCTAATTCCGCAGCTTCCTCAAAATGTAAATATCTTACCGGAGAAGTATTTTTAACGAATCGAGGATCATTATTGTGCATGCCATCGATATCCGTCCATATTTGTATTTCGTCAGCCTGAATGGCAGCACCGATCAATGAAGCAGAATAGTCGCTTCCTCCCCGCTGTAAATTATCTATTTCACCATAAGCGTTCCGGCAAATATAACCTTGAGTTATATAAATAGGTGCATCAGGATTTACAGACAATAAATCTTTCAGTTTTGTTTTAATATATACGGGGTCCGGTTCGGCATTTTTATCTGTCCGCATATAATCCAAAGCAGGAATCAGTACAGATTTTACACCAGTCTCATTCAAGTATAAATTCACCATAGCCGTTGACATCAACTCACCTTGAGCCAAAATCACTTTTTCTTCAAAAAGAGTAAAAAGATCTTTTGTAAAAGAACGGATATAATCGAAGTGAGATTTTACAATTTCAGTAGCCCTCTGTTTATACTCGTCTGTGCTATACAACTCATCAATTACCTGCATATATTTATGCTCAAGGCCATTAATAATTTCGTTAGCGCCGTCCGGATTTTTTTTGTATAAATAATCCGAAATCTCTACAAGTGTATTCGTTGTACCGGACATAGCAGATAAAACAACGATCTTCTGCTCTCCGTCACAAATCAATTTGGCAACATCTTTCATTCTTTGTGCTGAGCCCACAGAAGTTCCACCAAACTTTAAGACTTTCATTTTTATTCTTTCAATTAATAGTTCGTATATTTAAATACCTGTATTTTCAATATATATATTCAATATTTCCGAAATGCAAAGATAAGATATTATCGATAATAAGCAATTCTATACTTAAAGAGATACTTCGGACAAACACTTATTCTCACATTTCAATAAACGTCCGGGAAATTCTTCTACCAGCCGATGATTATGGGTCGTCATAATAACAGCCGTACCCGTCTCACAAATAGAATGCAATAATGATACAATTTGTTGCCCGGTCTGAGGATCAAGGTTTCCTGTCGGTTCATCCGCCAAAATAATCTGCGGAGAATTCAACAATGCTCTGGCTATAACAATTCTCTGTTGTTCCCCTCCGGATAGTTCATGCGGCATTTTGTACGCTTTATTTTGCATGCCGACCTGTACCAAAACTTGCTCGACTCTCTCTGTTATCTCTGCTTTATTTTTCCAGCCTGTCGCTTGAAGGACGAAATTAAGATTATCTTTTACCGACCTGTCCGTCAATAACTGAAAATCCTGAAATACAATACCTATTTTTCTTCTTAACTGAGGTATATCCTTCTTTCGGAGAGACTTCATATTAAATCCGAGGACAGAAGCTTCTCCTTCAACCACCGGAATTTCAGCATACATCGTTTTCAGTAAGCTACTTTTCCCTGTACCTACCCGACCGATGAAATAGACAAACTCACCTGAATACAATTTAAAATTTACATCTTTCAGAACAACAAGCTCCTTACGACAAATTTCGACATGATCATATTGTATCAATAATCCATCTTCCATATAGTTCTATTCTTTATGCCGTTTTTTCAATTCTTTGGCAAGATCTTCTATCCTATATCCTTTTGAAGTCAATAATACAATCAAATGATAAATTAGATCGGAAGCTTCATAAATAAGTCGGTCATCTGTTCCGTTCGTAGCCTCGATTACCGTCTCCACAGCCTCTTCTCCAACTTTTTGTGCCATTCTGTTTATTCCTTTGTTAAACAGAGACGTCGTGTACGAACCTTCCGGCATCTCTTTTTTACGGCGATCTATAAAATCCTGAAGATACTTAATAAACATAATATCTTCCTCGTTTTTTTCATCAAAACATGTATCGCTACCTGTATGACAGACCGGACCTACCGGACGGACTTTGATAAGAAGCGTGTCTTTATCGCAATCTTCTTTTATCGAATCGACTAATAAAAAATTACCGCTTTCTTCCCCTTTTGTCCACAAACGGTTCTTAGTACGACTGAAAAATGTCACTTTACCTAATTCTCTGGTCTTTGCTAACGCTTCCTCATTCATAAAGCCCAGCATTAGAACTTTAGAAGTATAACTATCCTGTATAATTGCAGGAACCAGACCTCCCATTTTTGCAAAATCTATATTCATTTCAATACGTTATTTTCTTACACAAATATTTTCTCGATCTAAATAATCTTTAAGTTCAGAAATAGAAATCTCTCCGAAATGAAACACACTTGCTGCAAGAGCAGCATCGGCCTTTCCTATCTGAAAAACATCCTTAAAATGCTCTTTCTTCCCTGCCCCTCCTGAAGCTATCACCGGGATACTCAATACCGAATTCAACATGGCTAACGCATCGTTTGCATATCCCTCTTTTACACCATCGTGAGTCATACTGGTAAACAGTATCTCCCCTGCACCTCTTTCCTGCGCCTCCCTCGCCCAAGAAAAAAGCTCTCTATCTGTCGGAACTCTTCCTCCATTTAGATAACAACGCCATAAATCATTGTCAAAGTTAGCATCTATAGCAACAACACAAACCTGAGATCCGAAATTTTTTGCAATTTCTTCAATTAGTCTAGGATTTTTCAATGCAGAAGAGTTTATTGAAACTTTATCTGCACCGGCACTCAATAGACGATCGACATCTTTCATTTCATTTATCCCACCTCCAACAGTGAAAGGAATAGATACTTTAGCTGCAACCTTCTTGACAATATCCGTAAATGTCTTACGACCTTCATAAGAAGCGGTTATATCTAAATAAACCAATTCGTCTGCACCTTGTCGGCTATATGCGTGCCCCAATTCAACCGGATCTCCTGCATCTCTGAAATTTACAAAATTTACCCCCTTTACAGTTTTACCGTTTTTTACATCCAAACATAGAATTATTCGCTTCGCTAACATATTTATTTTTACAAAAAACGTAACAGTTCCTTCAACGTTATACGGCCTTCATAAAGGGCTTTTCCGAATATAACAGCAGGAACTCCGGCCAACTCTAATTTTTCAATATCTTCAATAGAGGCGACACCTCCACTTGCTATCAAATAAATCTCAGGAATTACAGACATCATCTTTTTATATAAATCGATAGACGGTCCGTTCAGCATTCCATCTTTACAAATATCCGTAGTAATTACTTTTTTTACTCCAGATTCTACATACGTTTCAACAAACGGAATAAGTTCCTTATCTGAAGATTCCGTCCATCCTCCGACTGCAATTTTTCCATTTTTAGCATCAGCCCCAAGAATTATCTTTTCCGAGCCAAATTTCTCAAGCCATGACAAAAATATTTCAGGATTTTTTACAGCAATACTACCTCCGGTCACCATCTGAGCACCCGATTCGAAAGCGATTTCCAAGTCTCCGTCAGATTTAATGCCACCACCAAAATCAATTATCAACGATGTACGAGAAGCAATACGTTCTAATGCTTTATAATTCACGACATGATGGGCCTTAGCTCCATCTAAATCGACGACATGCAATCGCCTTATTCCATGATCCTGAAATTCTTTCGCAACCTCCAATGGATCATGATTATATGTAGTCATACGCTCATAATCACCTTGCGACAAGCGTACGCACTTACCATCTATTATATCTATGGCCGGTATTAATTCAATCATATCATTCTATATATTTATAATGACAAAAAATGATTAAATATATCCTCTCCGACAGCTCCACTTTTTTCTATATGAAACTGAGAAGCATAAAAATTATCTTTATGTAAAGCCGCACTAAAAGGCAAAATATATTCTGTCTCGGCAGTGGTATATTCACATACTGGAACATAATAGCTATGAACAAAATATACATATTGATTTTCAATATGTTGCGGAAACATACGCATATCAACGTTCCTCACCGTATTCCAACCCATGTGTGGTATTTTATATTCTGTGCTTTCAGTATGAAAACGCTTTACTTCGACATCAAATATATTCAGGCAGTCGACATCTCCTTCCTCCGAATGCCGACACATCAATTGCATTCCTATACAAATGCCTAATACCGGCTGCTTCAGATCTTTAATTAAAGAATCCAGATTATTTTCTTTTAAATAATGCATCGTTGACGCCGCCTCTCCTACTCCCGGAAATATTACTTTATCAGCAGACATCAATATTTCCTTATTATCAGTAATTTCGGCTTCTACCCCGACCCTTCTTAAAGCACAATCTACTGAATAAATATTACCGGCATTATATTTTACAATTGCAACTTTCATTTTTCTCTAATTGAAAACAACGGTTTTGTTGCGATAAGTCAATATTTTCCGATCAATATGCTTTTCCACAGCTCTGGATAATACTATTTTTTCGAGATCCTGACCTTTATAAACCAAATCGGCAATAGAATCCTTATGAGAAATACGAACTATGTCTTGTTCTATAATAGGTCCCGCATCAAGATCGGTCGTCACATAATGGCTTGTAGCCCCGATCAACTTCACTCCTCGTTCAAAAGCCGCATGATAGGGTTTAGCTCCCATAAATGCAGGAAGAAACGAATGATGAATATTTATGATCTTATCGGGATAATGCATTATAAAATCAGAAGAAACGACCTGCATATATCGTGCCAATACAATAAAATCTATATCATATTTTTCCAATAATTCCAACTCCTTAGCTTCTTGCTCCGCTTTATTGTCCTTATTGATCGGAAATACATAATAATCTATGTCGAACCTTTTAGCTACACTTTCCAAATCAGGATGATTACTGATAATGACAGGAATCTCTACATTCCACTCCCCTGCTGTATATCGCGCCAATATATCATATAGACAATGGGACATCTTCGATACGAATATAGCCATACGCGGCTTACGATCACTAAAATAGAGATTAAAACTCATATCATATTTTTGCCCGTATAATGTATTGAAATAATCTTCTATTTTATTCTGTGGAATAATAAAGTTTGTCAGATCCCATTCCACCCGCATAAAAAATGCATGATTTTCCCGATCTACATATTGGTCGAGATACAGTATATTTCCTCCGTTTACATTAATAAAATCTGTTACAACCGCTAATATACCCGGCTGGTCTGGACAATGCATCAGTAATATTGCATTTGTACTGTTATTTTTTTGTTTTGACATATCTCATCTATTTTGAAGCGCAAATATAACAAAATAAAAGCGAACAATCCTATTATTCTACAAATTTGAACAAAAATAATCTTACAAAATAGCTATTTGCAAGAAATAAAAATTTACATCAGAATTTCACAGGACCTATTTGATCCATCAGCCACAAGATTTTACGTTTTCTTTTCTGCATATATAAAGATGGAGCAGATGAGTTAAAATGTAACGGATTAGGTAATGACGCCGCAATAAGAGCACACTGTGATCGGGTCAATTTTCGGGCTGTAGTTCCAAAATGATATTTTGCTACAGCTTCCGCACCATATATATTTTTGCCCATTTCGATAGAGTTCAGATACACTTCCATAATCCGTTTCTTTCCCCATAACTGTTCTATCAAAAATGTAAAATAAGCCTCCAAGCCTTTACGCACAAAAGAATGCCCCGGCCATAGAAATACATTTTTAGCGGTTTGTTGAGATATCGTACTTGCTCCCCTGGCTCTTTTACGAGTTTTATTTTCTTCTATAGCTTTCTTTATCTGCTGAAAATCAAACCCCGAATGTTCTAAAAAAAGATTATCTTCTGAAGCGACTACCGCTTGAGGCAACCATCCGCTCATATCTTCTAAAGAAACCCATCGATGGTATAAACGGGGTTTTTCTCCGGTCATAATACCTTGTGCATAACGGATCAACATAAGAGGCGTTATATATACTGGAACAAAACGGTATAAAAGAACCGAAAGAATCGTCGAAATAAAAAAGAATGCGATAATATTTCTTATAATACGCCGGACACGCTTCATATATTACATTGTTTAAATACAGCTGCAAACGTAAAAATATTTTTTGACTAAATAAGAGCCAGTCGTACATTTGTTCATAAATATATAATATATATACCTTTGAATAGACATGGAGCAAGACCGAAGAGCTTGAGGTTCAAGAAACCGTTTTAGACGTTCCGTCCCCATACCTTTACATTTGAAATCCGGATAGTTCGTTGGGAGATTAGATCTCGTCCAAACTTTCCGATAAATATATGATCAAGTCATTTTTGCGTTTTCGTCAAGTCTTTTCTCCTGTTTTCACTCGTAGAATATCCAGTTATCTTCCTTGTAAAAACAGGAAAACATCCTCAAACGAAACTCTAAAATCTGACCCGAACAAAATTCAGACAGACTCTAAGACCCTGTCTGAATAAAAAGCCGGCCAATAACGCAAATATTGGCCGGCAATCGCAAAGTATAATCATATACTATTTCGCATCTGTTCAAATTTTATTAGAATAGACTGTCGAACATAGTTGTTATTTCTATTCTCGACTAGCATTTTACTTTATGATAGATACTGTCAACGGTTCACTCTTTAGTGAAGCCTCTTTATCAATGTATGCATTCCAATCTTCAATTGTATCGAATCCATACTTGCTCCATCCTGCTCCCCAATAATAGACTAATTCCGAACCGGGAGTATAATCTGCAATAGCAAGCACGTGACCGTCAGCTCCGCCTCTCAAATCGTTTTTCTCTTTTTCTTCAAAATAGACGGCTTTTGCATCTTTGGCCGTTGGCAAAATAGCTCCGACAAATATTGTTCCGTTATTATTATTCGGATTATCGGTCGGATCAGCATAAGTAACATATCCTTTTTCTGCCGAGACTTTATATTGAGCCGAAGATTCAGGATCATGTAATACTATTCCGGCGACTACGGGAGTAGTTTCTTTCAGATTATCATAAGTCACTACAGTTTTGTTTAACTGAGAGCCGGCATCCAATGAAATTAGACGAGTTTCTACTACTGAATCTCCATTTACGATCAACGGATTATATGTCAGTTTTACCGTAAAACGCAAAGGACCGTTATCTAATACTTCAAACGTTTTATAGCAATACGGATACACAATCGTATCGTTTACCATCAACGCAGCAGTTCCACCACCCAAAGTAGGACCTACTTTATAACAATCCAATCCGTTTCCATGATCTACATGATATGATACAGATTTATACAATTCATCAGCAGCTTTGGGATCTGTTTTCTTCAATTCTGAGATACGGGCTTTTGTTTCAGGATTCAATTCTCCTTCATATCGTTTTTCAACAACCGGTTCTGCAACCGATTTTACCCAAATGTCATAACCGAATGCTCTTTCTCCAGTAGCTTGAAGAGCCGGTCCGTAAGTACGGAAAGCGATTTTATCATTTTCCCAAGCAATATCATCTACACGTTCGGGATACTGTCTTCCGCAAGTTATAGTATCAAATTTTTCAGGGATTCCGGCTTGTACAGTATATTCAACAGATGAATTAGCTTTTACCGTAACCGGAAAGATCAATTTACCGTCATAAGTCAATTGGTAAGACAGTTGTTTTCCTTGTGCATCCAAAATAACGAACTGTGCCGTATCGGATAATCCGAGCATCTCAGTCACGCTATTCATAGAAATTTCAGCTATTTCATTTTCCCGATCTATCGCCGAGTCATTCTTTACAGAAATTTTGACACTCTTACCTCCACTGCAAGAGAATCCGATAATTGCAATAAACAGTAATAAAATAATCTTTTTCATATCTTAATTTATTGGTTATTATATATACAAAGCAACCCTCTGTCTCAAAATAGAGATAGAGGGTATAATCTTATTCCCCCGCTTTTTATTGGGGTTGCTTTCCGATATAAGCCAAAATACCACCATCTACATAAAGGATATGGCCATTAACGAAATTAGATGCTTCAGAAGCTAAAAATACAGCCGGACCCATCAAATCTTCCGGAGTACCCCAACGGGCAGCTGGTGTTTTTGCGACAATGAAAGAATCAAACGGATGTCTTGAACCATCAGGCTGTTTTTCCCGTAACGGAGCTGTTTGAGGTGTTGCAATATATCCCGGGCCTATGCCGTTGCACTGAATATTATATTCGCCGTATTCTGAGGCAATATTTTTCGTCAACATTTTGAGACCACCTTTTGCTGCAGCATAAGCAGATACGGTTTCGCGTCCCAATTCGCTCATCATCGAACAAATATTGATAATTTTACCATGTCCTTTCTTTATCATAGAAGGAATCACTGCTTTAGATACGATAAACGGACCATTCAAGTCGATATCAATCACCTGGCGAAAATCCGCTGCAGACATTTCGTGCATAGGAATACGTTTGATAATACCGGCATTATTTACCAAGATATCGATAACCCCAACCTCTTTTTCTACTTGAGCAACCAAAGCATTAACCTGATCTTCATTTGTTACATCACAAACATAACCATGTGCTTTAATTCCTTCAGCTTCATAAGCTGCCAATCCTTTTTCAACCAACTCAGGTTTAATATCGTTAAAAACGATTTTTGCACCGGCTTGTGCAAATGCAGTAGCCAAAGCGAAACCGATACCGTAAGAAGCGCCTGTTACAAGTGCAACCTTACCTTCTAATGAGAAATTTACCATATTTAATAAAGTTAGTGTATTTAAGTTTTATCTAAGATCTGTATTTTTATAGAAATCCTGATCACCATAATCCAGATTTTCACCGCCCATACCCCAAATGAAAGTATAATTACTAGTCGCAGCAGCAGAGTGTATCGACCATTCGGGCGACAATACAGCTTCATCTCCTTTCATCCAAATATGACGAGTTTCGGTCGGTTCTCCCATAAAATGGCAAACCGCATTTCCTTCAGGAACTTCAAAATAGAAATATGCTTCCATCCGGCGACTATGAGTATGTGCAGGCATAGTATTCCAGACACTACCCGGTTGCAATTCTGTCATACCCATTTGCAATTGGCATGTTTCCAATACTTGAGATACCAGCATCTTATTGATGTTACGATGATTAGATCCTTCCAATGAACCCATTTCCGCAACTACGGCATCAGCTTTCGTTACTTTTTTATCCGGATAAGTTTTATGCGCCGGAGCAGAATTGAAGTAAAATTTTGCCGGATTCTTATCATCCAGACTCTCAAATGTAACAGTCCGTTCTCCTGCTCCGAGATATAAAGCTTCTTTGTAATTCAAATCAAAAGCCGTATCTCCCACCTTTACACAGCCCGGACCTCCGACATTGAATATTCCCAATTCACGACGAGAGAGGAAATGCGTTGCTTTTAACGGATCTATTGCTTCTAATGTAAGTACTTCACCCACCGGTTTAGCTCCTCCTACAATCAAACGATCATACATAGAGTAAACCATATTTACTTCATTATTTACAAACAGATTCTGAATCAAGAAATCCTCACGCAAACGAGTCGTATCATAGCTTTTCGCATCTCGAGGATTGCTCGCATAGCGAAGTTCATAATTTGTTTTCATAACTATCTAATTTATATAATTGATTATTAGACCATTATCTTCAATTACCAATACTCTCAACTGAAACTTTACATTTAGATTGTGTAATCGATTGCACAAATGTATAAAAAAATAATCTTCAAACAATATCTTAAATATCTTTTTTTGATAAATTATCTTTTTTAATCGATGACTCTCTTATAATCAAAGAGGAGTCCAATACCTTATCGACCCATTTCCGGTTTTCCGGATCAACAGACATTTCTTCTAATAAAACTTCAGCTACTGTCTCACCCATTTTTTTATTTACCTGATCAACAGAACTTAAAGGAGGCTCTACAAAAGAATCAAAAGGTTCATTAGCAAATCCGACAATAGCAATGTCTTCAGGAACTTTCACGCCATTTTTTTTCAAAACATGCATAACCCCCATTGCCGAATAATCTCCGGCGGAAAAAATCGCATCCGGAAGAACAGGCATTGCAAGTATCTTTTTCCCAGCTTCTTCACCTGTCGCTAAAGTGATACTGTTTTCAAAAATTAAAGATGAATCTACCCGGATATCCGAATCCATCAAAGCTTGAACATATCCGTCTTGTCGGTCTTTATAAACACTAATAGCCTGAGGTCCTGATAAATGAACTATGCGAGTACAACCCTGCTTTATTAAATGCATTACTGCATTATAGGCCGCTGTCCGATTATCTATTCTCACACAACTGCTCCTCTTGTCTAACGGAACTCTATCAAAAAAAACAACCGGTACTCCTCTGCTAATAACAGCATCAAAATGTTTATAATCTGTAGTTTCTGAAGCTAAAGATATTGCCAAACCATCGATTTTCTTCGCAAGCATAGTTTTCACGATATTCTTTTCTTCTTCCCAACGTTCGTTCGACTGAGAAACTAAAACACTATAACCGGCAGCATGAGCAACACTCTCGATTCCTCCGATGACCGAAGCGAAAAAATGACGGTCGATCCTCGGAACAATAACTCCGATAACCGATCCTTTTCCCGTTCTTAAATGATGGGCTACCGGATCGGGATGATAATTCATCTTCTCTGCGAGCTCCGACACCGCTTTTTTCATCTTTTCACTAATTCTCGGATGATTTTGCAAAGCTCGTGAAACGGTTGAAGCCGAGGTATTCAGTTCTTTGGCTAAATCATATATCGTGACCTTTTGCAATGGTTTCATATATTACCTTTCTTTACGAATTTAGTACCCACCCATCGGTTTTTCTCAGTATAAGTCTCCAATACTAACCCGCAAAGATCCGCCTCTTCACATATCACCGGAATATCCTCTTTGTAAAATCCGCTCATATAAAGTTCAGAATCTTCGTTCATGCAAGCACTATAAATTTTCATATTCTCTAACAAGACATTCCGATTTATATTCGCCAATATGATATCGTATCTTTTATCGACAATTTGTTCCGATCCTCCTAACAAAATATCTATATTCGAAATATGATTCAGTCGAATATTTTCAAGAGCATTTTCATAAGCCCATTCATCGATATCGACTCCTGTGACCGATTTTGCACCTCTCAGACTCGCCAAAATGGACAATATGGCCGTTCCGCATCCCATATCCAAAACAACTTTGTTCTCAAATGAAGTTTTGAGCATCATTTCCATCATAGTACTCGTTGTCTCATGATGTCCCGTCCCGAACGACATTTTCGGATCTATCAAAATGTCATATTTTACCTCGGGTATATCGGTATGAAAAGAGCTATGAACCACACATTCATTTCCGATTACAATAGGCGTAAAATAGTTTTTTTCCCACTCTTCATTCCAATTACGATCAGGGATCTCAGTCACAGTATAATCGATTGCGCAATCGACCGGAATTAATGCGAACGATTGCTTCATACGATCTTCATCAAATAAAGCTGTCTGTATATAGGCAAGAAGACCTTCTTCAAAAGGAACAAAACTATCGAACCCAATCTCCCCTAAAAATGCAGAAAGCAAATCTGTACTTGTCTCGGAACAAGGAGTCACTTTTATTTTAACCTCAATATAATTCATATCTTTACAAGTCAATGAGATAATTTTTGTATCAACCTTTCATTTTTTCCAATAAACGGGGATAAGAAACATTTTTTACATGAGCATACTCCGGATATAACTCTAAAACTTTACGATACATTTTCTGCGCTTCCACATAATTTTCCCGTTTTTCCTCTACGACCCCGATTGTCACCATCAATTGAATGTACATCCAATTATTTTTTTTCAATTCGGGATCAGCTTCCATTGTCTGTAAAGCTTTTTTATAACCTTGTAAAGCTTTCTCCGTATCTCCTCCAAATATTCCCGGCATATAGAACAGAATATTCGAATACAAAATATTTACATACGGATCATTCGGTCCTTTAGCAATAGATTTTTTAGCCTTATTCATCATACCTTTAGCTAAAGTCGTAGCTTTTAAAGGGGATAAAGCTATTTGAAAGCCTGTCAAATTAGACATAAGTCCAAGCAAAAGAGGATTATCCGGATTTGTTTTATATAGCTTTATAGCAAGGTCGTTAGCTTTTCGCAAATTTTCCGATGCCTGTTTTTTCTGTCCGACATCCATCAAATGTCCGACCAAACCGTAATAATATGTTAAAATTTCCAACTGACCTTCTGTATTTTGTAATTTAGGATCAGCAAGCATTTTATTAATAACCCACGGCCATTGAGACATTTTTCCATTCAAGAACAGATTGAATGCCGTAGCCTTATAATCTATTTGCTGGGACTTAACCCCTGACACTATGCATAAAAACAGAACAGTAAAAATAAAAATTCGTTTCATTTCTTCTTAATTAATGCCAAAAGAGAGGCTGACACCTCTCTTTTGTATGACAATGCAAAGATAGTTTTATTATTCAAATTATTTCAGGACTTCTTCTAATTTCTTTACCAAAGCTGAACCTTTCAAATCTTTTGCTACAATTTTTCCTTGCGGATCTACTAATATCGTATGCGGTATGCCTTGTATTGCATAGAGCAATACTGCCTCTGACTCCCATCCGTTCAAATCGCTCATCTGAGGCCACGGAAGTTTTGCATTCTGGATGTATTGAATCCACTCATCTTTGTCATTATCAAACGAAACACCGACAATTTCAAAGTTTTTATCCTTAAACCGATCATATAAACTGACTAATGTCGGCATCTGTTTCCGACAGGGAGCACACCAAGAAGCCCAAAAATCAATCAACACATATTTCCCTTTTCCAATGTAATCAGATAATGAAACCTCTTTTCCTACCGGATTCTGCATCTTTAAATCAATATATGGCATCCCGACAGCAATATTTCGGGTGTGTTCTAAAATATCCGAAAATGTCCGGATCATAGGATCTTCTTTAAAAAACGGCTTTGCATCCCGAATTATCGTAGCTTGCTCCTCAGGAGAGAATAAATAACTGTTTTGAAGAAATAGGTAAATTCCAGAAATGTTATCGGTATTATTTTGTATATATTTTTGGGTCAAGATTTTCAAATTCGCTTCCTCATCTGAAAATTGTTTTTTCAATTTTGTCAAGATACTATCTGTCAATGTTCCCGTAAGATAATCCGTCACATATTCCCGACTTAGTTGTTCCATTTTTTTATCCATATTAAATCGAGATTCCATATAACTTTGAAATACATCATTCAACTTCGTACCTGATACTGATGAAACTGTATCTACATTAACTTTTAAATTCCCATTTTCCAAAATAAACAAAGCTGGCATATAAGGTAATTTCTCTTTACTCTCAACAGTCAACAAAGCCATAGTTGCAGAATCTTGTTTTCCACGAAATGCAAACTTTCCATTTTTTACAAAAGTACTATCCAAGTCGACAAACGATTCATTTACCTGTTTCCGGAGGAGAACTTTTGCTCCATCTGCCATTTTATCCACAGTTCCTTCAATTGTATAGTTGCTGGTACATGAAGACAGGAGTAATAAAATTCCGGCAAAAAATAATAATTTCTTATACATAACAATATTTTTATACATTATGTATAAAAAACAATAGATTTCAAGGTAAAGTTCTCATGATGCTGCAAATTAACTTCTTCAAAAAACAATAAGGGTGAAGATCTGATCAGATCTTCACCCTTATTTTATCCTGATTTATTGAATAAAATTCTTACTTTTTCGTTCCTGTAACGGTTATATAGACATTCTCTACTAACTCTTGTTCTGCAACAATTTTTAAAGAAACTTCATTCCCTTGAAAATTTCCTACCATAGACTTTATATATGCATCTAAATCGCCTAATACTTTCAACGGAATATTAAGGTTTGTTGAATTCAAAACAACTTTTTCACCATCTACAGAGAAAGGCACATTAGGCACATTAATATCCATAGGGGCAATACCTTCTGCTAATACAAGTCCCGAAATAGATAAATTAATAGATTCTTGTCCATTCTGAGTTACGGTGAATTCCTGATTTTCCAATTTTATCGGATTCTCAGATTCTTCATCGGTAATATTGACAATAATCGTACCAGTATACGATCCGGCAACATTAATACCTGTATCTTTATCATCATCGTCATCACCACATGCAGTCATAAATGTAACAGCAAACAATGCTATAAACAAATAGAATAAATTCTTTTTCATACTTACTTTTTTTACTTTTTACTCTTCTCGATTAATTTGATTTTAAAATCTGAACACAAAAATAGAGGTATTAAACTATATTTCCAAGAAAATTCTTATTTATTTACAACATCCATGCTCTATTCAAAGATTATCGAAACAGATTTTTTATTTTACGGATAACTTTTAGCCCTATCATAAAACCGTCAAATATGGCAAATCCTGTTGTTAATTTCTTCATCAACGATGAATGCATCGGATTAAAAGAAAACGGCTCTGTCAATAAATAATAAGATTCGACAAGCTTTTGCTGCTGACTTGCAATTTGTTTCTTCAGCTCTTGCTTTTGAATTAATAAATCTTCTAATGTTAGCTTTTTTTCTCGGACATTCATTACATATCTTTTAAAAATAATTTGTATAGAAACCGAACTATCGGATTAATTATAAGCTGTTTCCTCAACAAAACAACGACAACTAATATCGATAGGCAAACGCAACCTATAATACCGAAAGCTCCTATCAAACCAATAGCCGGCTCCAATAAATAGGCCAAAGCAAAAAGCAAATAAAAAAGAGCTCCTCCCCCAAGAATAATACTTATCATCAAAACAAGAAAAGCGGAAATAAGAATTGTAAGTTTCTCAACTCCTTCAACTTTCAATAAATCTCGTTGTAATTCAAGATACTCTTTTATTTCAGCAATCAATTGATGCACAGATACAGGTTTTGGATCATTATTTATCATAAAACACATAAACTTAAAGGACAAGTATAACACAAATCGCCATACTTGTCCCAAGAATCTTCTACTCTTTATCCGAACTTAATTCTGAAGTGATCTGATCTACCAATTCATCCATCTCATGATGGTTCAATTTAATTCCTTTTTCACGAAGGAGCTGGCAAATTCGTTTACGAGTATCCTCTCCTTTTTCCGGAGCGAACAGGACTCCCAGTGCAGCACCAACGGCTGCACCACCCAAAAAGGCAAATAATGCTGATAAATTTTTCATAATCATTTATTTTTTAGTGCTATTACAAAGTTAACAAAAATCAGATGGGTTTTATTTTTTTCCACATAAAATATTCCACTTTTTTGAGATTATTTTATTTTTCCCCTATCAAATACCCAAAGAGAAAAAATTATATATAATGTATCTGAAAGAGACGAACCTTTTTTTATATCCACTTTAATATATTATCTTCGACTGTGTCTTAGATACTCCCGCTCGACAAAATCAAATTTTATTTGTTTTTGCGCTTGACTTATTCGTATCTTTGTAAGTTAATTTTGATTTGACCAGCCAATATGACCGATAACTCAATATTTATAAAAGGAGCTCGGGTGAATAATCTCAAAAACATCGACATCGAGATACCCCGGGATAAACTGATCGTAATAACAGGACTCTCTGGTTCAGGAAAGTCGTCTTTGGCATTCGATACTTTATATGCAGAAGGACAACGCCGGTATGTCGAAAGTCTTTCTGCCTATGCACGGCAATTTTTAGGACGCATGAGCAAGCCTGAGTGTGATTTCATAAAAGGAATTCCTCCAGCAATCGCGATAGAACAAAAAGTCAATACTCGAAACCCTCGTTCTACGGTAGGCACTTCCACTGAAATTTACGATTACCTACGGCTATTATATGCTCGTATAGGAAAAACAATTTCCCCAATATCAGGGAAAGAGGTCAAAAAACATCAAACGGAAGATATAATCAGATGTGTGTCCAATTATCCGGAAGGAACACGATTCTCCGTTCTCACGACATTGCATATTCCCGAAGGCCGAACCTTGGAAACACAACTTGAGATTTTATTAAAAGAAGGATATAATCGTGTTGAATATAAAGAAAAAACGATTCGGATAGAAGAAATAGAACATACGTCTAACATTGATACATCATCTCTTTTCTTAATAATAGACAGAATGACTGTTTCCTCTGAAAAAAATACAATAAGCCGATTGGCAGACTCTGCAGAAACCGCATTTTTCGAAGGAGGAGGTGAATGTATTCTTAAATTTTATACTGAAAAAGGAATAGAAGAACATACATTCTCAAAACGATTTGAAGCTGACGGTATTACTTTTGAAGAGCCGAACGATCTCATGTTCAGTTTCAACAGCCCTGTAGGAGCATGCCCGACTTGTGAAGGCTTCGGTAAGGTTATCGGCATCGACGAAAATTTAGTTATTCCCAATAAAGCGTTATCTGTATTTGACGATGCCGTCATGTGTTGGAAAGGAGAAAAAATGAGCGAATGGAAAAAGAATTTGATTCGTGTAGCCGAAGCTTCTCATTTTCCCATACATCGCCCTTATTATCAACTTACCGAACGAGAAAAGGAACTTTTGTGGAACGGGAATCATCTTTTCGGGGGAATTCACGATTTTTTCAAAATGCTTGAAGAAAATCAATATAAAATCCAATACAGAGTCATGCTCGCCCGATATCGAGGTAAAACGGTTTGTCCCGATTGTAAGGGGGGACGACTAAAGCCTCAGGCACAATATGTAAAAATCGGAGGAAAATCTATTTCAGAATTGGTAGCATTACCGATCACCGACCTAAAGGCTTTTTTCGACACTTTGTCATTAGATGAACATGATAGCGTTGTTGCTAAAAGATTGCTGACAGAAATAAAGAACAGAATAGGTTTTCTTGTAAATGTCGGACTGGGCTATCTGACATTGAATCGACTATCTTCTACTCTTTCAGGAGGAGAAAGTCAACGGATCAATCTTGCAACATCTTTAGGAAGCAGTCTCGTCGGATCTCTATATATTCTGGATGAACCCAGTATCGGATTACACTCTCGCGATACGACTTTACTTATAAAAGTATTAAGAGAACTGCAAGCTTTGGGAAATACCGTAATAGTCGTAGAACATGACGAAGAAATAATTCGTGCAGCCGATTATATCATCGACATAGGACCTAAAGCAGGACGTCTTGGTGGAGAGGTCGTTTATCAAGGAGACCTGTCAAAACTTGAAAAAGCAACAAAAAGCTATACGGTTCGGTATCTTACCGGTGAAGAAAAAATCGAAACGCCCGCCCACCGAAGGAAATGGAACAACTATATAAAAGTAGAGGGGGCTGCACATAATAACCTCAAAGGGATAGATGTCATATTTCCTTTACATATAATGACAGTAGTCACCGGAGTCAGCGGTTCGGGAAAATCATCACTGGTCAGAGACGTATTTTTTAAATCTCTTTCCAGATTTTATGAAGAAGACGGGGAACAGCCCGGTATATTCAACCGACTTTCTGGAGACATGCATTTGGTAAAACATATCGAATTTGTCGATCAAAATCCGATCGGCAAATCGTCGAGATCTAATCCGGCAACATATCTGAAAGCTTTTGATGAAATCAGAAAATTATATGCCGAACAGCAGGCTGCCAAACAAATGGGATTTACCCCGGCATACTTTTCGTTCAACGTAGAAGGCGGACGTTGCGAAGAGTGTAAAGGCGACGGAACTATCACTGTTGAAATGCAATTTATGGCAGATATTACTCTTACATGTGAAAGTTGTCATGGGAAAAGATTTAAACAAGATATACTTGAAATCGAATATCGTGGAAAGAATATCAATGATGTATTAGAAATGACTATCAATCAGGCTATTGAGTTTTTTTCGGAACAACAAGGAAGCACCGAGAAGAAAATCATCAAAAGACTGAAACCCCTACAAGATGTAGGATTAGGATATATTAAGCTCGGACAGGCTTCTTCGACCCTTTCGGGTGGAGAAAATCAACGGGTAAAGCTCGCTTATTTTTTGAGCAATGAAAAGCAAGAGCCTACGATATTCGTTTTTGACGAACCGACAACAGGATTACATTTTCATGATATAAAAACATTACTAAAAGCATTCGATTCTTTAATAGAAAAAGGGCATACGGTCGTAATTATCGAACACAATATGGACGTAATTAAATGTGCTGATTATGTCATAGACATGGGTCCTGAAGGAGGAGACAAAGGCGGTTTTCTTGTTTGTGCAGGAACTCCAGAAGATATTGCGTCTTGTGAAAAATCTTACACCGGGAAGTACTTAAAAGATAAATTATGATGATAAAGAAAATGCACTTGAAATTTCAAGTGCATTTTCTTTATCATCATAAATATTTTAAAATAACTTAGCAGGGTACTCTCCGGCAGCAACCAAAGCATTGATCTTATCTACAACAACCGGACGATCTAAAGCATAAGTTACACCAAACCATTTAGAAGGTGTATCCAAAACTTTAACTGTTGCGATTTTATTTTGAATCAAATGATTTACCATCAACGGAATAAAGTATTCAGCCTTAAGATTTTCTGCATTTTCTTTTAAGAACTGAACAAAATAATCTTCTGAATATTTAAAGTAATCGGGCGTAAATCCCCACATATTCATTGATACGGGAGCATTCTCGTCAACTTCTGTCCAGACATCTCCCTCTTTAAACATTACCTTTCCGTCACGCCGTTCTATTTGAGTCCGCTCTACAACAGAGGTCAGCTCATTTTTATCATTCATTTCGCAAACTCCCCGAGCAACAGAGCCACTTTCGGACAGAGTATTTCCGACACGATATCCTACCATACAATATTCATTCTGTTTTCCATCCAATTTAGACAAATAATCTGCAAGAATGGCAAAACTTTCACGGCCATAAAAATCATCTGCATTAATGACAGCAAATGGCTCTTTAATCACATCTTTCCCCATTAATACAGCATGATTAGTTCCCCACGGCTTCTCCCGGCCTTCAGGAAGAGAGAACCCATCAGGTAAATAATCTAATTCTTGAAATACTACCTCAACAGGTATTATATTCTCATATTTCTTTAAAATTTTTGTTCTGAAATCTTCTTCAAAAGAATGTCTGATTACAAAAACAACTTTCCCGAAGCCACCACGCACGGCATCAAAAATAGAATAATCCATGATAGTTTCGCCATTAGGACCAAGCCCGTCTAACTGCTTCAATCCGCCATAACGGCTACCCATTCCGGCAGCCAAAACAAATAGTGTAGGTTTCATAATTCACGTTAATTTAGTTGGTAAACGAATTACAAAAGTAATAATAATGCGTAAGAAATACACTTTTTTTATCAAATCTTTTATATTCCCCTATCGTAGCTTCAATTCTTAAACAGTTAACATTTTACGTGTTAAAGCTGTTAAATATAAACTTTTAAGTAGTAAAAATAACAAGAATGCTTTTTTTTGTATAGAAAATATATTTTATTTGCAACAAATCATCAACTAATTCATTCACATAAATAAAAAACAAGAGCCTATAGAAAAACATTACTCTTAAACCAACATACTACAAGGTAATGAATAATTTAGCATCACGAACAGACGAAGAACTGGTCGTACTTTATTCGAAGGGTAATAACGAGGCTTTTGACATTCTTCTGAACAGATACAAAAACCGTATTTATTCTTATATATATTATATAGTCAAAGACAGAGAATTGACCGAGGACATTTTTCAGGAAACCTTCGTAAAAGTAATCACGACTATCAAACAAGGACGCTATGTCGAAACCGGAAAATTTCCATCTTGGATTTCCCGCATAGCTCACAATTTAATTATTGATTATTATCGTCAGGAGAAAAGTGAAAATCATTTATCTAATGACGAAATGAATCCTGATGTATTCAATCGGAAAGAATTAAGCGAAGGTACGATAGAAGACTCATTGGTACAGACACAAATCCAAGCAGATATTCGCAAACTGGTAGCTGCGCTTCCCGATAACCAAAAAGAGGTACTCATCATGCGTTATTATAAAAACATGAGCTTTAAAGAGATTGCAGACGCTACAAATGTAAGTATCAATACTGCTTTGGGACGAATGAGATATGCAATTTTAAATATGAGAAAAATGGCAGAGGATCATCACATCGAACTTTCTTTATAAAAAAATAGCATGTAAGGATAATAAAAACAGAGTAGGCACGTTTTAATAATAAACAAAATAAAAAACAGTGCCTATGAAAAAAAGCTCTACTCCTCGACTGCTTTCAGAGAAAGCTATTGCTCCGATATTAACACCTAAAAGTTCTACGGTCGAACTTCTTAAGCAATTTGCACGGTCATATACCTACGAAAGCAAATTGCCTCAAAATCTCGGAGGATATATTCTAAACTAAGAACCTGTCTAAATTTTCCAACAAAAAATATTATCAGGTTGTCTTTATGTTTTCTTCTGTTTTTTTTCTCGTTTTCTCTCGTCAGATCGCCCGCTATCATCCTCGTAAAAAACAGAAAAATATCATCAAAAGAAACCTACAAACCTGACCCGAGTAAAATTGAGACAGACTTTTAACCATTATCCTGTTTTTTGAAATATTCCTTTTCAAAAAACAGGATTTTAAGTTCTGATGATTGTCCGTTCATCCCCAAAGAAGCAAGATACTCTCAAAGCCTAAAGAAGTTTTAATGCTTGTTTAAATAGTTGTGTATCCAAAATTTCCAAGCTTGTTTTTCCGCTCCTGTACATCACCTAACTCGCTACATTCATTAAGCTCTTAGAGAAAATCTTTTATTTTTTGTTCATAAATCCAAATCCTATCCGTATCTTTGTATATAATCTGATTTTACAAGATATGACACATAAAATAGCACCGTCCCTCTTATCCGCTGATTTCGGCAATCTGCAGGCAGCTATAGAGATGGTAAACCAAAGTGAAGCAGATTGGTTACATCTGGATATAATGGACGGCGTATTCGTACCGAATATTTCATTCGGATTTCCGGTTTTGAAATATGTAAAAGAAATCAGTACAAAACCTTTAGATGTTCATCTTATGATCACCGACCCCATTAAATTCATCAAGGAGATCAAAGAGATTGGTGCTTATATGATGAATGTGCATTATGAGACTTGCGTACACTTGCACCGTACTGTAGAACAGATAAAAGAAAACGGGATGAAAGCCGGTGTTACACTAAATCCCCACACTCCCGTTTCTTTATTGGAAGATATTGTTTCGGATGTTGATATGGTACTTATCATGTCTGTAAATCCGGGATTCGGAGGACAGAAATTTATAGAACATTCCACTGAAAAAATCTCAGTTTTAAAAGAGATGATTTTACGGAAGAATGCTAATACGCTCATTGAGGTTGACGGCGGCATTAATTTAGACACCGGTAAAAAAGTTTTGACAGCCGGAGCAGATATTCTTGTTGCAGGAAATGCAATATTCAGTACTCCAGATCCTATGCAAATGATAGCAAAGCTTAAAGCATTATAAAAATCGATATAATACCGGAGACAGGAACTCTGATAAATTACCTCAACAACATTCTTTGTTAATCTCATTCTAATCCATATTTGAAACACACAATTCTTTATTTGTCATTTCCTGTACTCCCGTATATATCGCAAAAACAAGCCCGACATAAAAATAGCATGAAAAATTCCTTTTTTCCAATCGAAGAAGCTCCGTTTTTACGCATACTGCTTCCGTTCATAGCAGGAATTTTATTACAACATTTTTTACCTTTCCTCCATGCGATCTATATATTTTCGCTTTTAGGAATCATATTTATCATTAAATACTACAATTCGTCAAAGTTCCCGTCAAAAAGATTTATAAACCGGCACTATTTCGGTATAGCCATATTTTTTTTCCTCATATCCATAGGAATTGCAACATTATTTATAAAACAAAAAAGCGAAACGGGACATTATTCTCCCAACTATAAATATGCTATTGCAACCATCACCAATTGTAAAGAAACACAACGTTCGATTTGCTGCGAAACAGAAATAAAAGAATGGATTCAACAAAACGGACAAACGATACGTGACAATCAAAAAGCCATTCTATATTTTAAGCCGGATGACCTTTCTCGTTCCTTAATAAAAGATAATGTAATCATATTCAAACCAAAACTCATACCCATTGTCAATTCTAAAAATCCCGAAAGTTTCGATTATGCATCTTATATGAAATACAAGGGGATTTTATACACACAATATTTAAACACACAAGATTGGAAACGGTTAGGCTACAAACAAGACAAATCTATCAAAGGTATTGCTCAAGAATTGCAAGATTCAGCATTAGAAAAACTGAAAAGAGATAATTTTTCGGAAACTTCTTATGCTATACTGAGTGCTCTACTATTAGGAAATACAAAAGAAATCACTCCAGAAATCCGTAATACGTTTTCTACAAGTGGACTTGCTCATATACTGGCTGTCAGCGGACTACATACCGGTATTATATGGTCATTGTTATACGTACTTCTTACACCGCTTGTATGGATAAAAATGTCAAAATTACGACCGATACTTACACTTATCTTTTTATGGATATACGCATTTTTAACCGGATTATCTCCATCTGCTACCAGAGCAACAATCATGATCAGTTTCATATTATTCGGACAAATTCTCGATCGTAAGGGAACATCCATGAATAATCTTTTTGCAGCAGCATTTTTCATGTTGTTATACAACCCGTATTATTTATTTAATGTCAGTTTTCAACTAAGTTTCATCTCGGTATTCTCAATTCTTTATATTTATCCGGTTCTTTATGACCTGATAAGCCCTTCTTCGAAATGGAAATCATATATAATATCGATATTTTGTGTCTCTGCCGCAGCGCAAATAGGAACATTGCCGTTAACCGTATATTACTTTCACGAATTACCTCTACTTTCTTTACCAACAAATCTAATTATTATTCCACTCCTCCCATTTGTCTTAGGAGGCGGGATACTTGTCTTAATATTGAATTATTTTGAGATACCTGCAACTTTTCTAGTAAACGGATTAGACCAAATTCTCATATATATAGAACACCTGACTAAAATAATTTCTACACTTAATTTCTCTTCTATCAAGAATATCTGGATAGAATCTCATTATGTTTTGTTTCTATTCGTTACAGTTTTCACTCTTGTCTGGTCTTACCGATCACGACGCAGCGACATTCTGATTTTTACTCTTTCATTCACAGTGTTGTTTCTAACGGCAGACACCTTTTACAAAAGTCATCCTATTCAAAACGCATGGGTCGTTTACCATGATAATCACAACACAACAATTAATTTCATTGATAACGGAACTAATTATATTCTTCATTCAAATCCTGAAAAACAAGATTCGACGATAGAAAAAAAAGCCCGCAATTTCTGGATGAAAAACAGAATAGAAAATATTATACACATAAAAGACAATAGCGATCTTCAAAATCTGATAATCCGTCAGCCTTTCATATATTTTAAAGGCAATAAAATACTGTTACTAAACTCAGGATATTGGAAAAACAAAAAAAGTACTTATCTTCTTCCTATCGATTATGCTATTATCAGTAAAGGCTTTTCAGGAAAACTGTCAGATATTGCCGAGTTATTCAACATACAGACCGTTATACTTTGTTCAGATCTCAATTACTTCAAACATCAAGCATTACAAAAAGAAGCCGATCAATTGGGCATATTTTGTTATTCAATAAAAAAATCCGGAGCATGGATATTCAATACAGATACACAGCTTAGAATTCCATCGATAACCTCAGATTGAACTGCCTCATAGTAAGATAATTAGGAACAGCACTTTGATGATTATAAATATCAGTCACCCAATAATAAGAATTCACATTACTTATATCCAACAAGTTAAAGACATCCAATCCAATCCAAATACTCTTAAAATAGCGAAAAAATCCTCGTTTCATTAATCGGTCTTCTCCTCCGACCAACAAACGGGAAGCCCCTATATCGACCCTACGATAGGGTGTCGTACGAAAGTATCCGGCCTGACGTCCCAACCGAGGAGCACCGACAGGTAATCCGTCCGACCAAATTGCACGCAAACTAAATTTATATTTTGGGAAACGGGGTACATAATCTTGAAAAAACAGTGCTACGCTATACCTCTGTTCTGTCGGGCGAGGAACTTTTATCCCTCCTATCGTTTCTTGCGTTCTCATCAATGAGAAACTTAGCCAAGAATCCGTTCCGGGAACAAATTGTCCGAAAAGCTTCAAATCCAATCCGGCAGCATACCCTTTCGATTCATTTCGTCCCGAATACCAGATACGAACATTATCTACTTCGTAAGGTATTAAATTATCCAGTTTTTTATAATATAACTCTGCTGTAAACTTAAATGGTCTGTTCACCGCCCTAAAGGAATAATCGCTACCTAATACAAAATGAATAGATCTTTGAGATTTAATAGAACGATTCAAACGCACTACATAATTTTCTCCGGTACGTACTGTATCTCTCAACTCTTTATAAAAAGGAGCTTGATAATAAAGACCTGTCGCAAACCTGAATGTCAACCGATCATTAAAGTTCGGAATGTAACCGACCGAAGCTCTCGGACTCAGAATAAACTCTTTATTAAATCCCCAATAAGAGCCACGTATACCTCCGGTAAATGTATAAAAGCCAGACTTAGCCCGTAATTTATAGGTATCTTGCGCATAAAACGAGAAACGATTGCTTTGCATATTCTGGTAAGAACTAAGACTGGAAACAAGATCGATTCCATTACCCGTATGCGGTAAAGAATATCCGGCAGAGTCACGCAGTTCCCATTCACGTACCCTGTCCTTAATTATTTCATGTTGAAAATTAACGCCATATTTCAATTCATTTTTGCCGAAACGAGTAGCTCCTTTAGCAGCTATTGCAAAAACCGAAGCATTCAAGCGATTTCGAGCATGCTCATGATAAGTTCCATACCCCAATGTCCCGGAAGTTTGCGGAACTCCACCATTATTCGCCATATCCAATTCATCAAGCCAATATTCTCCGGTAATATCATAAGTTACGATCTCATTTGTTGCAAAAGCCGAAGCCAGCAACGATAATGCGGTATATTTCGACACACCGTAATTTAAGGAAAGAGCACCGAAAAATGTCTGAAACTTATCTTTCTCCTGCCCATCAAAATAGACCTTAAACTGTGATGCTGAAGTATAAGTTCCGTATTTTGTCGTACGCTCTTGCGGAGTAAAATTATAGATATTATTAGATATATTTCCCAAAAGAGAGATATTCCAATTCGGAGAAAATTTATATGTCAAATAAGTTTGGTAATCAAAAAACGAAGGATCATACTCTCCTTTCGTATCTAAAGAACTCAATAATGTTGAATTAGTTTTATACCGGAAACCGTGTAATTGGGAAAACCTTTTCGTACTATGTCCGATCATGGCACTAGCACCTAAAAAACTGGCAGATACAGCTCCCTCAAAAGCTTCAGGCTGTTTATAGGTAATATCCAATACTGATGACATTTTATCACCATATTCTGCGGAATAACCTCCGGAAGAAAAACCGATACTACCGACCATATCCGGATTAATAAAACTTAACCCCTCTTGCTGACCTGAACGCACGAGCAAAGGCCGATATATCTCTATTCCGTTTACATAAACAATATTTTCATCGAAATTTCCTCCTCGTACTGAATATTGAGAACTAAGCTCATTACTGGAATTAACCCCAGCTAAGGTCGAAAGCATACTCTCAATGCTTCCTCCCGATGCATCCGGCATCAATCTTAAATCTTTGGCATCTATTTTCTGGAGAGTACTAGTCTGTTTTCTTATTTCCGTCACAACCACCTCTCCCAATTTTTTATCCTTAGTATAAAGCCTCATATTTAACACCACATTACCTTGCGGTGCTGCCAAGACCCTTTTTTCGGTTCGATAACCTAAACAAGAAAAAATAATCTCTATCGAATCTTGAGAAGCGACCGTCAACTCATATTCTCCTTTTAAATCGGTTAATGTTCCCTGTGTAGTTCCCCCTATACGTACATTGACTAACTCTAACCCTTGATTATCTGCATCGATCACTTTCCCGGAAATTTTTATACGAGATTGTGCTAATACAGTAGATCCGATAAAAAGAAATATAAAGAATATATATAGCTTTATTTTCATGAATTTCATTTTCAAAAGAATCTTTCTTTTCAGATATATAACGTAAAAAACATGATTTACGTATATTTACGTTTTCAAGATGTGCAAATTTACATCTTTTTATGGGGCTTTTACCACAATATAGTATCTTTGTACAGAAACATTCAACATTTACTTTATGGAAAATCTGAAAGAACTGCTTAAAAACAGACGCAGTATTCGCAAATATACCGAAGATTCCATTTCTCCGGAAAATGTAAAAGAAATACTTGAAGCAGCTTTAATGTCGCCGACGTCTAAACGGTCTCTTTGTTGGGAATTCGTCGTGATCGAGAATCCTGAACAATTAGAAAAACTTTCTCACTGTAAAGCTCAAGGAGCAAAACCTATTGCCGGCGCAAAATTGGCTATTGTTATTCTTGCTGATCCGTCAAAAAGCGATGTATGGATCGAAGATGCATCCATTGCGGCAATCCTAATCCAACTACAAGCTGAAGATCTCGGTCTAGGCAGTTGTTGGATACAAATACGAAACCGACTGACAGAAAACGGACAATCTGCTGAAGATTATGTCCGTGAAATGTTGGGAATCCCATACGGAATGGAAGTTTTGTCCATTATCACTCTGGGTCACAAAAATGAAGAAAAAAAGCCTTTTGATCCGGATAAGGCTCAATGGGAAAAGGTTCACATAGAACATTGGTAACATAAAAAGATAAATATGAAAAAAATAATATTTATCGGAGCTGGTAACCTCGCTACACAATTGTCGTCAGCAATGAAAGAACAAGGTTACGATATAATCCAGATATATAGTAAAAGCCTCAAAAATGCAAAAATATTGGGGTCATCCTTATCTTGTGACTACACCGATGACCTCAATCAAATAAAAGATACGGCAGATCTTTATATTTTTTCAATAAAAGATACGGCATTACAGGAATGCATCCGATCTATCAAACCGAATAAAGCTCTTTGGGTACATACAGCCGGAAGCATACCGATGTCCGTATTCGAGCCACATGCAAAAAGGTACGGAGTATTCTACCCGCTACAAACTTTCAGTAAAAATAAAAAGGTAAATTTCTCAAATATTCCGTTTTTTGTCGAAGCTAATTCAGAGAAAGATGCTACGTTATTAACCGATATGGCTTTAAAAATTTCACAAGATGTAAGAGTCATATCTTCAGAGCAGCGAAAATACATTCACCTAGCTGCCGTATTTGCATGTAATTTCACAAACCACATGTATGCAATATCCGAGAAATTACTAAAAGAGCACGGATTACCTTTTGACATTCTGCAACCGCTTATCCAAGAAACATCTGATAAAATAAAAAAAATATCTCCAGTAACAGCTCAAACCGGTCCTGCTGTAAGATATGACGAGAATGTAATGAACAAACAATTATCTCTGTTAGAAGACGACCAATTAAAAGAAATCTACCGATTATTGAGTAAAAATATTCACGCTTTTGCAATAAACATTTCTCATGAGCAAAATAAATTATGACTTATCTCGAATAAAAGCATTCGCATTTGATGTAGATGGTGTTCTTTCTTCAGATATGGTGCCTCTGCATCCCAACGGAGAACCGATGCGTATGGTAAATATAAAAGACGGATATGCTATACAATTGGCCGTCCGTTTAGGTTACAATATAGCAATTATCACAGGAGGACGTACCCAAGCCGTTCATGAACGGTTCTCCGCATTGGGAGTCAAACATATCTTTATGGGTGCAAAAATCAAAACCGAAGCATACTATCAATGGATTGAATCTTCAAACCTAAAACCGGAAGAGATACTGTACATGGGTGACGATATTCCGGATTATAAAGTCATGCAACTGGTAGGCCTACCTACTTGCCCCGCTGACGCTGCACCTGAAATTAAAGCGATATCAACTTATATATCCCCCAAAAAAGGAGGATGCGGATGTGGACGGGATGTCATAGAAGAGGTACTGAAAGCACAGGGAAAATGGATGGCTGATGAAGCTTTCGGTTGGTAAATACAAAACAAAATAAATAAAAAGTTTTATAAAATGCTGAGTCATATACAAAAGTACGATATTCTGCTGGCAAGCAATTCACCAAGACGTCGGGAATTACTGAGCGGATTAGGAATCGAATACCAAGTAACCGCCCTCCCCAATATAGACGAATCATATCCGGAAACATTACAAGGTGAAGAAATTCCCCAATATATTGCTACGGTAAAAGCCGAAGCTTACAAACCGGAAATGTCCGATAAAACCCTATTGATCACCGCAGATACAATCGTATGGTTGAACGGTAAGGTTTTCGGGAAACCGAAAGACAAAGACGATGCGAAAAATATGCTACGTACTTTATCGGGAAATATTCACACGGTGATTACCGGTGTTTGCATCACTACACAGGAAAAACAAATTTCTTTTGCTGTTTCTACCGATGTATCATTTGCAACTCTCGATGAAGAAGAAATCGATTTTTATGTAGAAAATTATGCTCCGCTCGATAAAGCCGGTGCATACGGAATACAGGAGTGGATCGGATTTGTAGGAGTAAACGGCATTAACGGTTCTTACTTTAACGTTATGGGATTACCCATACATCGACTATATCAAGAACTCAAACATTTTTAATTGCAAAATATCTTGTAATTAAAAATCAGTATTATTCTTATATCAAAAAGATCCGCTTTACAAATTTTCGGTTATGGAACAAAAGAAACAACAATATATAATAGATAAACAAAGCCTGGAGAAAGCCAAAGCCTTGTTTGAAACAAGTGATATAAATAACATTGAGGTAGGTACAACTAAAGGATTATGCCAGATACATGAGTATTTATTCTGCGATCTATACAACTTTGCCGGAAAGGTACGTACTCAAAACATTACTAAAGGAGGCTTTCGTTTTGCAAATTCAATGTTTCTCGACGTAATACTTCCTGTAATAGAAAAATGCCGGAAACAACTTTTGAGGAAATCACAGCTAAGTATGTAGAAATGAATATTGCTCATCCATTTATGGAAGGCAACGGGCGCTCTACAAGAATATGGCTTGATCTAATTCTGAAAAAGAATCTTGGAAAAGTTGTTGATTGGCGCATGGTTGATAAAGATCTATATCTGCAAGCAATGGGACGCAGCCCAATCAATGATCTGGAACTCCGTTTTCTTTTGCAACCGGCACTAACCGAAAAAGTCGATGATAGAGAAGTGATATTTAAAGGGATAGAACAATCGTATTATTACGAAGGATATAGCAAGGACAAAATTTAAATTTTAAAATAAACATGGAAATACTTTTCATCTCTTCTATTGTATTTACAATTAATGAATTAAACACCTAAATTCTCATTTAATCATGAAAAAATTATTATTACTATTATTTCTTGTTTTTCCGTTGATTAGTACAGATATCAAGACAGAAACAACGCAACCAAATGAAGCGGTTTATATTTGTACAAAATCCAAATTGAAAATTTATCATCGTAATCCCAAATGTCGAGAATTGAGAAAGCAGTGTAATGCTTCTTCAATAAGAAGGATTACACTGAAACAAGCTGAACAAATGAAGCAAAAAGCTTGTAAAATATGTTTCCGACTTCAAAATAATTAGGATATGTAACTTTCTCGTACCAATCGAGTTATACATATTATTATTATTCGTTAATAGATTTCTACTCGTGCCCGATAGTGAGATTCCGGAGTTAGTGGAGATAAAGATAAATATCCTTTGATGATTTTCCCGTCATGGATAATTAACGGATTATCTTTTGTCCGAGTTAAATGATCTGTATATAAAGCTGCAGAATCAGGATTATAATCGACAACATATATTCCTTTCGATCCGGGTGCTGTATAACGATCATAAAAAATGCGGGATACTACACCCATATTCATTCTCAGATTCAATTCGATACAAGGATTCAGACGATACTTACCGTTTTCTTTATAAATCATCATATCGATACCGAAATATCCTTTATAATAAGGTGCAACTTTTACCGACAATAATTCTTGTAACGCTATCTTTACAGATTCTATACGTTCCGTAGCCATATAAATTGACAAACAAGATAATATATCAGCGTCTCCAGTCAAAATATTTCCGGTATACACCCCCTTTTTGTTTGTATCAAACAACGAATACCCGGCAAAAACTACGGACGAGACTCCATCTGAATGAAACTCCATGGCAAAATCCTGCACTTTTTCATAAAACGGTTCTCCCATTATACTTCCTTGCCGACGTAATATTCCTCTACTCCAGCGCTCAAGTGTCGTATCATATACACCACGTCCCCAGCTCAATCCTTTACCACTTCCTGACCATGGAGCTTTAAGAACTGTCAACGGAGCAGATTGTATATAGCGGCACACAGACTCAGTCGTATATAATTCTTCCGGTAACAAATCTGGGATATCCCCTATTCCATAATCTCTTAGTCCTTTTAATATTTCAAGTGTTTGATTTCTATGATATAAGCGTTTCTGTTCTTTTAGAAGAACATTTCCCGGTAATAAACGATCCGATACCCCCATACGTAAAAAACGTCTGGCAATTTCAGGACTCCACCCCCAAGGAATGCAAGCTGTCCAATTCTTATCGGGTAAACGATCCTTTAGCACAACCTCAGAAAAGCATCCCAAAGAGGCTCTCTCGGAATGCATCCAATCGATATATCTTTCAGAAGGAACTATTACATCATCACCATTCTCTGCATACCAAACCGGCAAGAACGCCAAATCTTCAGCTATAATTCTGGCTCGAGGAGGAGGCATATAATTTTCACCGCCATTGGCAACAGAAAGATCATTCTCGGGATTAAAAATATAGAGAGCACCAGACATATTTACACTATTCTGGTTGCAAAAATAAGAGTTTTATTTTAATGGATATTTAAAGCCTATCTAAATTTTGCTTTGAGAATTTATTATAGACTAAAGGATTCGTCAAACATATATAGATAATAAAACAAAAAAGAATCCTCTCTTTACGAAAAACTATTATTTTGATTAACCGACTTCAAATAATTATGTATTATTCGACTGGCTCTTAGAGCCAGCCTTAGTTTCTCTTATTAATTATTTATATATTAGATATTTAATAAATAAATATCCTCCTATAACCTGAAAGCACATTCCCGGTAATCCGATACGAAAATCCTGTATCGCAAGGTAAAGATCATCAGAAATCGCCCATTCTCCCAATGTCCCAAGAAACTGATAAGTCAAAACAACGGCTAATAATATAGGTATAGATACACGTTTAAAGTGATCTGCGGCATAACCTGCCGCTACAGCCAGTATAACAGATTTAAAAAGAATACCGGGCAATGCTTCAGGGAAAGGCATACCGAAAAACAGAGAATTCAGTATCGGAGATAGTACACCTGCCAATAGACCTACTTTCCAGCCATATTTATATGCTCCTATAAGAGTAAAAAAGTAGATCGGCAACCAAGTAATACCTCCTTGAGGAATAAGATGACATAATTGGAGCAATACCATATTTCCCAATATAAATAACACTGCCACCATATATGTTCTCATATCTCGATAATCGAGAGCATAAAGATTAAGAGTTGTTTCTTTCATATTTTTAAATACTTTAATTCAATTATAATTACCTTAAAGACAAGAGTTTTGTTCATCACAAACTCTATTTAATCAGGGTTATAAGAATAATTTTCATTTATTTCACATTCTTTTTCTGCATAAAATCCTGTACAATCCTAAAAGAGGATATTGCAGAAACAGATTTAAAACAAGCTGATTCTAAAGGACACCAGCCGTCTTGATTACGATTTTTGATATAGGGAACTTGACAACCGAAACTTACCTTTACAGACGCATTCCTCAATAGAGACAGAGCTGGCGTACTGATAACATCTGCATGCAACTCTCCTATTTCTCCAAGTATCATCAACGATGCCGCAGCTTTCCCGACAACTTTATCTGCAACCAACGCTCCTTTTAAGAAAGTTCGATCATTAAGTAATAAATCATATAAATTCATAACACCTCTCCGACTAAAACTCCGTGTTTCATTGAGACCGAATATAACACAAGAATAATTCTCCTTATGTAACAAATTTACAAGAGAGGTCATCATACAACATTTTGTTTTAGCTTTTCTACAAAACTGTCTATTCGATGCAACTCCTCCGGAATATCAATGCCCTGAGGGCAATGATGCGAACATTGGTTACATCCTATACAATGATTTGCCTGCCTTAATTTCGGTACACTGCGATCATATCCCACAAGAAACGCACGACGGGCTTTTCTATAATTTTCCGTTCCTATATTTTCAGGAATATTTCCTTCATTTACACATTTATTATAATGTAACAATACTCCCGGTATATCGATACCATAGGGACACGGCATACAATATTTACAATCATTACAAGGTACTGTCGGATATTGCATCATAAGTGCGGCCGTTTGTTCTAAAAAATCGAACTCTTCTTCGGTTAAAGGATTTAATGGCGAATATGTCCGAAGATTATCCTGTAAATGTTCCATATAAGTCATACCGCTTAAAACAGTCAGTACTCCAGGAAAAGATCCGGCAAAACGAAATGCCCAAGAAGCGACAGAATCTTCTGGTCGTCTTTGTTTTAGACGCGACACAATATGGTCATGTACATTCGAAAGACGTCCGCCCAATAAAGGCTCCATAATAATTGCCGGAATATTTCTTTTTTGCAGTTCATTATACAGATATTCCGCATTCGTGTTTCGAGGATTAATCTCTTTAGCATACTTCCAATCGAGATAATTAAGTTGAATTTGTACAAAATCCCACTTCATCGTGTCATGTATCGAAAGCAAATAATCAAAAACCTTAATATCGCCATGATATGAAAATCCGAGATTGCGGATTCTCCCAGCTTCACGTTCCGCTACTAAGAAGTCCAATATACCATTATCGATATAACGTTTTTCAAACTCGTCCATACCATTTCCCATCCCGACTCCGTGAAGCAACATATAGTCTATATAATCTACTTGCAATTCTTTTAACGAATTACGATACATTGCCATAGATGCTTCACGACTCCATGTTTCAGGTGAAAAGTTAGACAATTTTGTCGCAATAAAATAACTATTACGAGGATGACGGCTAAGAGCAATACCCATAGCATGTTCAGACCGGCCTTTGCAATAAGCCGGAGATGTATCAAAATAGTTCACACCATGTTCTATTGCATAATCGGTGAGCCTATTGACCATATCCTGATCAATGTCGTCACTATTGCCCCCTGCACCGCGCTGGGGTATTGTCGGCAATCGCATACAGCCATAGCCTAAAAGAGAAACTTTATCTCCCGTTGTCGGAGAAGTCCGATAAGTCATTTTATCAATAGGTATCTCACCCTTTCCGCTAACGACAGAACTTTTCGTATTATCTTTACATCCGTAAAATGCGGCAGCCGACACCGCAGCTCCAGTTCCAAAAACTTTAAAAAATTCTCGGCGACCTATACCCGATTTATTATTTTTTTCCATACCATTCTCTTTAATTAAACGGTTTTATGTGTTTCATGCCCTTCTACATAAATAGCACTAAACGGACGGGCAGGACATAAGTTCTCACAAGCACCGCATCCGATACAACGCTCAATGTTCACAACCGGAATTTTAGGGGAATCATAACTTTCAGGATCGGAAGCTACCATTTGTATCGCTCCTGTCGGACAATGACGAGCACAATTTCCACAATCAACACCATCGGTCAAAACTACACAATTTTCTTTTATCCATACAGCATGCCCGATTTGGATAGAAGACTTTTCAGAAACAGAGATGGGACGTATCGCTCCTGCCGGACAAACTTCAGAACATTTTGTACATTCAGGTCGACAATACCCTCGTTCATAAGACATCTCCGGTTGCATCAATGTCATCAGACTGCCTGAAGGCCGTAAAACTTGATTAAGACATACCGAAACACATAACTGACATGCCGTACAATGTTTTGCAAAATTACGAACACTCAACGAACCCGGAGGGGTCAATGCCACCACACGATTTGGAATTTTTTTGTCTTCTATTACTGCCAAACCTCCGTCAACTTTTTTTTCCTGCGCTTTTATAACCGTCGTAGCTGCAAAAAGAGCCGATACCGAAAGGAAATTGCGACGAGCACTATCAATCTGATCTTGAGTTACAACCGGGCTGCTGATTTTATCCTTTACTGCAGACCGCCGCATGTATTTTATCGCTCCATGCCGACATTTATCTAAACAGTCCAGACATACGACGCAACGGCTATAATCTATTTTATGTTTTTTAGAATCAATGCACGCTGCCTTACAATGCCGTGCACACAGCCCGCAGCTATTACATTTAGAAACATCTATTACCGGTTTAAAAAGGGAATATTTAGCAATGATCCCCAGAAATGTTCCTACCGGACAAATCGTATTGCAATATGTCCGTCCATTCCGCCATGCCAAAAAGACTAATACACCGAATGTGATTAAAGCAATGATAAAAGTAGAAAGACTTTTTACCCACACATCTACTTCATAAAAAGCATAACTTTCTGCCCGTTCTGCCAAATAAGCGAACATATTATTCCCTAATTGGTATAAAGGGGCAAACAAATTAGATATTATCCGTCCATAAGAACTATAAGGAGCCAATAACGCAACGAATGATCCTACTCCTGCCAAAACAGCAATAATAAATACAATCAATATTCCATATCGTAGCCAAGAAAGTGCACGGGAATAGGTATATGGTAACTTTTTCCCTCGCTTTCCGAACCATGCTATTATATCCTGAAATACGCCTAAAGGACAAATTACAGAGCAATAAATACGTCCGAATAACAATGTTAAGAGTAAAAGAGACAATATTACCCCCACATTTAATGCCAATAATGCAGGTAAAAACTGTATTTTGGCAAGCCACCCGAACCAAACATGCAATGTCCCTGTAAAATCAAGAAACAATAATGAAATGAGCGAGAAACAGATTATAGCTACCGACACTCTGACTGTTCGTAACATATCAAAAGAATTATTTAATTTATATGACGAATTTTATTAGGTAACAATAACTTTTTCATATATAAATTCTTATTACCTAATTAACTGTACAAATTTAAATATGATAGCTCAAAAATAATGTAAACAAATTACAGAGAATATAACCATAATTACAGATTTACAAGATTTATATACCGATTTTTTACCTTCACTCAAAATCTTCTGAGAATTCACCTCTCTGTTCTCTTCAATCAATCATTCATTTTACGATAATAATAAAACATTATTATAGCGATTGTCGTCATAATTTCCGATAAAGGTAAAGCCAACCATATTCCTTCAACACCTAACATGTGTGGCATTATAAGAAAACTCGGGATGAGAAATATAAAACCTCGCAACAAGGCAAACCAGGTCGCCGGCTTTGCCCGCTCAACACTCTGATAGTAACCAACAGCTGTTAAATTAAAAATAAAACATATAAATCCTATCGCAAAATAAGGAAAACCTTTGACCGCTATATGTGCTGCAATACTATCCTTATCGATAAAAAGACCTACTAAAAAGTCCGGACAAACAACAAACACAACTGTTACTATCATACCACATAAAACGGCCGTCAACAATGCTATTTTTACAGTTTCCGTCACTCGTTTCCTATATCCGAGCCCAAAGTTATAACTGATAATCGGTTGCGCCGACTGAGCAACAGCATTTCCGACCATAAACACAAAAGGTATATAGTAACAAGCAATGCCAAACGCACCTACACCATCGTCTCCCAAATAATACATAAATACCTGATTGCCCACAAACATCAATACTGCTAACGTAGCTTCTCCCAATAAAGCTGAAGAGCCTATACGACATTGATAGCCAATATTCCTAACGAATAAACGAAAACTCTTTACACTCCATTTCAAAGGATACAGGCGTAGCCGACGGGCAAAAAACGACAAATACAAAATCGCAATTATCCCACCCGAAACAATACTTATAGATGTTGCTAAAGCAGCACCCATTACTCCCCAACCGAAAGGAAAGATAAAAATCCAGTCAAGTACGACATTAATTACCGCTGTTACAAGACTACAAAACATCGCCAGTTTCGGTGCTCCGTCAAGACGGATAATAAACAAAGAAACAGCAATCCAAATTTGAAATATCCACGATGGTACAAACCAAAGCAAATAGTCTGTTACCATAGGGCGTAGATGTTCCGAAGCACCGAGTAAATAAGCCGTATCATCTGGAAATATCATCATTAAAAACGAAAGTAACGCTGCAATAATGGTAACAAAAAATAAAGCTTGCGTCACATTAATACGTGCCGTATTTTGTTTGCCTCGAGATAAATGTATAGAAGCGACAACCGAACAACCAGCACCGACCATCAATCCGACTCCGGTAAAGAACATCAATACCGGAATTAAAATATTAATAGCCGCAATGCCATCGCTGCCTACACCATGTCCGACAAATATACCGTCTATTGCCGTCACAGCAGACATACTCAACATGCCTAATAAAGTAGGGATGAAATACCTTCTGAATAGAGTAAACACATTTACTGTTTTCAAATCAATCGCATCTCTTTTCATAATATAGTAATTTTTACATTGTTGTTTACCTTCTCCTAAACAAAAAATACCGGATAAGTTGATTGGTTTTACCCAGTCATCTTATCCGGCATTCACTTGCCTCCGATGAGGATTACAAAACGCTCATTGGTTCTATTTTCGACCGCAAAGATGGATCAAATCTTTAAAATATTCAAATATCCCGACATTATTTTATAAGCATATTTACACTCTGTTCATATAGATAATTCAAAACAAGTCATTAAACAGTACTACTAAGAGCCAGTATATAAATCACTCATGCCAATTTACAACTTCTCCGATACGAGGTATTAAAACATCCAATGAATCTGCTTGCATATTTCGAGCATTTTTCAACGGCTCGTCCCAACGATGCTTCGACAACGCATATTTAGAATGGTGTACAGTCAATATTTTCTTTGCTTTCAAATCTTTTGCCGCACGAGACATATATCGCGGCATTAAATGAATATATTTCCAATCATCACTATATTGCCCATTTTCCAAAATCGCAAGATCTATATCCGGGAAACGTTCACCTATAACTTCAAAACGCGAATCATATCCACCGTCTCCTCCTATATAAATTTTTTGAGAAGGAGTTTCCAATAAAAATGAAGCCCATAACGTTCGATTCGGAGTAAGTCCCCGCCCCGAAAAATGGCGGGCAGGCAAACAATGGACTGTCAACCCGGGATCGAGATATTCATTCTCATTCCAATCGAGCTCTACGATCTTCTTTTTATCAAATTTCCAATATTCAAAATGTTCTCCGACACCTAAAGCACAAATGACTTTCCCAATGCGAGGCCTCAATTCAACAATCGTTTTATAGTCTAAATGATCCCAATGATCATGTGTTATAATTAAATAATCGATATCCGGCATATCTTCTGGATAATAGACATCGGTTCCCTTAAAAGGTTTATTGATAAACGAAACAGGAGACGCGACATAGAAAACCGGATCGACAAGTATTCGTTTTCCTTCTAACTGCATGAAATAGGAAGAATGTCCAAACCAAATTAAAAAATCCGAATCTCTCTTTATATGCCGAATATCTGATTTGACGACCTGCAATGCCGCATTCGGTCTCAGTCCCGGATCTTTCTTAAAAAGAAAACTTATAAAACTCTTAATCCGATTTTCATCATTAGTCAACATCGGAGTTACACATTCATTTTTAAACTCTCCGTCCTTAAAATTAGGAGAACGTTCAATCCTAACCAATCGTTCCCCTCGCGGTAATCTTCCAAAGCTCGGTTGATTAAGGAACAAACAAACAAGAGCAAACAATACTATAATAACCGCCAATACTACCGATATCACCATAGCAATCTTACTTTTTTTCAAGATTTTCATACATCTATATTCATTTTCGAAACAAAAATACTTTGATTTGAGAATTTAAAAAGTACATAAATTACGGTTATTCATACCTTAATCACTGTTAGTAAGAATCTGTTTAAATTTTCCGATAAAAATTCTTTAAGTTTTTCTTCGGCAGGTATCTCCGCCTCTATACATAACACAACCCGCTACACTTCTTATCTTAACAATAAAATCCCCAAAAACAGTTTTCCCCAAAACGTTTGTACAGAATTTAACAATCTCTTAGAACGAGCTCTAATATTATTTTACAATCAGTAAAAACAACATTTCTATTAAATACTTATCTTTGCCGACACTCTCGAATTTCACAAATGCCTTTTAATTTATAAATATGGCAACAAAGATATCAAGACGGAAGAAAAAAAAAACATCCGGATCTAAAAAAAATATTCTGTACATCATTACAGCCGTAGCTGTAATATTTCTTATCAGTATCGGTGTTATATTCAAACGGTATGTATTAGATAAAGTCACAGATACTTCATTTTTTATATACATCGATGAAAACAGTTCTCTCGATAGTGTTAGCGAAGACCTTCAAAAATATTTAGAAAAAAGTGATGTCAACAAAATAAGACGACTCTCTAAATTAAATGGATATACTCCATGGAATAAACCCGGAGCATATCGAATAGATCCAGAAATGAATGCAATCCGTATCTACCGGAAGCTCTCTACCGGAAGCCAGACTCCGATAAGATTTACTTTTAACAATATTCGTACGAAAGATGATCTTGCCGAAACTATCGATAAACAATTAAAAATGGATAAACAGGAAGTCCTCGAATTGTTAAACGATTCGGCTTTTTGTACAGACATGGGGTTCGACACATATACGATACCGGCACTTTTTCTTCCCGATTCCTATGAAGTTTACTGGACCATTGCACCTCGCAAACTAATGGAAAAAATGCGTCAAGAATATGACAAGTTCTGGACTGACGACCGTAGAATGCTTGCGACACAAATCGGTATTACTCCAATCGAAGTATCGACTTTAGCGTCAATCGTAGAAGAAGAAACTAAAGTTCCGGACGAAATGAATATGGTAGCCGGACTATATTTAAACCGCTTAAAAAAAGGGATGCCTCTGCAAGCCGATCCCACTGTAAAATATGCGGTAGGAGATTTTTCGATACGGCGTATTCTCCATGAACATCTGACAGTCAACTCACCATATAACACATACAAAAATATCGGATTACCTCCCGGTCCTATACGTATTCCTTCAAAAGCCGCAATAAAAGCAGTCTTGAATTATCGTCATCATCCGTTTATATATATGTGCGCCAAGGAAGATTTTTCAGGACGGCACAATTTTGCTACAACATACGCAGAGCACCAAAATAATGCGATAAAATATCATAAAGCCCTAAACAAACGTAATATATTAAAATAAACTATTCATCAGGATAACCGCACGGTATACCAGAAACTTTGTAAACAGGCATATTGGCTTTTGTTTCACGTAAACGACTGCTTAGATCTTTAGAAAGGTTCTCTTTTATTTTATCATAAAGAGGATTTTCACTCAAATCATGTTTTTCACTGATATCATTCGCTAAATTATATAATTCTGTGCATCGTGTTTCATAATCAAATAATAACTTCCAATCTCCCTTTATAATAGCACTTGACGGACGTCCGGCATCACCAGTTCGTTCTCCCCAATCGTTCGGATAATGAAAATAAAGTGCTCTGTTTTTTTCTACCTCTTCTGCTTTCAACAGTTTTACCATACTGACTCCATCAACCTGCTGAGGAACAGAATAATTTTCTATCTGCGCCATCTCAAGTAACGTTGGAAAAAAATCTTCGATAATCACATTAGAACGATTAACACTATTCGGGTGAGTTACTCCCGGCCAAAAAATTAACATCGGCACTCGAATTCCTCCTTCATAAAGGCTACCTTTTCCCGACCGTAAAGGAGCATTTCTGTCCGGCTCACGGTATGATGAAGAATACCCTCCATTATCAGACATGAAAATAATAATGGTATTTTCGGCAATCCCTTTTTCCTCAAATAAATCCATCATATCTCCTAAACTTTTATCCATTCCTTCTATCAAAGAGGCATATTGTGCTTCACGATCGCACATCCCCTTTTTTATATACTTATCATAAAAACGCATATCTTTCTCGAACGGAGCATGAACGGCATAATGAGATAAATACATAAAAAACGGGCGGTCCGATTCTAATGCCCGATTTACTAATTTTTTTGCCTCCATAGTCAATGCTTCGGTAAGAAATATGTTTTCTTTACAATAATAATCTATGTTAGGCATCGGTACTTGCCATATCTCCGCATCTTCTCGATCAGCTCCATACCCCCGACATCCTGAATAACTCCCCATCGCTCCAGCTGCATGTCCCCCTATATTGACATCAAAACCACAAGTCAACGGATCAGCAGCCGTGGTTGTTCGAGAAGCAAAATGGGCTTTACCTACAATATAAGTCTGGTAACCGTTTTCTTTCAGAATCTGGGGTAACATTTTAGCATAAAACATGTGGGAATAATTTTGGACGACAGCATTTGACGGACATATCCCATTCCAATTCCACTCAAAATCGAAATATTCATTATCTCGATCGGTAGGAGTATCATAATGCAATGTCCAGTTAGAAACCTTATGCTGCAAAACATTCGCCCCCGTCATAAGACTGCATCTTGAAGGCGAGCTAACTGATGCCGCATAAGCATTCGTAAACTTCACCCCCATTTTTGCAAGTCGCTCCATGTTAGGAGTTTCATACAAATTATTAAAAAGAGTTTTTTCATCAGCAAAAAGTACCGATGTATCTTGCCATCCCATATCATCCACCATAAAAAAAAGGATATTAGGCCGTTTGCTTGTTGCCAACAACGTTGCAGATTGCAACAACGAAAGGATAGAAAAACCAGTAAAACAAGCTAAACTTTTAAATTTCATAGTATCACATTTTTTAAATTTTAATCTTGGAGTTACAAATTCAAACCAGACTCTGCTTTTCCTAAAACATATCATTATTTTGAACACAGAATGATTTACGAAAATATGTAAATTCATCCAATAATACAATATTCCGATAAATATTTTCTTATATTTGCAACTAATTCATAACAAAAAGAATCTTTCCAGAATTATCAGATATCTTTTTGAAAGGAACACACATAAATTTATAAGTCTAATAACCGTCAAAGTATAAAAGAATGAACAAACATTTATTTTTAGGAGACGAAGCTATAGCCCAAGGTGCACTTGATGCAGGCCTTTCGGGAGTTTATGCATATCCGGGTACTCCTTCTACCGAAATAACCGAATATATACAAATTTCCCCTGAAGCAAAAAACAGTATGATACATACCCGTTGGTGTACGAATGAAAAAACCGCTATGGAAGCAGCTCTGGGTATGTCTTATATAGGTAAACGGGCGTTAGTTTGTATGAAACATGTCGGAATGAACGTTGCTGCCGATGCGTTTATCAATGCCGGAATGACCGGAGTCAATGGCGGACTTATTGTAGTAGCTGCCGATGATCCATCTATGCATTCATCTCAAAATGAACAAGATTCTCGCTTCTATGGAAATTTTGCTTTTATTCCGATGTTCGAGCCATCCAACCAACAAGAGGCATACGACATGATGGCAGCAGGGTTCGGCCTATCCGAAAAATTCAAAATCCCGGTGTTGTTGAGAATTACCACCCGGTTGGCACATTCTCGTGCAGGCGTAACAACAACATCAGATGTAAAGGGCCAGAACGAGATTTCGTTTCCAGATGATACCGGACAATTTATCTTATTACCAGCAAACTCTAGACGTCGTTTCAGAACATTGTTAAACGAACAAAAAGACTTTACAGAAGCGTCTGAAAACTCATCTTTCAACCGTTATATCGATGGTCCGAACAAAAAAATGGGAATCATCGCCTGCGGTATAGCCTATAATTATTTAATGGAGAATTACCCTGAGGGATGCGATTATCCGGTTGTCAAACTATCTCAATATCCGTTACCGTTGAAAATGTTACAAAAATTATTCGACACATGTGATGAGATATTGGTTTTGGAAGATGGGTATGCATTCGTTGAGGAAAAAATAAAAGGTATTATTCCGTCTAAAATAATAAAGGGGAAACTTGACGGAACACTGAATCGTGACGGAGAATTAAATCCCGATCGTGTAGCAAAAGCTTTAGGACTGAAATCAGGTGCAGAGTTTGAAATACCGAATATTGTAGCCATGCGTCCACCAGCTCTTTGTCAAGGATGTGGACACCGTGACATGTATGAAGCGCTCAATAATGTAGCCAAAACATATAAAAATGCCCGGATATTCAGCGATATAGGATGTTATACATTAGGAGCGTTACCGCCTTTCAGAGCTATACATTCATGTGTAGATATGGGAGCATCCATCACTATGGCTAAAGGTGCCGCTGACGGAGGATTATTTCCGGCTATTGCCGTAATCGGGGACTCGACATTCACGCATTCGGGAATTACCGGATTACTTGACTGCGTCAATGAAAATGCAAACGTCACGATCGTCATATCCGATAATGAAACTACTGCCATGACCGGAGGACAAGATTCTGCCGGAACAGGGAAAATAGAGGCTATATGCAAAGGTATAGGCGTTGCTCCGGAACACATTCGCGTACTTATTCCTCTAAAAAAGAATATGGAAGAAATGGAACGGACTATACGGGAAGAAATAGAATATAAGGGTGTTTCGGTATTAATTCCTCGTCGAGAATGTATCCAGACTTTAAGTAGAAAAAAACGTCAAAAATAAAATCCGACAAATATGAAAACAGATATAATTCTTTCGGGTGTAGGCGGTCAAGGTATTCTATCTATCGCTGCAGTAATCGGTGAAGCCGCTATACATAACGGACTATATATGAAACAAGCTGAAGTTCACGGCATGAGTCAACGAGGAGGCGACGTACAATCTAATTTACGTATTTCGGATAAACCCATAGCATCAGACCTCATTCCTTTAGGGAAAGCAGATCTCATCATTTCTCTCGAACCGATGGAGGCTTTACGTTATCTTCCGTATCTTGCCAAAGACGGTTGGATTGTAACTAATTCAACACCGTTCATCAATATCCCGAACTATCCAGAACCGGAAGATGTCATAAAAGAAATTAATAAAATGCCCCATAAAATCATTTTAGACGTAGATACGATTGCAAAAGAAAGCGGTTCGCCCAGAACAGCCAATATAGTCATGTTAGGTGCAGCTTCTCCATTTTTAGGTATCCCCTACGAACAAATAGAAACCGGAATACGGGACATATTCGGACGTAAGGGAGAGCATATAGTAGAAATGAATCTTAAGGCATTGGAGGCTGGTAGAAAAGTTGCGGATCAGTTGAAATAATCAATAAATATTGACAATAAAAAGCGTGTTTATCCTATTTATTAGGGAGAGACACGCTTTCAATTTTATATTATCCCATACAAATCGTATATTTGCCGATAAATAAAAATAAAAATGACAATAGGAATTATAGTTGCCATGCTATCGGAATTAGCATGTATAAAAGATTTGCTTACCGACTGTCGGGAAGAATCGAACGAAGGAGCAATTTTTTATATAGGAAAACGTGGAAATCATACTCTCATTTTAACACAAAGCGGCATAGGCAAAGTCTGCTCTGCGACAAGAACTCTGAATATGATATATCATTATCATCCAGACTGTATATTGAATACAGGTGTTGCCGGGGGTATAGATATATCGACCCAAGTTTTTGACATCGTAACCGGGAAAGAAATCGTTTATCACGATGTATGGTGCGGAGAAGAAAACGAACCTGGACAAATTCCTGAATATCCCGCCCGTTTCTATTCCGATCCCGAACTGCTGGAAAAAGCCTTATCTCTACAAACGTCAACACGAATATACAGCGGTCTAATATGTAGCGGGGATCAATTTATTACCACCCGTAAAGAATTAGACAAAATAAAAGCTACTTTTCCAAACGGTCTTGCTGTAGATATGGAATCAGCTTCTATTGCACATGTTTGTTACATGAATAAAATACCGTTCTTGAGTTTCCGCATCATCAGCGATACTCCCGGAATAGAAGACCATACGACTCAATACAATCGCTTTTGGGAAGAAGCTCCTCAAAAATCATTCGAAATAATAAAACAATTAATTGATATATTATAAAAACAATTATGAAAAAAATACCCAGCTTTACAATAGATCATATCCATTTATTACGCGGCATTTATGTTTCACGAAAAGACCATATAGGAGATCACACGATAACTACATTCGATATACGAATGAAAGAACCGAACCGTGAACCGGCACTCGGATATGGAGCTTTACACACAATCGAACATCTGGCTGCAACTTATTTAAGAAACCACAGTATATGGGGAGAGAAAATCGTATTTTGGGGACCCATGGGATGCTGTACTGGAAATTATTTTTTGGTACAAGGAGATTTAGAATCAAAAGATATTGTCGATCTTATGCGTGAAACATTCCGGTTTATACGAGACTTCGAAGGCAAAATTCCGGGAGCTACACCTCAAGATTGTGGAAATTATCTGTTACACGACCTTCCTATGGCCAAATATGAAGCAGATAAATACTTGAAAGAGGTTCTGGACATTATAGAAGAAAAAAATCTTGTATATCCGAGTATTAAAGAATAAATGAGTTATAGGAGCGGCCGTTGCGATATCCAATATTATTCATTCGACAAATGAAGACGGATAAACAGACTGAAAAGAGACTTAAAAATAGAAACAAAAGACTTTTCTTTTCCAATCTTAACCATCTGAACAATTTGTCTATAATCTTTTTATATGTGTTTTCGAAGAAGAATTGTTATTCTCTAAATATTCACGCTTAAAAATATCGGCACAAAGGAGGAATATAGATAACAATAGCGGACCGAAAATAACTCCCATAAAACCAAATAACGGAAGGCCTATAATAACTCCGAATATTGTTATCAACGGATGTATATCTGCCATTTTTTTCTGAATAACAAAACGTATCAGATTATCGACATGTGTAATAATAAGTGCTGCATAAATCAATAATCCTACGGCATCCCACCAATTTCCTATAATGGCAAAATAAATAACTAAAGGTAACCAAATCAATGCCGTTCCTACAATAGGAATCACTGTTGCAAAACATGTCAATATTCCCCATAACAATAAATCAGGAACATCGAATATATAATATCCCAACATGGCTACTGCTCCTTGTATAACAGCTAATAAGGGAATACCTATGGCATTGGATTTTACAACCATATTTACATCATGCAATATCGTCAATTTATTTTTTTCAGTAAAAGGGAGTATATCCATTATATATTTTTCCATTTTATCATTTCCCAATAACATAAAATAGAGAACAAAAATCAGGACAAAAATATTCAATGTCAAACTTGTAATTCCCCCCATTAATGTCTGACCGACTTGAGGAGCCCATGATATTATAGATTTTAAATTGTCTGTATTCAAAATATCATAGCCTGTTTTTTGTTTTACCAATACAGATATTTGTTCTACGGGTGCAAGCACAATCTGCGGATCGAGGTTGATATGCTGTATTTTCATTATTAAAAACCAAACAACGAGAGAAATCGGAATCAAGAAACAAAGGACTGTTTCCACAATTAGAAAAAATGCAGCAATAGGACGTTTCATCTTTCTCTTTTCAACAAGATGTCTCATCTGATTCCTAATCAACGCATATATAGTGCATGCTCCTAACAAACCACCTAAAAAAGGAATAAGTTCGAAAAAAATAACAATGCCCAAACCCAGAATCAGGATAATAATCGAATACTTAAAATATTGTTCTTTTAAACTCATAATCCAACCTAAGTTTCTAAATTACCGACTTATTATTTAACGGTTTAACAAAGTAAATGTTTAGAATTAGATAAGAAAAAAGATATTACAATAATATCCAACATAAAAGATCTGTCTAACAAGCTTAGTCAAGAGTTTTCTTTGTTAAAGGTATAATACTTTTCAGCTGATTTACCAATTGGATACTCTACGGGCAAGTTAAACTGAACATAACATACAAATATTGACAGAGAACACCAATTCATAACCAACTATAAAATCAAAAAGGAATCATCAAATCGTTATGAAGTATAATCTCAATTCGTTTAAACAAAGCCGTACGAGATCTTTTGACGAGTAAAACGAAGAAGTAAAAGACTCTCAGAACTCGAAATCATCTCTAGACATATTAAAGGTCCAGAAATTTAGATCAAAAAAAATAGAAAGTGTCGGGCTGGAGTTGAGGATAAAAATTTGTACATAAACTGAGAAAATTGGTGGCCTTAAACTCTACCAAACTATTTTCTTATATTTTCTTCTCGAAAACATATGCGTTCTTTTAAACGGAATATCGCACATAGTAACATTGTGTATTTTCATAAATCTTAAAGCCGGTCCAAATTTTCCAATAAAAAATATTATCAAGTCTTTTTGCATTTTCTTCCGCTCTATAACGGTATCGGTATGATTTTCTCTCCCTTGAAAGGGGCGTTAATCATTCTTGTGTATTTCTCTCAAACTTTGCCCGATCAAAACTTAGGCTGCTTCTTAAAAACAGGTTTTGATAAAAAAAAGAGACTACCTAACTTTTGTACTGCACCCCAAAAGTTAGACACAAAACTTTTGGGGTGCAGTACATGTGACAGTTGCGGGTACGCCTCTTTCAGGCGGAAGGTAAAATCATTGAAACAGGCGTTCGTATTCTGGATAATAATGTCCCACTCTTCTTTTTTCAAGTGCATAGCCCCCTGCGAGTTCTGGCTTTTCATAAGAATCGGTACGGTCAGGGCATTTAAACGCTTGTAATACTCTAAACTCTGATTGAGAGAATCTATTTCAATAGACTCTCGTTCATGCCTTTCATGCAGGTATTTGATTTCAGCCTCCCGCCGACTATTCCGGAGCTTAACCACAGCCAATTTCTTCTCTTTAAGAAGGAGCTCTACTTTTTTCTTGGCATGCTTGACACGGAACACAAAAGATATGACTAAAATAAGAAGCAACGAAAGAATAATAGCGAGCCTGTAATAGGCCAGTTCGCGCTCGGAAAGTTCCATGTTCATCTGGTCGATTCTTTTCCGCTGTCGCTCGTGTTCCTGAAACGCATTAAGATTGCTGATGTATCCCACCTTGTTGTTCATCTCGAGCGAATCCCTGCAACGAATACTTTTTTCTGCATATTCATAGGCGGCCTGAAATTCTTTCTTCTCTTTTTTCATCAAAGACATTAAAAAAAAAATATCATATTTGTCTTTCAACGGAAGGCTTTCAATGTTTTTCATAAAGACGCTCTCAGCATCCTTGTAACGTCTCATTTTCATATATATACTCCCTTTGACTATGTTACAAGAACGCTCCAATTCATAAGGGTGCGCATATCGCAGGGCGGCATCAATATAGAAAAGAGCTGTATCTGGCACGTTCATACCCAAATATACCCGCGCCAAGTCTTTATTGTATTCGGCCCTCAAGATATTGTTATTTTTCGGTAATAGGACAAGAGCCTTGTCAAGATAGTCTTTTGCCTGTGAAAATTGATTCTCATCAATACGAAGTTCTGCAAACTTGTGTAGAGCTTCGGCCATATAAACAGAATCACGCAGTTCGCCCGCTATGTAGAGAGCTCTTTCCAAAAATATTTCCTCCATGTCGTACATCATTTTAAAATGATAAATACGGGCTTCACCTATCTTGATGTTGAAAAGCGTCCGAATTTCTTTTCCCACGAACTTTTCAGCCTGATTATAGCTACTATTGGCCCGTAAAAAAGCATAATTATCGAAATGTATCCTTCCCAAATAATAGTATAATAGGCATAGGCGTACAGAATCACGTTCTTCTGTGAAATGAGCTAGTGAAAGATTCGACTTGTCTATGGGTATTTGAATACTATCGGAGGAAAGCACCTTGGCCTTAAACAACAGAAAATAGTAAAGGGCCTTATCAGCCTCCTTAAAGGATGCCGTATCTATATCAAGTATTTCTCTTAGAGTTTTTTCGGGCATTATCTCCAAAAAGTTCTCCAACGACAATAGCGAAGGGTTATAAACGCTATTGTCTCGACGTCCACATGAAAATAAACATACTACTATTATTATGATAATATATATTCTCAACTTCATATTTTCAAGTTTTTAATATTTCTTTCTTCGGACAGTACGGATCAACAAAAGCAGAGGTGTCATGACGTGCATCACCGCCAAGAAAAAAATAATAAACAAATATTATATAAATAGCAAATCAACATGCACTCTCTTTCACTAGTTTCGCAAAAGAGAAATAAATCGCATGTCTACTGTTCGATTCGGTTGCAAAGGAAACATGATTTACACAGAAAAACAATTTTACATATGTACATCGTACTATATTTAATACACTGGTATATCGGTTTTTATCTATTTTATAAGATGTACATATTATTTTCGACCGGATAGAAGCGAATATAGTAATCCCATTTTGATACGGAAGGGGTTGTTTCTGAAAGAGTATCCGTATATACGATTTTATATGGGCGATAAAAATCCGACTGTTGTTGTTCAGCGGAGAAGGGATTTGTTTCAGAGTTTATTCGTATAAGGATATTTTCCCTAATTAATAAAGAGAAAGCAGATGTATAGCATGTGCAAGAAAGCTTACTCAAGAAAAACAGGCTTTATAAGGGTGCAGGCCCACACCAACAAAGAAAGTCATTTTTCTCCCGGACAATTGAATACTTGTCCAAAACCACATTGTAATTTCAACTGACAAGTTAACAGCAAAAAAATAGGATAATCAATGATTTGCATCGATAGAGCCCAACTCATTGAAGAAACGACCCTGCCTAAATTACACTATATTCGTTTCGAGCTTATCGATCGAAGTTATAACGGGAGAAATAAAAGCTTTGTCAAATGACACTTCAGAATAGAAAATAGTCCTTTTATCATTTATCAAAAAGGGGTATTACAGCCAAATTTTCGACCTTTTAACAACTATATAATAACGCATTAAGAGCTATCTAAATCTTACAATAAAAAAATATTATCAGGTCATTTTCACGTTTTCTTTCGATTTGTTTTGTCGTTTTTACTCGTTAGACAACTCGTATCCTCCTCGTAAAAACGACAAAATATCTTCAAAAGAAATTTTTAAAACTAATCTGAGCAAAGTTTAAACAGGCTCTTACTCACTTATCAATTTAATAGATGCACTTTTTATTCCAGGTGATGATGCTTCAAAAATAATTGTACCGGCCTTCGATATTGTTTGCACAATTGCAGTCAATTGACCGCTGAAAAGTTTCATCTCCGGTTTCTGAAATGATTCGAGACTTGCCGGATTACCGTTAGCCGCAGCACGAAAAACACCTGCACCTTTTACTCTGAACTTAATTTTAGCCGTAGCATCCGGACAGAAGTTTCCATCTTTATCTACAACTTTTACATTAATAAAAGAGAGATCCTCTCCATCTGCCACTAAATGGTCTCTATCTGCCGTCAAAACAAGATGATGCGGTTTTCCTGCCGTATGTATCTCTTTTTCAGCAACGGCTTTTCCCTCATTATCATAAGCAACCACTTTAACCGTTCCCGGTTCATAACGAGTATCCATCCACATTAACCGATACCGTTTCTGCCGTTCAAAACTTTTTTGAGCAGCATCTGTATAAGTGCTGTCTATACCGATACTCAGGTCTTTCGTTCTTTTCCCCTGACTCTTTCCATTAATGAATAATTCAGCTGAAGGATAATTTGTATATACAAATATCGGTGTAATTTCTCCTTCACGGCCGTTCCACGTCCAATGTGGCAATATATGTAACGTTTCTTTTTCCTTATTCCAATGACTCCGATACAAATAAAAACGGTCTTTGGGAATGCCTGCCAAATCTATAATTCCGAAAAGAGAACTATGACTAGGCCAATCGGTATAATAGGGAGTTGGTTCTCCTAAATAATCAAAACCTGTCCAAACAAACTCTCCTATGCAATAAGGAAGATCTTCGTGTTGTATAAAGTCATCTTCCGGAAGATTAGACCACCCGCAATGCTCTACATCGTAAGATGAACTTTGATGGTCTTCGTAGCGTTGCATCGCTTTCCGTTCTACCGGAAATTTATATATACCTCGAGAGCTGACCGTCGAAGCAGTCTCACTTCCTAAAATAATTCCCTGAGGTAATTTTTTATAATTAATCTGATAACGGAAAGGACGATAATTAAATCCGGCAACATCCATTACTGCAGCGAAATTATTATTCACTACCGCATCAGGGGCATCCATACCCTGAGTTACCGGGCGAGACGGATCTTCCCGATGGCAAATGTCCTGCAACCACTTAGCAATTTTACAATCACCTTCTGTCCATTGATTAGGGACTTCATTGCCAATGCACCACATAACCACACTCGGATTATTGCGATAATGCCATATCAAATTTACCAAATCTTTTTCCGCCCATTTATTAAAAAACAGATTATACCCGTTTTTACATTTAGGTGTATTCCATTCATCGAAACTTTCTACCATAAGCATCATGCCCATTTCATCACAAGCTTTTACTAATTCTGGTGCCGGCATGTTATGAGAAGTTCTTATCGCATTACATCCCATATCTTTTAACAATCGGATCTGACGACGAATAGCGGCATCATTCACGGCTGCTCCTAACGGACCTAAATCATGATGATTGCAAACGCCTTTAAAAACAGTCTTTTCTCCATTCAGAAAAAATCCTTTCTCCGGAATTATTTCTATCGAACGTATCCCGAAAGGAGTCTCATACTGGTCTTTCAATATATTTCTTTCGTATAAAAGAGTCTTAGCTGTATATAAAACCGGCTGATCAGGAGACCATAAAACAGGATTCTTAATAATTATTTCCTGTAAAATGTCTCCATACGGTAAAGATGTAAGCGAAGTCTTTGTTTTCTGTACTTCTTTATGCGACGAATCAAAAATAATAGTTTCTATCGTATAAAGTTCCGGATCAGCATTTTCCGGCAAACAGACTTTTGTACGGATATTAACTTTTGCAAAGTCTTCACGAATAACCGGAGTAGTTATATAAGTACCCCAAACCGGAATATATGCATCTGACGTCGTTATAATATGAACATTGCGGTATAATCCTGCCCCCGGATACCAACGGGACGATTCCGGTAAATTTTCTAAACGAACGGCCAACACATTTTTCTTACCCGAAAGCAAATAAGGAGAAATATTGAAATAAAACGAATTATAACCATTAGGCCACTCTCCAACTTTCTGTCCATTAATATAGACATTTGACTGACTCATCGCTCCGTCGAATAAAATGAAAGATTGCTTGCCTGGAGCAAAATCGGGAACTTCAAATTCAATTCTATACCAACCTACTCCGACAAAGGGCAAACCGCCAGTTCTGCCGGCATGTTCCAATGCCTCTTTCTGTCCGTCTTGTGCAATTGCTACATGCTGCTTATCATTTTGAGAGCTGAACGGACCATATATAGCCCAATCGTGAGGAACAGTTACAGACTGCCATGCACGGTCATCAAAATCGGGATCAATAAACTCAGGATTATCATCCCGGGTAAACTTCCACCCTTCTTTTAACAATACTTCATTTCTAATTTGAGAAAAACAAAAAGAGTTGAATCCAAATAAAAAGATAAAAATACTTCCCCAAAAACGTTTCATAGTATTTTGATTTTTAGAATAATTTCTTTACGAGAACTTCTGTTTTTTCATTTTCTCTACAAAAATAGCATACTTATTTTTCACTTTCTAACACAAAAGCTATATATTAATAATTATACAGATTTTATCACAATAATTAATAATATACAACATTTATTTTTCTCCCAAATGAATGACAGGAATCAACTATCATACCCGTCATATTCCTCTTTATTAGGGAATATACTATCCCATATAGAATCATCACGCTCCATATATTCTTGATAGAAAATTCCAAAGCCTTTTTTCTCAGAACAACCCATAGCGGCACACCATTCTTCGTATGATTTTTTCAACTCATCATCTTCTGCCATCAACAATTTCAACTCATCAAAAGCGGCTTCCTGTTCACGATATTTCTTAATCAAACTTTCAAATAATTCTTCAATATCTCCATCCATAATACAAGAATTTAAGCAATTTCCTACTTTGTTAATCGTATCATAAGATTTTCAAATATATAATTTTTTTCGAAAATCTATATACAAAAATAATACCATTTTATTCTGGGTCTATTTTAACACTTATCTAAATTTTCCAAGTAAGAAAATATTTATCAGATCATTTTTACATTTCCGTCCGGCCTTCCTCTCCGTTTTCACCTGACAGATAGCCCTCTATCATCCTCAAAAAAATTATCAAACCCGACCCGAGTAAAATTCAGATAAGCTCTTAGATAAAACAAGAATCTTAATTTTTTGTTTTATTTCAATACAAAACAAATAAAAGATTCTTTTTGTTTTACCTTTGAAAAAAGCAAAAATAAAAACTCCATTTTACAAAAGAGTTTCATTACCTTTGTCGATACTTAAAAACTAAAAAAAACTTTATGATTATTGATGAAAGGATATCGAGGCAATCTTACATGCTGGACGCTGCTAAACAAATAATGACAGCTGCCCGTACCGCCCCTAAAGGGAAAGGAGTGGATATTCTCGAGATCATAACAATTACCGAGCAGGAAATAAAAATACTTTCCCAAGAAATGAAAAAACTTTCAGAAGAAACCAGTCTGAAGTTTTTGATGCGTGATTCGGAAAATATACTCTCTGCCGATGCCTTGATACTTATCGGAACAAAAGAACAAAAACAGGCTTTAAACTGCGGGTATTGTGGATTTTTCACATGTATAGAAAAGCCGCAAGATACACCGTGTGCTATTAATTCTATAGATGTGGGTATCGCCATCGGATCGGCTTGCTCGAAAGCATCTGATCTAAGAGTGGACAGCAGAGTAATGTTTTCTGCCGGATGGGCTGCTCAGCGAATTGGCTGGATGAAAGGATGCCATCAAATCATCGGTATCCCGATCAGTGCATCTTCTAAAAATCCTTTTTTTGACAGAAAACCTAAAGAAACAGAAACAAAGTGAAGCAAAATTTCTATTTACCTGCCGAATGGGAAGAACAATCGGGGGTGCAACTGACATGGCCTCATGCGGGAACAGATTGGGCACATATGTTAAAAGAAGTCCAATCTTGTTTTATAGAAATCGCTAAAGAAATTTCTAAAAGAGAAAAACTTCTGATCGTCGCACCCAATGTTGAAAATGTAAAGAAACAAATTTGCAAAAAAATAAATACAGATAATATTCGTTTTTTCGAATGTGAAACAAACGATACTTGGGCTCGAGATCATGGAGGAATTTCTATTCTGGATAAAAACGGCAATGCAGGAATTATCGACTTTAAATTCAACGGTTGGGGATTGAAATTCGCAGCTAATAAAGACAATCTTATTACCGGGAAAATTTTTCAGTCCCAATTATTTAATGCCCAATATATAAATTGTCTGAATTTCGTTATCGAAGGAGGATCTATCGAATCGGACGGAAAAGGAACTTTGCTCACTACAAGCGAATGCTTGTTATCTCCTAACCGCAACGGAGCATGGAACAAAGATCAGATAGAACAATATTTGAAAGAAAATTTGGGAATATCCCGAATCTTGTGGTTAGACCATGGCTTTTTAGAAGGAGACGATACCGACAGCCATATCGATACATTAGCTCGATTTTGCCCGAATGATACAATTGCTTATATACAATGCAATGATCCGAAAGACCATCATTATAAAGCACTAAAAGATATGGAGTCACAACTGCAAAGCTTTCGGACACAAGACAACAGACCTTTCAGACTCTTGCCCTTACCTATGGCTGATGAAATCGTATTCGACAATGAAAGGCTGCCTGCTACGTATGCTAATTTTTTAATCATAAACGGTGCTGTTCTATACCCAACTTATAACCAGCCGATAAATGACAGCCGGACTGCTGAAATATTGACAACAGCTTTTCCTGAACGTCAAATTATCGGGATAGACTGCCGTGCTTTAATCAAGCAGCACGGATCTTTACATTGTGTAACCATGCAATACCCGAAAAACGTAATAAAATAATAAAAGCGTATTATGGAGAAAAAAATAAAAGTCGGACTTATTCAACAGTCCAACACAAATGACATACATGCAAATATGCAACAGTTAAAGGCCAATATAGAAGATTGTGCTTCAAAAGGAGCTCAACTCGTTGTATTACAAGAATTGCATAACAGCCTTTATTTTTGTCAAACAGAAGATACTCGATTATTCGACCTTGCCGAAAGCATTCCTGGCCCATCTACCCGTTTTTTCGGAGATATAGCACGATCACTTGAAATCGTACTGGTCACATCTTTATTTGAAAAAAGGGCTCCTGGATTATATCACAATACGGCAGTCGTATTCGACACAGACGGGAATATTGCCGGAAAATACAGAAAAATGCATATTCCCGACGACCCGGCATATTATGAAAAATTCTATTTCACTCCGGGAGATCTCGGTTTTGAGCCGATACAGACATCAATAGGAAATCTCGGAGTATTGGTTTGCTGGGATCAATGGTATCCAGAAGCTGCCCGCCTTATGGCGCTAAAAGGAGCAGATATTCTTATCTATCCGACTGCAATCGGTTGGGAAAGCAGTGATACTGAAGATGAAAAAAATCGACAGCGAGATGCATGGATCATATCGCAGCGAGGACATGCGGTAGCCAATGGACTACCCATAGTTTCTGTAAATCGTACAGGCTATGAGCCAGATCCATCGGGTCAAACCGGAGGTATCCGGTTCTGGGGAAGCAGTTTCGTCGCCGGACCACAAGGCGAGTTCTTAGCTCAGGCATCCGACAGTCAAGAAGAAAATCTCATTGTCGAAATAGACCTGAACCGATCAGAAAATGTTCGCCGCTGGTGGCCTTTCTTAAGAGATCGAAGAATCGATGAGTATGGAAACATAATTAAACGTTTTATCGATTAATACGAATTTTATCTTTCTCATCAGATATCATGCCCTGCCGATGCCATAATGGTTTCGACAGGGTATTTTATGATTTATAAAAATACCGCTTGGTACGCACCAATCGAATTATATCCTCCTCTTTCTCATCATACGCGCCATTATACAACAAACTTTAATCGAAGATATTTGTTTAAAATAAAGATTTTTCACCGGATAAACATAGATTCATGAAACATCCTCGATTAAGTTTGCCTCAGATATGGAACATGAGTTTCGGATTTTTAGGAATACAATTCGGATTTGCTTTACAAAATGCAAATGCGAGTCGTATTTTACAAACATTCGGGGCTAATGTAGAACATCTTTCTTGGTTTTGGTTAGCAGCCCCGCTGACCGGAATGATTATACAACCGATTATAGGTTATTATTCTGATCGTACGTGGACTCGATTAGGGAGAAGAAAACCTTACTTTTTAGCCGGAGCAATCCTAACATCTGTAGCTCTTGTTTTCATGCCAAATTCAGGATCTTTATCCGGTCTCATTCCTCCGATGTTTATCGGTGCGGGTATGCTAATGATTATGGATGCTTCTATCAACGTAGCGATGGAACCGTTCAGGGCTTTAGTGGCAGATCTACTGCCTTCTGAACAACGTACACTCGGATTCTCAATTCAGACATTTTTAATAGGTGTCGGAGCTGTCGTTGCGTCATGGTTTCCTTATATTCTTGCAAACTGGTTAGGAATATCAGGAACAGCAGAGGCCGGAAAAGTACCAGATAATGTAATTTTCTCATTTTACATAGGTGCTGCCGTACTGTTAGGAACTGTTCTATGGACAATTTTCCATACACAGGAATATCCTCCGGAAATTCATACCCGATTTAATCATGAAAATACAACGGAAACTGCTGAAAAGAAAGGATTTTTCAATATATTTCAAGACATTATACACATGCCTAAAACAATGGCTCAATTGGGCATAGTACAATTTTTCTCTTGGTTCGGGTTATTTTCTATGTGGGTATATACAACTCCGGCTGTCGCCGACCGCTTTTTTGGAACGACAGACCCGTCAAGTAACGCTTTTCAAGAGGCAGGCAACTGGGTCGGAGTGCTTTTCGGTATTTATAATGCGGTAGCAATGGTTTTTGCATTATTTCTTCCCGTAATAGCAAAATATATAGGAAGACGCGGAACTCACGCTTTGGCTTTGGTATGTGGAGGGTTGGGGCTTTTGTCTTTCGAAATATTTACCGATGCACACATGCTTGTCTGGTCAATGATCGGTATCGGTATTGCTTGGTCCAGTATTTTGGCTATGCCTTATGCTATATTGGCCGGAGCCATCCCGGCCTCCAAAATGGGAGTGTATATGGGTATTTTCAATTTCTTCATTACAATTCCTCAAATTATAAACGGGATTTTCAATGGCTTTATCGTCGAACATATTTATAACAGAGAAGCCATATATACCCTATCGACAGCCGGAATATTTTTACTGATAGCAGCATTGTCTGTTTTTTTCGTAAAAGACAAATCATAAATATCTAAGAATTTACCTGAATTTTCCAATAAGAAAATATTGTCAGATCATTTTACGATTTTACGAAAAACAGTTTTCTCTTTTCTTGAAAAGATACATTTTTATAACTTTGTAACCGAAAAATAAATAAAGAGAAAATAATATGTCAACTATTACAGAAATCAGTAGAAATATCCATTATGTAGGAGTAAATGACCGTACAAAACATTTATTCGAAGGATTATGGCCATTGCCTCTCGGGGTTTCTTATAACTCATACTTGATCGTTGATAAAAGTGTTGTTCTGATCGACACCGTAGATCATTGTTATACTGATCTGTTTTTTGAAAAAATAAAAAACATCTTGGGAGAACGTCCTATAGACTATTTGGTTGTAAATCATATGGAGCCGGATCATTCGGCTTCAATAAACGATCTTTGTCGTGTATATCCGGATATTAAAATTATCGGGAACAGCAAGACAATCGGAATGATTGAAGGATTTTACGGGATTTTCGACAAATTCCACGAAGTAAAAGACGGTGACCGGTTACCTTTAGGTGAAAAAGTACTTACTTTTTACATGACTCCCATGGTACACTGGCCTGAAACCATGATGACTTATTGTGAAGACGATAAAATTCTTTTTTCCGGAGATGCATTCGGATGTTTCGGAACATTGGACGGCGGAATCATAGACTATCAAATGAATACCGAAAAATATTGGGATGAAATGTTCCGGTATTATTCCAATATAGTAGGTAAATACGGAGCTCCAGTACAAAAAGCTCTTGCAAAACTTTCAGGAATAGACATACAGATAATCTGTTCTACTCACGGTCCGATATGGAAAGAAGAAATACAGAAAGTCATAAGTATATATAATAAACTAAGCTTATATGAAGGAGAAGAGGGTGTTGTAATCGCATACGGAAGCATGTACGGTAATACCGAAAAAATGGCAGAAGTTATCGCCAGAGAATTAGCTGCTCAAGGTATTAAAAATATCGTTATGCACAATGTGTCAAAATCGGATATGTCATATATCTTACGTGATATATTTAAATATAAAGGACTAATTATCGGAAGTCCGACATATACCAATGAGTTATTTCCCAATATCGAATCATTGGTTTCAAAATTGGAAAGTCGGGATATGAAAAATCGAGTATTCGGATATTTCGGTTCATTCTCATGGGCCGGGGCTGCAGTGAAACGACTCTCTTCTTTTGCAGAGAGAATGAAATGGGACGTAACCGGAAATCCGGTAGAAATGAAACAAGGTATTACGTCTGAAAAGATAGCCCAATGTCAAGAGTTGGCAAAAGCCATAGCAACGAAATTGAAACAATAAATCGGGAGATTCATTAAATAGTATAAAATTAGCCAACTAATTCATACACAAAG
>ERZ791915.274-NODE-274-length-60232-cov-5.106918_pt1 | contig 60232 bp, 55 predicted proteins | sample MGYA00510139_ERZ791915 | MGnify/ENA primary metagenome ERZ791915 (study PRJEB30046, sample SAMN00792117) | human gut metagenome | study: EMG produced TPA metagenomics assembly of the A metagenome-wide association study of gut microbiota in type 2... | reverse complement strand
AAAAGAAAAATTGCTCTGGGATGTAAATTCCAGAGCAACTTTGTCTACAGTCTGAGTTATCATTTATATATAAATGATAACTATTCAGAACCCCATTCGTAAAACCGTTGCTAACGCAACGCAGTTTTACTCATGTGGTTACTTCGCCATATAAATTATGTCAAATGACCTTACGAATGCGAGCATTCGACGTCCATATTGTCATAATTTGCATGGCTCTGAATAGTTACTCATATAAATGGCAAATAGCCGGAAAGGAAATGAAAAATGGAACAGACAGTCAGGATATCGAATGAAGTCAGCAGAGAAAAAGGAATCCCCGGAAGTACACTTAAAATTATTGCGATTATTACCATGTTTATTGATCATATCGGAGCGGTTGTACTGGAGGGAAAGTTATCAGACCTTGGAATGGCACAGGCTATGCAGACGCAGGAGGGCCTGCAGGAATTCATGGCACAATATGGAGTGCTTTATCTCATGGATATGATCATGCGGTTAATTGGAAGAATGGGATTTCCGATCTTCTGCTTTCTGCTCATTGAAGGATTTATGCATACCAGAAGCCGCCTGAAATATGGAAGAAATCTGTTGCTCTTTGCACTGATTTCGGAGGTCCCGTTTGATCTGGCGATTACAAGAGGCATGGGAGATGTGCCAAAGATCGGCGGCGTGTTTTATCCTTATTATCAGAACGTATTCTTTACATTATTTATCGGACTGCTGTGTATGTGCGGCTATGAGTTCGTAAGCCGGCATGCAGAAGAATTCGGAAAAAATATCGGAACGAAGGTTTTAGCCTGGGTGGTCCGTATTACGGGTATTGTACTTCCGGCAGTTGTCATCCGGGCAATGATTCGGAACTATATCGGTGAACTTCCTGACAGGATCTGTTGGAGTGTCGGAATTCTTGTGCCGGTCCTGCTTTATGCAGCGGTTTTTATCAGCAAAAACAGTGTGGCTTCTTATCAGGTGCTTTGCACCGATGTGACGATTCTGGCACTGGGAGCACTTATGGCAGATCTTTTACATACGGATTATTCATCCCTGGGGATTGTGACGATTACATTCATGTATGCATTCCGTAAGAATCATGTGAAGAGCGTTTTGGCCGGTTGTATTGCTCTGACGGCATTCAATTTTATCGAAATTACAAGCTTCTTTACACTGATTCCGGTAAAGAAGTATAACGGAGAACGTGGACTTTCGATGAAGTATTTCTTCTATGCGTTTTATCCGGTGCATTTGTTGTTGCTGTATCTCATTTCGAGGTATGTTGTTTAGTGACGTTCAGAGCCATGAAGAATTGCTTTTTGCCGCCATGGCCATGTATATGAGAAAATGATTTCGTAGATCTTGTTTGAGTTTATACTTGTATTTAGATAGAATGGTATTTTTTTAGATGAAAGAATAACTTTCACACTCTCCGCGCATCCTAATTCCAAGATGAAAAAGGGAATGGATGCGAAGCAAATAGCAAAGACGGAAACAATTCCATATAGTATTTCAGCCTATGCGGTGATGCTCACGTTTGTGTCACTCCTTGGATTTCTGATCGAGAATACCTGGATCGTTCTGACCGAAGGGTTTGTGGATAACCGGAATATGAATGCACCGTTTCTGATTGGCTACGGTGTGATGGTGCTGTTGATTTACCGGTTTATGGGAACCCCGGAGCAGCTTACGGGGATTCTGCAGTTCGGAAGAGGCTGGACCAAACCCGGGAGGATCAGTCTGTATTTTCTGACCTCCTTTTTCGTGGTATGCTCCGTTGAAATCCTGACCGGATACGTGGTGGAAAAGGTATGCCGGCTTTATTATTGGAGTTATGAGGCGCTGCCGCTGCATATCACGAGATACACGTCCCTTCCGACGAGTGTTTCCTTTGCATTTCTGATTGTATTTTTCATGGGTATTGTGTACACGCCTGCTATGAAATGGCTTACGAGAGTGGATAACAGAGTGCTCCGGGTGGTGAGTCTTTTGCTGGTATTATTGCTCGTTCTGGATTGCGGAAGCTGTTTTCTTTATATGAGGAATCACCGGAACTTTTACTATCGATGGAAAATACAACTTGTGGAAATGAAACATAGTATTTTGTGGGAAGATGGAGTCCGATAAGGCCTCATCTGCAGGCAGGAATGCTTCATATATCTGTGGGCTGGAATGGTGAAAGGTGATTGACGAAAGGTGAAGTAAGTAGTATAGTGTTCCTGAAAAGTACTACTATAGGAGGAAAACAATGGCAATTCGAATTGGTATATTAGGATATGGCAACCTCGGAAGAGGTGTCGAGTGTGCAATCAGGCACAATGATGATTTAGAGCTGAAGGCTGTTTTTACAAGGCGTGCACCGGCAACGGTAGGAATTCTGACAGACGGTGCAGAGGTTCATTCAGTAAATGATCTTCTGGCTTATAAGGATGAAATTGATGTGTTAATCATCTGTGGTGGAAGTGCAACAGATCTTCCGGTACAGACACCGGAGTATGTGAAGTATTTCAACGTTATTGACAGCTTTGACACCCATGCAAAGATTCCGGAGCATTTTGAGAATGTTAACCGTGCAGCAATGGAATCCGGCAAGGTTGGTATTATTTCCGTAGGCTGGGATCCGGGAATGTTTTCCCTGAATCGTGTCTATGCAAATGCAATTTTAACTAACGGTAAGGACTATACGTTCTGGGGAAAGGGTGTCAGCCAGGGACATTCCGATGCGATCCGCCGGATTGAAGGCGTGGCAGACGCAAGACAGTATACGATTCCGGTTCCGGAGGCACTGGAGAAGGTTCGTAACGGAGAAACACCGGAACTTACGACCAGAGAGAAACATACCAGAGAGTGTTATGTGGTAGCAAAAGAGGGAGCAGACCTTTCCAGAATTGAGAAGGAAATCAAGGAAATGCCGAACTACTTTGCCGATTATGATACAACCGTTCACTTCATTTCACAGGAAGAGCTGGATCGTGACCACAAGGGAATTCCCCATGGTGGTTTCGTGATTCGAAGTGGATCTACCGGCTGGAATGATGAGAACAAGCATATTATTGAATACAGCTTAAAGCTGGATTCCAATCCGGAGTTCACGGCCAGTGTGCTGGTTGCTTATGCAAGAGCCGCTTACCGCATGAACAAGGAAGGACAGAAGGGCTGCAAGACCGTATTTGACGTGGCACCGGCTTATCTGTGCAGACAGAGCGGAGCAGAATTACGGGCGCATATGTTGTAATAAGTGCAGGTAACTATTCAGTACAGGTCGAAGCATTTACTGCAAAGACCGTAAGAAAATGATTCAGTAATGCAAAATCCCATCGGCGAAGCCGATTTGGAATGGATTTTGCATCGTAACTGTGAAGATACTGAACAGTTACAAGTGCAGAAGAAAACAAGCGACTGCGAAGCAGGCATTTGTTTTCTTGCACTTATTAGCGAACATGCGTCTGACGAAGTCAGACAGGAAGTGCGAAGCACGGGCATGTGAGCATAGTTTTGAGGCTACCCGCTTATGGTTAGGTGGGTAGCCTTTTAAAATATGCATATGGAAAAGAAAAGGTAGCCCTTTATTGGAAATAAAACATATGGTATACTTTAGGTGTTATGAAAAAGAGAATAAAAGCGTATATCCAATTAACTGAAGAGTGGCTTCAAACAAAAGAAGCATTAAGTCAGCAGGAGAGAGAGGATTTTCAGCGTGAATATCTGGTGCACCTTTCCTTTTATCAGCATGAGCGCATGGTGCATCTTCTGGTGACGATCCTGTTTGCCATTCTTGCCTTTCTGTCCATTGGGATCGCGATTGTTGGAGAATATCCGGCTATGTTTCTGGTTACGGCAACGTTATTTATTTTGCTGATTCCATATATCCGGCATTATTATTTTCTGGAGAACTCGGTGCAGAAAATGTATGATTTGTATGACAGGATTTGATTTACCGCACAACAACAGATAATGACTGATTTAGTATCTTGGAAAATGACAGGAAGAAATACGATAAAGAGAAATCAAAGTAACGGGTTAAACACTGTGTTATGTAAACTGAACGAATGGAGAACAGCATGAGAGAAATTAACGGAAAGACCTATATTGAGAAAGAACCGCATGATATGCAGGAACTTCTGGAGATTGTGGAAGTGCTGCGTAGCCCGGATGGTTGTTCCTGGGACAGGGAACAGACGCATGAGTCTCTGAAAAAATGTTTTATGGATGAAACAGAAGAGGTCATGCAGGCCATTGATCATAAGGATGATGAAAACCTGTGCGAAGAACTGGGAGATGTGTTACTGCAGGTTCTCCTGAATGCAGAGATTGCAAAAGAACGTGGAGCATTTGATTTTCAGGATGTTGTTCAGGGACTTTCTGAAAAACTGATCCGTCGGCATCCGCACGTGTTTGGAGATGCGAAGAGGCCGGATACGCCGGAAGAGAGTCTGGCTCTTTGGAAGGAAGTAAAGAAGAGAGAAAAGGAAATGAAACAAAGGCCGGATACCGAATAGAAATTCGGGAAAATGGAGGCAGAACAGGATGATAAAGAATATAGTTTTTGATATGGATGGAGTACTGCTTGATACAGAAGCGGTGTTCATGAGATGCTGGAAGAAGCTGGGCGAGGAGCTGCATCTGCCTAATGTAGAAGAGACTGCCAGGAAATGTATCGGTATTACCGTCACACAGACAGAAGCACTGTTTCAGAAAGAATATGGTGAGAAGTATCCGTGCGAAAGTTACGTGGGAGCTGCAAATGCAATTTTTTACAGACAGGAGGCAGAACAGGGGATTCCGGAAAAACCGGGTGTACATGAGCTGTTTGCTTATCTGAAGGAACAGAATTACCGGATTGGACTGGCCTCTTCGACGCAGCAGCAGGCGGTATACCGCCAGATGAAGGCTGCAGGCATTTTTGATGATTTTGATGTGATTGTATGTGGAGATATGGTTACGAAGAGTAAACCCAATCCGGATATTTATCTGAAAGCGTGCGAACTTATGAAGGTGGATCCAAAGGAATGTTATGCGGTTGAGGACTCTTATAATGGAATTCGTGCCGCACATGCAGCCGGAATGAAAGCCATTATGGTTCCGGACCTTCTTGAACCGACACCGGAAATCCTTGAACTGACCGATCAGAAATTTAATTCTCTGATGGAACTGCAGAAATTTTTAATGACTCAGCAGAAAATAGAGGGGTAAATGCTTGGTTAATCATTCTGGTGGCTTTGCACGATCACGAAAGAAATGGAGAGATTATTATGAACAAAAAATTACTCGGTCTATTCCTCGGGGCATGTTTTTGTGCCATCTTTTGCGGATGTGGAAATGTAAAAATAGATAGTGGAACCGTCACCGGGCAGCCGTCTTTGGCAGTCGAAGAACTTGGAAGCGATATCGCAGCCGGAGAGAAGCCGGAAACGGTTGATTCCTATGAAGAACTGAAAAACGGGGTCAACAAATTCGCATTTGATTTGTATGATGCTCTGCCAAAAGACAGCAACTGCTTCTATTCTCCTTACAGCATTTCAAGCGCACTGTCTATGCTGGATCAGGGAGCCGGAAGTGACACGAAAACGGAACTGGAATCAGCACTTGGCATTAAGGAGCTTTCTGACTGGAATAATGAAATGCAAAGCTATCTGAACAAGGAATGGTCCGAACAGACCTTTGTCAATACTGCAAATTCCATCTGGATGACCAATCAGAAAAACTGGGCAGAGAATATCTCCGATGATTTTCTGCTGCCGGCAAAGACCTATTACCGTGGTGAAATATACGAAGCAGACTTCACGAATCAGGCAGATCAGGTTGTGAAGGATGTGAACAGCTGGGTAAAGGAACACACGAATCAGATGATTCCCTCCATCGTAGATCAGCTTTCGCCAGATACCGTTATGATGCTTATCAATGCGGTTTATTTTGAAGGAAAATGGCAGACACCTTTTATAGAGGATGATACCTATGATGCTGCTTTCTACGGAACAAATGGAGAGTCTACCGTACCTATGATGCACCTGTATGATGGAAATTTTTCGTATATCGACACTGGTTCGATTAAGGGTATCATGCTTCCTTACGACGGTGGCTCTGTAGTAATGAAGATCTTTATCCCATCCCAAGAGGGCGATACGATCTCCACTTTGTTCGATGCTTTAAGCAGTGATGAAAAGCAGGCATTGATTGATTCTCTGGATACGGCAGATCATAAAGAAATACAGTTGGTGCAGCTTCCCCAATTCACCGACGAGCAGGAAATAGATGGTCTTGATGATATTCTGAAGAGCCTTGGAATCCGGTCGGCCTATGAATCCGCGGATTTTTCTGGGATCGCAGATGATATTGCTGTATCCTCCGTCTTTCACAAGGCAAAGGTGATCGTGGATGAAAATGGAACAAAAGCTGCTGCAGTAACCGATATCATGATTAAAGAGACCGCACTCATGCCATCGGAAGAGACCTATACGTTTGTCGCTGACCAGCCATTTGTCTATGTGATCGAAGATCAGGATACCGGCATGATTCTGTTTGTGGGGCGGGTAAACGATCTGTAGGTCGTATCCTGATTCTGAGTAACAGTTCAGCCATGCAGAAATGATTGTGCAAGATGACCGTGGGAGCTTGCTCACTAAGGGCAGCTTATACAATCATTTCTATAGGGCGGACGCCCGACATGAAATAAGTTGCCGGAAAGCACGTATATTTGTTAGCCAATCTGTACAATCCGGCAGCTTATGAATGGGCATGGCTGAACTGTTATTATGTGCTATAAGGAAGAGAGAGCCCTCTTTAAAAGATCATACAGAATATGATAAGTTTCTTCTGCCTGTGAAATGCAGGTTTCCATTTCCTATCTTTTTCTGATAGATTACACCAATCACAATTTTGCATAATATACCTCACAAGCTTTTAAAGTTTTCGGGATTGCTAAGCAACTATATTTTAACATATAAGAATTCTATATAGTAGTACCTATAATATGGTTTGTATCAGAGGCAAAATATTGTGTAGTTCAGACATAATTCTATTATAAAACTTTGTATTCGGAATTTTAATGTTTGACATACAACATTCCGTATGTTATATTCATTGCAAAGCATATATTTCAACAATCCAATCTAAGTCATCGGTATCTTATGCCGATGAAATTCTGGGATTTTATAAATATAAGCAATAAGACAAAATGGTTTAACATTCTGAACGTTGTTTTATATTTATTCTGACTATGAGAACAGAAGTTTTCTGAAATCCATGCTTTTAAATCACATTCTAAAAATTGAAAAGGCGGGAGGAAGGAAAACAGACGTTGGTTTGTGTGACTTAGGTGAACGTTTATATGGAACGTTGACTGGTCTATTTTTCTCTTCCTGCAAAGGGAGGAAGATATGGGGGAAGTAAAAGTAACCAAAGCAACAACAAAGGTAACAGGGGCAGAAACAAAAGAAGGAACAATAGAAGAGGCAGAGGTAACAGGAAAAATAGTCAAAGAAGTAGCAGGAAAAACAAAAGTACAGAGGAATTATAAAGATACGGTGAGCCGTATGCTGTTCCGGGAGCCGGAAAATGCGTTGTCTCTGTATAATGCCTTGAATGGGACAGACTATACCGATGCATCACAGATTATATTTAATATGTTAGACAATGCAATCTATATGGGAATGCAGAATGACATTTCTTTTCTGATTATGAATGAAGTAAACTTGTATGAACATCAGTCTTCTTACAATCTGAATATGCCCTTACGGGATTTATTTTATGTGGCAGAACTGCTGCAAGTTTATGTGAAAGATCAATCGTTGTATAGTTCCAAATTAATTAAGTTACCAACGCCGCATTTTGTGGTATTCTATAATGGAATAGAGGATAAGCCAGAGAAAAGAATTCTCAGATTGTCTGAGGCATTTGAAGTACCAACGGATGATCCGGAATTAGAATTAAAGGTAACGATACTGAACATTAATCCTAAGATGAACGAAGAATTGAAGGAAAAATGTCCAGTATTAAAGCAATATACCCAGTATGTAGAGCAGGTCCGATATAATAGTGCAGGTATGCCATTGGAACAGGCCGTGGAAACGGCAATCGAATACTGTATCCGGCATGATATATTGAAGGATTTTTTGTTAAAGCAAAGAGCAGAGGTAGTCAAGATGAGTATTTTTGAATATGACGAGGAACGTGAAATTGAGCTGATCCGAAGGGATGAACGTGAAATTGGAGAGCAGATCGGAAAAGCGATTGGACAAAAGATTGGGGAAGAAATTGGGGCAAAGAAAGAACGCCAAAAAGCAGAGCGGGAATTGAAGAGGGTGAGGGAAAATCTTAATAAAAGTCAGGAGAACGCCATCCAATCAATGATTTCTCTTTGCCAGAGATTGGGAGGAACAAAAGAACAGGCAATAGAAGAACTACAGGAAAACTATGGACTGACCAAAGAACAGTCAAAAGAGAAGATAAAGACTTATTGGAAGGAATAAGTAAACTCACATACTATGTTAGGGCCCACTTGAAATGTGTCATTTATGAAAAAGCGAGTCGTTATTTGACCGTTCCGCCGGAATGTCTTTCTTATAATGGAAAAAGTGAAGAAAGTACCCAGAAGATTCTTCAAAAGATTATGACCATGGAAGCAGAGTATCCATTGGAATGCCGGAAGGCAAGACAGGAAAGCTGGAATAAACTGGTTTCCTTTTTCGGAGAGTGGTAAAAACAGGTTGTCCGTATCGTGGACAGCCTTTATATTTGGATATACTTAGAAGATCAATACAACAGTCCTGTGACAAGAGCAGCACCGACAACCCAGATCAGGGAAAGGATGATACGATTCCTTCATACCAGTTCATTACCAGAAGGAACAGGAGTGCATGTAAATAAGCATTTGTAGGTACCTCCGTTGTTTTGCAAGTTAGTTTACACTAATCTTGACATGGTACGGAAAAAGTTCAAGTGTCTTATTGAGAAAATTGTGCTATACTGGAACTACTATGGAAAAGAGAATCAAAGCATACCTTTTATTAACTGAAGAATGGCTGCAGGGAAAAGATAAGTTAAGTGAGCAGGAGAGGGAAAAATTCCGGCAGGAATATCTCGTGCATCTTTCCTTTTATCAGCATGAACGACTGGTGCATCTTCTGGTAACCATTTTGTTTGCGATCCTCACCTTTTTGTCAATTGGAATTGCAATTGTGGGGGAATATCCTGCCATGTATCTGGTTACGGCAGCACTGTTTATTTTGCTGATTCCTTACATCCGGCATTATTATTTTCTGGAAAATTCGGTTCAGAAAATGTATGACCTGTATGAGAAACTATAACGATTCGGAGTCAGCATTTATATGGCGAAGGTGGTTCTGGATCGTTACATTATTAGAAAACGGAGAAATATAAATGAGAGAAATCAATGGGAAAACTTATATTGAAGAGGCACCGCATGATATGCAGGAGCTGCTGGAAATCATTGAAGTGCTGCGCAGTCCGGATGGATGTTCCTGGGATAGGGAACAGACGCATGAGTCTTTGAAGAAGTGTTTCATGGACGAAACGGAGGAAGTAATGCAGGCGATTGATCATCAGGATGACGAGAATCTCTGTGAAGAACTGGGAGATGTTCTGCTACAGGTACTTTTGCATGCAGAGATTGCCAAGGAGAGGGGAGCCTTTACTTTTGAGGATGTGGTACAGGGACTTTCTGAAAAGTTGATCCGTCGTCATCCACATGTATTCGGGAATGTGAAACGTCCGGAGACGCCGGAGGAGAGTCTGGCACTCTGGAAGGAAGTCAAGAAGAAAGAAAAAGAAAAGAAGCAGAAAAGAAGCAGCAGAAAATAGAAGCTGCCAGGTAATGCGAGAGGTTTGAAGAAAATGATTAAGAATATTGTGTTTGATATGGATGGCGTGCTCATCGATACTGAGGCGTTGTTTATGAGATGCTGGAAGAAGATTGCAGAGAGGCTGGAGCTTCCCAATGTGGAAGAGGTTGCCAGACAGTGTATCGGAATTACAGTGACGCAGACTGAGGCGTTGTTCCAGAAGGCTTATGGAAAGGAGCATCCCTGCGAGAGTTATGTGCAGGCGGCCAATGATATTTTTTATAAGTATGAGGCGGATCAGGGAATCCCGGAGAAGCCCGGTGTGCATGAGTTGTTTGCTTATCTGAAAAAGGAGAATTACCGGATCGGACTTGCCTCTTCGACAAAAGAGGAAGCGGTACGCCGTCAGATGAAGACAGTTGGCATTCTGGATGACTTTGATGTGATTGTCTGCGGAGATATGGTGACGAAAAGCAAACCGGATCCGGATATTTATCTGAAAGCCTGTGAGCTTTTAAAGGTGGATCCAAAGGAATGCTATGCCGTGGAAGATTCTTACAATGGAATCCGTTCTGCCCATGCGGCAGGAATGAAAGCGATTATGATTCCGGATCTGTTACAGCCAACCCCGGAAATTCTGGAATTGACGGAACAGAAGCTGGATTCTTTGCTTGCTCTGAAGGATTTTCTGGAAAGTCAGAAAGAAAAATAAGTGGATATCGTAAAGATGGTATAGTTAAATGGTGAGCATAGTTAAATGGGTCACGTCCACTGTTTACATTTGGGAAAAATCGTGGTATGATAAGCCATATTGCAGATGTAGTTCATCGGTAGAACATCAGCTTCCCAAGCTGAGGAGGCGGGTTCGATTCCCGTCATCTGCTCTTCCTTTTTAGATGCGGAAGCCTGTAAAATCAAGGCTTCCGCTATTTCTTTATAATTGGGAAATGGGGTACACTTGCGTACACCCTTTCATTTAAATGCGGAGGAATAGAAGAAATGAGACCACCTGAAATAGCAGATTCAACAGAAGCAGAAAGAAGAAAGTATATCAGCATATCTTATATAAATTTATTGCATAGAAATGAGACGAATGGTATTATTAATCGAGGGGATTTTTATTAAAATGTAAAAGGAGTGACAAACTATGAAAAAGAAAATTTTAGCATTGGTTCTTGCACTTACCATGTGCTTTGGTACAACTATAACTGCAAATGCAGCGATGAACATCAGTAACAAAATGGGGGCTTTGGATACCCACAATATACTGGATGAAAACTCATCCAAAATACCAAAAGGGACATTGCAGTATATGGCTTCAAAATTCAAGATTGAGTATACGCAGGAGGATCTCAAGGCTTTAAAGAAGATCTTCGATGCAAATCTGTATGCGAAGGCTTATCCGGATGTTGCTGCGGCATATGGAAACGACAGGGAAGCACTTTGGAATCATTATGTTACCCATGGCATAAAGGAAGGAAGAACCCAGATCAATTCTGGATTTAATGTATTTGCCTATATTTCTGCTTATCCGGATCTCCGCAATGCGTTTGGCGATGATCTGGTGGCATACTATGTTCATTATGCAAACAATGGTATCAATGAGAACAGGAAGCTTACAACGGTTGATGCTGCAACAAGGGCAGGCATCACTGTAACAGGTCTGCAGGGACAGGTGATTGCGAGACCTGCACCAATACAGGTTCCCGATCTTTCAGCCTATTCTGTTCCGAGCAGCGTTCCGAAAGCAGATACGGTAAACGATACTCCGAAGGCCACTCCGCAGCCGACAGAGACTCCGCAGCCGACAGAGACTCCGCAGCCGACAGAGACTCCGCAACCGACAGAAGTTCCGTCCCCGTCGGTTACACCTACCCCGACACCAACACCAGAAGAGCCTTCGGGACCGACGACTTGTGATCACAGCTGGAATGAAGGTGTATGTGAGACATGTGGAAAACCGTGTGAGCATAGATGGAATACATCAGGAATATGTGAAATCTGCACTAAATCCTGTGAACACGAATATGAAAAAGGATCAAGTATAGATAATCAGTATCACAAACTTATATGCAAAGTTTGTAAGTATACTGAAAAACAGACACATACGCTTTCGGAAGATGGTAGTATGAAAAAATGTCAATATTGTGATTATACATCTTCGGAAGAAATACCTTCTGAAAATGAGCCGAATATAAGTTAATAATCTAAGATAGAATATGTGAAAATCCCACCGCCTCCATATCCTCCGGCAGCGGTGCCGTAAAATGAAGATCTTCTCCGGTGATGGGATGACGGAAGGACAATTTCCAGGCATGGAGTGCCTGACGATTTATCAGTTCCATATCAGGATTATAAAGGTAATCTCCGATGAGGGGATAGCCAAGATATTTCATATGAATCCGTATCTGATGGGTGCGGCCGGTTTCCAGGATCAGGGAGACCAGGCTGTGCCCGTTCTTTTCATCCAGAACCCTATAATGGGTGATGGCATTTTCTCCCTTTTCAAAATCCACGCACCGCTCAATAATAGACCCCTCTTTTCGGGCAAGCGGCGCGGTAATGGTGCCTTCAGGAGGAGTGACAGAACCCTTTACGATGGCAAGATATTCCCTTGTGATGCCGGAAACAGTCTTGTTGGAAATCATTGTGGAGAGCATTCCACCGCTTACGGAGTGCTTCGCAATGAGCGTAAGTCCGGAGGTATCACGGTCCAGACGATTGATGCAGCGGAAGACAAAAGGACAGTTCTGCTGTGCAAAGTAGTAGGAAAGTCCGTTAGCGAGAGAATTATAGTAATTGTTCATGGAAGGATGGATTGGCATTCCGGCAGGCTTGTTAATCACCATCAGATCTTCATCCTCATAAACAATATCCAAAGGCAGATCCACCGGAGGAATTTTTTCGGAGGAATGCTCTTCAAGAATGTGAATGGTCAGTACTTCTCCCGGCTGCAGCACATGCTTCATGAAACAGGGCATTCCGTCTGCCAATACGGCAGCAGGATCCTTTTTTAGCTGCGTAAGGCTCTGCATGGAAAAGCCCTTCTGTCTCAGAAACTGACTGACAGGAAGAGGAGATATGGAATTGTCAATGGGGTAGGTAAGTGTCCGTTCCATGAAAAACTTCCTTTCTATACTCATTTGTTCAGTGGCCTGGCTCTGAAGCATTAACATCATAGCACAATCCGGAAGAAAACGTACATGCTCCGGAACAAAATTCAGAATAAAATACAAAATGGCTGCGTAACAATACAAGTGCAGCAGGAACAGTTGTGCCGGGAAGCCACATGGTTTATACTGGGAACATAGTGTTTGAAAGTGAAAACAGAAAGAGAAAGGACAGATACACGTTGAAAAATATTGTTTTGATCGGGATGCCCGGTGCGGGCAAAAGTACAGTAGGTGTTGTGATTGCCAAAAAGCTTGGCTATCGCTTTATGGATAGTGATCTGGTAATTCAGGAAAGAACCGGGAAGATGCTGCATGAAATTATTGAGGAAAAGGGCACAGAGGGATTTCTTACGGTGGAAGGAGAGATTAATGCGTCTCTTTGCTGCGACAGGACGGTGATTGCAACAGGGGGAAGCGTGGTCTATAGTGCGAAAGCAATGGAACATCTTAAGGAGATCGGCAGTGTGGTGTATCTGCAGCTCTCCTGTGAGGCGGTCGCAGAGCGTCTCGGGGATCTGCAGGAGCGTGGAGTGGCATTGAAGGAGGGACAGACGTTAAGGGATCTTTATGAGGAGCGCACTCCGTTGTATGAGAGATATGCCGATATTACCTTGAATTGTGAAGGAAAAATGATCCGGGAGGTCGTTGCCGAGCTGGCTGCAAGGCTTGATGGACGGTAGACAGGGTTTATCCATATGGGTCAAAATATAAGGACACAGAATGGAAAATCTATGATATAATGTAATTAGTCCAAAGAAAAGCAAGCGGCTGCAAAGCAGACATTTGGTTTTCAGGGTTCATTAACGAGCAAATATCCTGCAAAGCAGGATGGAGAGCACGAAGTGCGGATTTGCAAGTTGATTGTGGAAATAAGTAAAGGTTTTTCGATAGGGAAAGACCGGTTATATCGTGAAGGAGGGCTTTTTTATGGCAAACAGAATTGTATTGAACACCGTTTCCTATCATGGAAAGGGGGCAATTAACGAGATCCCGGGGGTTGTAAAGAGTAAGGGATTTAAACATATCTTTGTGTGCTCGGATCCGGATCTTGTAAAGTTTGGGGTTACGGCTAAGGTTACGGAGCTTCTGGAGAAGGAAGGCATTCCGTATACATTATATTCTGAAATCAAACCCAATCCCACCATTAAGAATGTACAGGATGGTGTAGCAGCATTTAAAGCCTGTGCTGCGGATTCAATCATTGCAATTGGCGGCGGTTCTTCTATGGATACGGCGAAAGCAATCGGTATTATTATTACGAATCCGGAGTTTGAGGATGTACGTTCCCTGGAGGGTGTGGCACCGACTAAGAACCATGCAGTACCGACCATTGCGGTTCCTACCACAGCAGGTACGGCAGCAGAGGTTACGATTAATTATGTGATTACGGATGCTGAAAAGGAGCGTAAATTTGTCTGTGTGGACGAGAATGATATTCCGGAGGTGGCAGTGATTGATCCGGAAATGATGTCCTCTATGCCGAAGGGACTGACAGCAGCAACCGGTATGGATGCACTCACACATGCGATTGAAGGATATACCACCAAGGCAGCATGGGAGATTCCGGACATGTTCCACTTAGAGGCGATTAAGCTGATTTCCCGCAATCTCCGGGGTGCGGTGGAGAATACACCTGAAGGCCGGGAGGGAATGGCAATGGCACAGTATATTGCAGGAATGGGATTCTCGAATGTCGGACTTGGAATTGCACATTCCATTGCTCATACACTGGGTGCGCATTATGATACGCCTCATGGAGTTGCCTGCGCAATGATGCTTCCTATTGTTATGGAGTACAATCAGGAATATACCGGCGAGAGACTGCGCGAGGTGGCAAGAGCGATGGGAGTGGAAGGCGTTGATGAAATGACGCAGGAGGAATATCGAAAAGCTGCTATTGATGCGGTTAAGAAGCTGTCAGCAGATGTCGGAATCCCGGTAAAGAATGACAGGATTCGCGAGGAAGATCTGGATGTGCTTGCCGCTGATGCTTTTGCAGATGCCTGCTGTCCCGGTAATCCGAGAGACACCAGCGTTGAGGATTTGAAGGAGCTTTACCGTAAGATCATGTAAAACAGATGCATGATACAGGTTCATGCAGGAGTTGGAAGACAGAATTTCACACCATCAGATAAACATAAACAGCAGGCCGGATGATACAGATGTATGTTTTCATTCCGGCCTGTAAATATAAGGGAGGATGTGTTTTATGAAGATTCAGGAATTTTGCGATATGGATAAATTTGAACAGATCATGAAAAACTGGGCGGAGAGTACAGGACTTGCAACCGTGGCGGTTGGAGCAGATGGAGAATACATCAGTGATTGCTATAATTTTACGGAATTTTGTATTAAATTGACAAGAGGAAGTGTGGAAGGTAAAAAGCGATGTGAGAAATGTGACCGTGAGGGACAGGGGGTATATGCCTGCCATGCAGGGCTGGTAGACTTCGGTATTCCGATTACACTTGAGGACGGTACAGTGCTCGGCAGTGTGATCGGCGGTCAGGTGCTTCCGGAACATCCGGATGAAATGAAGTTTCGTAAAACAGCACAGGAGCTGGGAATTGATGAGGAAAAATATATCAACGCGCTTGGAAAGGTAAGCGTGAAAACAAGAGAGCAGATTGAGGCATCGGCAAACTTGCTTGGTGATGTGATTAATATGTTTGTCCGTGCCAGCTATACAGGTAAAGAGAATAATAATATGATCTCCGGACTGAAGGATGGAATAGCGACTGCAGCACGGCAGATTGTAGAAGCAAATGAGCAAACACAGCAGATTGAGGGTTATAGTAAACGCCAGCAGATCCTGGCATTGAATGCATCCATTGAAGCAGCAAGAGCAGGAGATCAGGGGAAGGGGTTTGCTGTTGTGGCAACAGAGGTTCAAAGACTTGCCAGGGATATGGCGGATGCCAGTGAGAAGATTAAAAATAATCTGAGCATGCTGACAAAAACAATAGAAAATTTAAACCGTCAAAGCTGAGCCGGAGCTGACCGATAGTTTTTATCAGTTGCATTCCGGATGGCAATTTGTTATGATCGAATGGATTATTTTTTTGAGGGAGAACATTTATGTCAGGAATCAGAATTGCAGCGCTTCGATTAGGTGTGGTTCTTGCCGCAGGAGCAGTCTGCGGAACACCATTACTGGCCGATGGAAAAAGCAGTACAGATAGTGGCAAGCAGCCACAGGCAGCAGCCGTAGGTGAGGAACTATCGGCAGCACCGGAGCCGGGAGAGCCTGGAAATCCGAGAAGCAGCTATAAGCTTGGAAGTGCAAGGAGCCTTGAGGGGAAGAATTTAATTTACAGTCTCTTTGTGGATACACCGGATGCAAAATGGACAGACCGGGATAAGAAGAAGGCATTAAAGAATCTTAAAATTGCAAAAGAATACATTGAAGCAGAAGCGAAGGACTACCATAAGAAAGCAGATCTTGTGGTTGACTTTGAAGAAAACGAAGATCTGACAGGAAATGCACGCATTCATTTTTCCCTGAAGGATGGGAAAGATTACGAAGAAGCACTGGATGAAGAAATTGCCGGATGGCTCGAAGATCAGATTGATTATGAAGCACTCACTAAGGAATATAAGGCAAAAGGAATTGCAACGATTGTTTTTGTCAATCATAAGGGAAGCACCTATGCAATCTGTTATGATGGTGTGGATAATCCGCAGGAAAGCCTTGTGATGTTTGCAGGGGAAGTCCCGGCAGTTTATGCACACGAAATCCTGCATCTTTTCGGGGCACATGACCTGTATGAGGATGCGGAGTATACCGAAGAGGTCTGTGAATACGTGAAAAAGGCCTATCCGGATGAGATTATGTACACGGTAAAGGATGAAAAAGGACGCCTGAACAGCAGTGAGATTCAGAATCAGCTTTCACCGATTACGGCATATCACCTGGGATGGGTTAATTATATAGAAGAAATTGATGTATTCCCACAGTTAAAACGATAAAGATAAGCCGGTTTTATGAATGGGGTTCTGAATAAGTTACAATATGCGGAAGTAAAAAGGCAGTCCCGGGAGGGCAGTATGAAGAAACGAGCGTTGATTACAGGGGCATCCAGAGGAATCGGAGAGGCAGTGGCAAGGCGTCTTGCTTTTGAAGGCTATGATCTTTGTCTGGTGTGTAAAAATTCCATAGAAAAGCTCCGGCTTCTTGCCGGAGAACTGAAAGCAGAATCCGGTATTTCCTGTGAGGCTTATGCCTGTGATGTTTCGGATCCGCAGCAGGTAATCTCCATGCTGCAGCAGGCAGGACAGATTGACGTGCTCATTCACAATGCCGGAATTTCCCATATCGGACTTTTGAGTGATATGACCCTGGAGGAGTGGGAGCGTGTGATTGATACGAACCTTAATTCCTGCTTTTATTTAAGTCATGAGCTGATCCCGCAGATGGTACACCGCAAGGAAGGAAAGCTTCTTTTTGTTTCTTCGGTGTGGGGAAATGTCGGTGCATCCATGGAGGTTGCATACAGTGCTTCCAAAGGTGGAATCAACAGTTTTACGAGAGCACTTGCCAAGGAGCTGGCACCGAGCAATATTCAGGTCAATGCAGTGGCATTTGGAGTCATTGATACGCAGATGAACCGATGCTTTTCAGAAGAAGAGCGTTGCGCATTGAAGGAAGAGATCCCGGCTGACCGGATGGGAACCTGCGCAGAAGCGGCAGAAATGATTTCACAGGTGCTTCATTCACCGGCTTATCTGACCGGTCAGGTAATCACAATGGATGGTGGCTGGATTTAGTTGCCATGCATATGAGAAAATGATCCAGTGGATCATTTTTGAGTAAGAAAGGGAAAAACATGTATGATGTAGTAATTATCGGAGCCGGTCCTGCGGGACTCTCCGCTTCGATTTATGCAAAAAGAGCGGGTCTTAGCGCTGTTACGGTAGAACAGAGCACCATGAGCGGCGGTCAGATCTTAACAACCTATGAGGTGGATAATTATCCGGGATTTCCTGGGATCAACGGCTTTGATCTGGGGATGCGCTTCCGGGAGCATGCGGACGGGCTTTCCTGTGAATTTCAGGAGGCAGAGGTGCTCCGCGTGGAAGAAAGCGGAGACGGATATCTTGTCACCACCTCCAAGGGAGAAATCAAAACGAAAACGATTGTGGCAGCAATGGGCGCAGAGCATGCAAAGCTGAACATTCCGGGCGAAGAAGAGCTTGCAGGAATGGGTGTATCCTATTGTGCAACCTGCGATGGAGCTTTTTTCAAAAACCGCACGGTGGCGGTTGTCGGCGGCGGTGATGTGGCAGTCGAGGACGCTGTTTTTCTTGCAAGAAACTGTGCGAAGGTCTATCTTGTTCACAGAAGAGACGAGCTTCGTGCTGCGAAATCCTTACAGGAAGCATTACAGGAACTTCCTAATGTGGAAATCCTATGGAATACGGTAGCAACGGAAATCAAAGGTGAAGATCAGGTGGAAGCGCTTGCTTTAAAAAATGTAAAAACCGGAGAAGCACAGGAGCTTCCTTTGGATGGCGTATTTATTGCTGTTGGCATTGTGCCGGTAAGCCAGCTGCTTCTGGGAATGGATGTCTGCGATGAAAAGGGATATCTCATTGCAGGAGAAGACGGCATGACGAAGAAGTCGGGAATTTTTGCCGCAGGTGACATCCGGACGAAAAAGCTCCGCCAGATTGTGACAGCCGTTGCGGATGGCGCCAATGCCATTACCTCTGTAGAAGCCTTTCTCAATCATAAGTAATCATAAGTAAGTACGGGAGCATTTTCCGGCACAGTAAGCGCTGGAACATTTTTCCGGCATTTGACATGAGGGGAGAAAAGTGTTATATTTGTTAACAGGCGTAATATTTTTGTAACAATTATAACCGGGCTTATGAATAATATGGAGGATATCATGCAACAGAGAAAGAGAAAAATGCCGGTACGCTTTATGGCATTTGGCTTTGCATCCATGCTTCTGTTAAACGGCATGACGATAGATACACAAGCGAAAGAATCTAACGGACTTCCTTCTGCCGGAGTGGATTTTTATCTGGCATCCGAAGGCACAAGTGTTAAGAACATACAGGATGAAAAGGACGATACCGTCAGCAATAACAGTGTTCCGAAAACTTCCCGGAAGGAAGTAAAGGAAACTGTTGAAGCAACCACAACAAAGACCGTTAACGAAAAGGAACGGGAAATTGCAAATAAGAAAGAAGAAGAAGGGTTTAAGTCTCTTGTTATCGCACAGGTGAATGACTATGTGAATGTACGGAGCATTCCAAGCGAAGAAGGGGAGATCCTCGGTAAGCTTTATGATAAGTCCGTTGGAGAATTTATTGAAGAAGACAACGGATGGTATAAGATTACATCCGGCTCGGTAACCGGTTATGTCAAGGCGGAATATTGTGTCACAGGAGATGATGCCGTTGCTCTTGCGAAGAAAGTAGGTAACCGGATTGCAACCGTTACGACTACTACCTTAAAGGTTCGTGAAGAGCCTTCGTTAGATGCAACCGTACTTGGTCTTGTTCCGATTCAGGATCAGCTCCTTGTTACGGAAGAATTAGACAACTGGGTTAAGGTTAATATCGAGGAAGGTGATGGTTATGTATCCCTCGACTATGTTACCTTGTCTACTGAATTTGTAAAAGCAGAATCCAGGGAAGAAGAGGAAGCCCGTCTTGCGAAGGAAGAAGCAGAACGTAAGGCAGCTTTAGAGGCTGCACGGAAGGCAGAGGAGAAGAACCGTAAGGCAGCAAAGAGTGAAAGCTCTGCTACTACCAGTGAAGCTCCGGTTGTATATGCAACAGGCGGAAGCGCACTTGGACAGTCCGTTGCAAGCTATGCCTGCCAGTTTGTCGGTAATCCGTATGTATATGGTGGAACAAGTCTTACGAATGGTGCGGACTGCTCCGGATTTGTTATGAGTGTTTATGCGAACTTCGGTGTAAGCCTGCCGCATTCTTCATCCGGTGACCGAAGCGTGGGAACAGCGGTAGACGGACTTGCGAATGCACAGCCGGGTGACATCATCTGTTACTCCGGACATGTGGCAATCTACATTGGTAATGGACAGATTGTTCATGCATCCACCGCCAAGACCGGTATTAAGATTTCGGATGTGAATTACCGTACACCGCTTGGTGTCCGCAGGATCTTCTAATTCCGAATCGTTGTCCGGATTTTAAATAACAAAGTTAAGTACAGCCTGTCTGAGGGAAACTTCAGACGGGCTGTTTTTAACTTACTTTTTTCACGCATTTCAATGAAAAAGTCTGAATTCTTTTTTTGAGTTTTTTGTCCATTGACAAATAGGGGCTTATACATGTTGACTAAAAGAAAACGTGATTTCTTTTGTGGAAAAATGTTTTTCTGTAGATGACAGGAAATTTTATCCACAGGAATAATCCTGTAAAATAGCCAAAAACTAATTTATACACGAAGTTATCCACAATATCCACAAGCAAAAAAACGAACACAGAGTGAAGAAATCAGAGGGAACAGGAACGGGTGTTTTGTGAAATACGACAAGAAGAAGCGAAAATCAGACAAAAAAAATTCCTGTCCGGGGAAAAGAATTGTCCGAAAACTATTCAAATCTGAAAACAATAGAATTGAATTGTTGCAAAAATGAAAATAAGTGTGTTATAATGTTTATACAATAATCCTGTCGGACAGGTTATGAAAGGGTGATGAGTATGAAATTTATAATTATTGGCAAGAACATCGAGGTTACACCGGGGTTAAAGGCAGCGGTCGAGGATAAGATCGGCAAGCTCGAAAAGTATTTTAATCCTGATACAGAGGTTCATGTAACCCTGAGTGTTGAGAAGGACAGACAGAAGATAGAAGTTACTATACCGGTAAAGGGCAGTATCATCCGTTCGGAGCAGGTAAGCAACGATATGTATGTTTCCATCGATCTGGTAGAGGAAATCATTGAAAGACAGTTAAAGAAATATAAGAATAAATTAGCGGACCAGAAACAGGCGGCCAGTGTGTTCAAGAAGGAATTCATTGAGAAGGAATTCGAGGATGAAGAAGAGATTAAGATCATCCGTTCCAAGAAGTTCGACATTAAGCCGATGTATCCGGAGGATGCCTGCATCCAGATGGAACTGTTAGGTCACAGCTTCTTCGTATTCTGTAATGCAGAAACGGATCAGGTGAATGTGGTTTACAAGAGAAAGGGCAATACGTACGGTCTGATTGAACCCGAACTGTAAAGAGTTAATTTTAAATGTATTATGTATCATAACTGTGAAGGCATTAAGCGGTTACAAATATAAAAGTAAAAAGATGTGTGGCACTCCACACATCTTTTTGTTATACTGGGACTATGTTTGTTATTCATATTATAACTTTATTTATTTTCATATTGGTGCTGACCTGTGTGTTCCACAAAAGCTTTGTGGAAATGCTGCCTGTTGGCATAAGCGGTCTGGTGCTTTTATTGTACGTACTCAGTTTTGGCAGACACTTGGGCTGGATCGATGGAATTGCACCACTTTTACTTTGTGGGGGCGTTCTTTATTTCTTTACGAGAAAAAGAGAACAGCGGAAGGAGCTGTTAAGACAGTGTATCGAAATTCTGAAGGATCCGTCGACTATAGCGGGACTTATTCTACTGCTTCTGGTAGTGATCGGAGTATCCGGGAAGGTGGTAAGCTGGTGGGATGATTATAACTTCTGGGCAACGGATGTGAAGTCGATCTTTTACCGGAATGGATTTGCAGATAAGTATGCCAATGCAGCACCGGAGTTTGGAGATTATCCTCCGGGGACTCAGATGATGAAGTGGTGGTTCCTGCATTTCTCGCCGGGACAGTTCCGGGAGGGACTTTTATTTGCAGGATATTATGTGTTTAACCTGTCCTTTCTGCTTCCGTTATTACATTACATCCGGAAGAAAACACCGCTTAGCATGACGCTGGGAGCAATATTGCTCTGGATTTTCCCGACGATGACGGAGGTATTCTGGTGCGATGGAGGCTGCGCGGATTTTTCCATGGCGGTAGTGTATGGCGCATTTCTGGTGGCAGTCATTGACAGGAAAGATGTTTCACCGTGGCTTTATTACGGACGACAGGCATTATATCTGATGGTACTTGTACTCTGCAAAAATACCGGCTTTGTCTGGTATGCATTTGCGGTGTTGTTTTCCATCGGGGTTCAGATTTTAAACCGGAGAATGGGAGAAGACCTGTGGCAGAAAAGAACTGCCGTATGGGGAACACTTTCGGTGATGGCCCTGCCTTTGTTGAGTGGCGGAGGCTGGTTTGTGTTCTGCTATCTGCACCGCCGGGTGGCAAAGCTTACCGGAGCAGCCGTACAGATGGCGACCGGAGGCATGAATATCCCGGAGACCAGGGAACAGATGCTTCAGGCCTTTGGTGAAGCGTTCTTAAAATGGCCGCTGCACCGGAGCTCCACGTGGCTGTTTGATTTCAGCCCGCTTGTATTACTGTTATTTTTACTGGCGGTTTATATTCTGCTGATCGTGCGTAAGAAGCTGGATCGGGGAATGGGGCGGTTTTTGCTGATTTATACGGTAATAACAGCGATGTTATTCTATACGCTGGTACTGATCAGCCACCTGACCGTTTTTGCAGTGGAAACGCAATATCTCGAGCCGTATGGCATGGTAAGCTCCATTTCACGGTATGGGGCACCGTTTACGATCGGGGGTCTGTATCTGCTTGCCTATTATGTTATGCAGAGCTTTCCGGATAACCGCGGCTTTTACCTGTGTACGTTGGTGGTGCTGTTGTCATCCGATTATGCAAGCGCCTACCGTGCGATCTGGGGATACCGGACGGGTGTACAGGAGGAGCTTACAAAGCGCGAAGAGATTCTGGACGATGCCGCATATGAATTCGCAGAAAAGGTCGGTGCAGGAACGGATTCAGAAATAACCCGGGTGTTGTATGTGCGTGACAGCTCCGATGTAAGCTGGGTGAGGAACACTTACCTGAACTTCGAAGCGGCACCGGTTTCTGTGATGTACGCGAATGTGGAGCTTGCAAGCGTGAGCCGCGAAGAGCTTCTCTGCCTGATGGAGGAAGCCCATGCGACACACCTTTATATAGAAGGAATGCTTTATACTGCAGAAACACTTTATATGGAAGAAGCACTTCCTTAGTTTCCGTTGTTTAATACCGGGGCATCCGGATTTAACTGCAGATAAGTAGATACCGAAGGATCCTTCATGTGAAAGGTACGGAACCATTCCCTGGTTTCCACATTCTTTTCCGTGAGGGATCTGTTTTTGTATAAAAACCGGGTGAGGTCATAGCAGTCAATCCAGATCTCGTTGTTGCCCTCTTTCTGCGATTCATCAAAAATGAGCTGCAGACCGAAATGCAGATGCACGGTTTCAATGTTGTTCACATTTTCTTTGGCACTATAGCCGGTATGCCCCATGTAACCGATGACGTCCCCGGCGGTTACCACGCTTCCTTCCTTTAAATCCAACGCATAAGGGAAATTCTGGCGAAGGTGTGCATAGTAGTAGTAACGCTTTTTATCAAAGCTGCGGATTCCGATGCGCCAGCCGCCGTACTGATTCCAGCCAAGGGCTTCCACGTAACCGGACTCCACAGCGATGATGGGTGTACCGATCTGGCCCATCATGTCGTGTCCCAAGTGAGGACGCTTATAGCCATAGCTCCGGGAAGATCCAAAATCATCATAATCGCTGTAGTCAAAACCCCGTGCAATCGGGGAAAAGGCTTTGAGGCCATAGCGTGTTTCAAAGCTGCGTGTGCCGTCTTCGGCTTCTGTCTCCATTTCGTATTCGCCGACCATGCCACCAAGCACGGCTTCATAAGCTTCTAAATAGTAATCATAATAGTCCATTTCACGGGTAAGCTCTTTAAGGGTCACGGAGCCATCGGATAATTCTTTTCCAAGCTTATTCAGAATGGAGAGGCTTTTCTTGTCAAAGCGGCCGCCCGTCCTGGCAGCTGTATAGGCGAGCAGCTCAATCCAGTTTAAGGGATGAGCGCTTTCATGGCTTGCTACATCCAGTTCATATGCGGTGCAGAGTGCATCATAGCTTACTGTGAAATCCACCCATTTGATATAATTGCCATTAACTCCGGCAGCAACCTCGATGGCGGAATCACCGTTATAGGGATCTGCGGATGCGTCAGAGCGGGAAAGGATTTCGTGGACAGTTAAGATAACAGCAGTACTGCACAGGGTAAGAAATAATAATTTCCAATATAGGGAACAGGGTTTATGATACATAAGCAGAAGGTTTTCAGGTGGTGTTACAAAAGTATATGAAGCCGGCAGATAAAAAAGTACAGGAATGGAGGGAAACGGAAGGGTTGGATTTTTTTCTGTACGGGAGGCCGGATTTTATGATACACTGAGACTATTCAGAGTATACAAAGGAGATTATTTATGTTTGACAGAAAGACATATGAAAAGCGGGTAGAATGGTATCAGCATGACCGTTTCGGCATGTTCATCCACTGGGGACTGTATGCCATTCCGGCAAGAGGTGAGTGGGTACGAAGCACTGAGGAAATGCCGGAAGATGATTACCTGCCGTTTTTTGAAGAATTTAATCCGGTGGATTATGATCCGTCAAAATGGGCGAAAGCGGCGAAGGAAGCGGGAATGAAATATGCGGTGCTGACTGCGAAGCACCATGACGGCTTCTGCCTGTTTGACAGTAAGCTGACGGATTTTAAATCCACGAACACGAAAGCAGGACGGGATCTGGTACGGGAATATCTGGAAGCGTTCCGGGCAGAGGGCCTGAAGGTTGGTCTGTATTATTCCCTGCTTGACTGGCATCATCCGGATTATCCGCACTATGGAGACTGGCATCATCCGATGCGTAACTGTGAAGCGGAAACAAATGAAGGCAGGGATTTTGAGCGGTATCTTGCTTATCTGCATGGACAGGTGAAGGAGCTTTGTACGGAATATGGGAAGCTGGACGTGATGTGGTTTGACTTTTCCTATGGGGATATGACCGGGGAAAGGTGGCAGGCGGAAGAACTGGTGAAGATGATCCGGACGTATCAGCCGGATGTGATTATTGATAACCGTCTTGAAGTGAGCGGGGAAGGCTTTGGATCGCTGGCAACAGACCATCCAAGCGATTACAGTGGGGATTTCGTAAGTCCTGAGCAGATCATTCCGCCGAATGGATTAAGGGACGAACTGGGAAGACCACTGGTATGGGAATCCTGCATTACGATGAACGATCACTGGGGGTACTGCTCGAAGGATCAGAATTTCAAGCCTGCCGATATGCTGATCCGTAAGCTGGTGGAATGTGTCAGCAAGGGCGGTAATATGCTATTGAATGTAGGACCGGATGCACGGGGAAATATTCCGGAGGAGTCCCTTCAGATTCTTGCAAAGATCGGGAAATGGATGAATAAAAATTCCGCTTCCATTTACGGCTGTGGGGAAAGCGGTCTTCCGAAGCCCGAAAACGGACGGATCACCGGAAAGGGGAACCGGTTTTATTATCATATTATGGAGAATGCCATCGGCAGCGTTCCTTTGTACGGAATTGAACCGGGGAAGGTTCAGGCAATCCGGCTGCTTTCTGATGGAAGTGAGCGGAAGCTGCAGGATAACTGGATGGTGAATAACTATCCGGATGTGGCATTTGTGGAGGTCAGTGATTCGCCATATCTTCCCGATGAAGTGGATACGGTGCTGGAAATTATCATGAAATAATGTAACTGCGTGCTGAACAGTTACGAAATAATAATAAAAAGGAGAACATCATGTTTGGTAAAAAACAACAACAGCCAGGCGGCGGCCCGGAACGTTTCCGGGAAGAAAACATAGGAAAGAAGATAGCCGGGGGAATCAGTATTGCCGTGATCGCGATCTTTGCACTGATTCTGTTAGGAGGCAGCTTTTATTCCCTGAAGGAAAATGAATATGCGGTGATTACCACCTTCGGAGTTCCGAAGGTAGTAGAGGAATCCGGTATTCATGTGAAGCTTCCGGTGATACAGGAGCTGAGCCGTGTACCGAAGACCATCAATGGATTTACGATCGGATATGATTCAGACACCGGTGAATACATTGACCGGGAATCGTTCATGATTACCAGAGATTACAACTTTGTAAATGTGGACTTTTATGTGGAATACCGCGTGACGGATCCAACCAAGTATCTGTATGCATCGGAGGCTCCGGTTTCGATTTTAAAGAACCTCACACAGAGCTATATCCGTGATACAATCGGACTTTACGATGTGGACAGTGTAATTACAACGGGAAAGAACGAGATCCAGGCATCCATCAAGCAGAAGATCATCAACCGTCTTGAAATCGAGGACATCGGTGTGCAGCTGGTAAACATCACGATTCAGGATGCCGAGCCACCGACAACCGAGGTCATTGATGCGTTTAAAAATGTGGAAAATGCCAAGCAGGGAAAGGAAACCTCTATTAATAAAGCAAACCAGAAGCGGAACGAAGACATTCCGGCAGCCCGTGCGCAGGCTGACGAAACCGTAAAGACCGCCAACGCACAGGCAGAAGAGCGGGTGAATGAAGCCAAGGGTCAGGTTGCAAGACTCAATGAGCTTTATGCGGAATATCAGAAATATCCGCTCATTACGAAACAGAGAATGTTCTATGAAACGATGGAAGAGATTCTTCCGGATATGAAGGTGATTATCGAGCGCAGTGACGGAAGCACACAGACGATGCTGCCATTGGAATCCTTTGCGGATTTTGGTGAATCCGGAAATAATCAGACAGGAAACTCTGCAGGCAGTGCAGAGGGAACGGAGGAATAGACGATGAAAAAGGGAAAATCAAAGTGGATCATTCCGGCTGTAATTCTGGTTCTGATCTTTATTGCAGCCAACTCATTTCTGGTAGTGACCTATCCAAATGAATATACTGTAATCAAGCAGTTTGGAAAGATTGTGGATATCCGGCAGACACCGGGCTTAAGCATGAAGATTCCTGTGATCCAGACTGCGGAAAAGATCGAAAATGAAGTGCTGCTTTATGACCTTGCGGTCAGCGATGTCATGACAAAGGATAAGAAGTCCATGATTGCAGACTGCTTTGCATTATGGAAGATTGATGATCCGTATAAGTATACGCAGACCTTAAGTGCACAGAAGAGCAATGCAGAATTCCGTATTGACACCATTGTTTATAACAGTCTGAAAAACGTAATCAGCAGCAAGAGCCAGGAGGAAGTAATCAGCGGCCGTGATGGAGAGCTGGCGGCAGCGATTGTTGCAAATATCGGTGACACTCTTGAACAGTACGGCATCACCCTTCTTGCCGTGGAAACGAAGTCTCTGGATCTTCCGGATGAAAATAAGAATGCGGTTTATGAACGTATGATTTCCGAGCGGAATAACATTGCCGCAACCTATCAGGCAGAAGGTCAGGAGGAAGCCAAGCAGATTTCCAACAATACGACCGCGGAGATCATTGTCATGCAATCCGAGGCAGATGCAAAGGCTGCCGAGATCATTGCAAAGGGAGAAGCAGAATACATGCGGATCTTAAGTGATGCCTACAACGATCCGGACAAGGCAGATTTCTATATCTTCCTGCGCTCCCTGGATGCAGCGAAGAAAACCATGACCGGAAACAACAAGACCTTGATTATTGATGAGACTTCCCCGATTGCACAGATTTTTTATTAAGACGGATTCTTGAAGGAAAATGAAAAAAATGTAAATCGGGAGGGAATCCATTGCAAAAATAAATACCCTATGATATAATAATTGCGTTGGAAATGATAAAAATTTAACAATCATTTTCAGCCCGTAAATTAAATGAAAACAACGAATATCGGAGGAATGAAAAATGGCAAAGAAAGTAGTCATCGCCAGTGCATGCCGTACCGCAATCGGAACCATGGGTGGTTCTTTAAGCACAACACCGGCAGCAGAATTAGGAGCAATTGTTATTAAGGAAGCATTAAACAGAGCAGGTGTTGCACCTGAGGCTGTAGATCAGGTTTATATGGGCTGTGTTATCCAGGCAGGTCTTGGACAGAACGTAGCACGTCAGGCATCCATCAAGGCCGGACTTCCGATCGAAGTTCCTGCAGTTACCATGAACGTTGTATGTGGTTCCGGTCTGAACTGTGTGAACCAGGCAGCACAGATGATCATGGCAGGAGATGCGGATGTTGTAGTAGCAGGTGGTATGGAAAACATGTCCATGGCTCCTTACGCAGTTCCTCAGGCTCGTTACGGATATAGAATGAACAACGGTACATTAGTTGACTGCATGATCAAGGATGCCCTTTGGGATGCATTCAATGATTACCATATGATTACAACTGCAGACAACATCTGCAGAGAATGGGGACTTACCAGAGAAGAACTGGATGAGTTCGCATTAAAGAGCCAGTTAAAGGCAGAAGAAGCACAGAAGACCGGTGCTTTTGAGAAGGAAATCGTACCTGTAATGGTTAAGAAAAAGAAAGAAATGATCGAGTTCAAGGTAGATGAGGGACCTCGTCACGGATCCACTATCGAAGGACTTGCAAAGCTTCGTACCATTAACCCGGACGGATTCGTTACCGCCGGTAATGCTTCCGGTATCAACGACGGCGCAGCAGCAGTTGTTGTTATGAGCGAAGAAAAGGCAAAGGAACTTGGAGTTAAGCCTATGGCTACTTTCGTAGCAGGCGCACTTGCAGGTGTAAGACCTGAGGTTATGGGTATCGGACCTGTTGCTTCTACTAAGAAGGTAATGGCTAAGACCGGTATGAAGATTGAAGACTTCGATATCATCGAAGCAAACGAAGCATTCGCAGCACAGTCCGTTGCAGTAGGTAAGGATCTTGGAATCGATGTAGACAGGCAGCTGAACCCGAACGGTGGTGCAATCGCTCTTGGACATCCGGTTGGAGCTTCCGGATGCCGTATCCTTGTTACACTGCTTCATGAGATGCAGGCTAAGGGTGCCAAGACCGGTCTTGCAACTCTTTGCATCGGCGGTGGTATGGGATGCTCTACCATTGTTAAGATGGACTAATCAACTAAAAAGAAAACATAATTCCAGGGTGGGTTCTCCCACCCTAGAACCATGTTTACACATAACTGTGAAGGTTACGGAACAGTTATCAAATAAAAGGTAAGGGTGTCAGAGACGACACAGAAAGGAAACAAAATGGAATTCATCGTATATGAACAGAAGGGTGCATACGGCATCATCACCATCAGCCGTGAAAAAGCACTGAACGCATTAAACTCCCAGGTGCTTGACGAGTTAAATGCAACACTTGATGCGGTTAACCTTAATGAGGTAAGATGCTTAATCCTCACTGGAGCAGGACAGAAGTCCTTCGTAGCAGGTGCAGATATTGCTGAAATGAGCACATTGACAAAGGCAGAAGGAGAAGCTTTCGGTAAGAAGGGAAATGACGTATTCCGTAAGATTGAAACATTCCCGATCCCGGTTATTGCAGCCGTTAACGGATTTGCATTAGGCGGCGGATGTGAGATCTCCATGAGCTGTGATATCAGAATCTGTTCTGATAATGCAGTATTCGGACAGCCGGAGGTTGGTCTTGGAATTACACCCGGATTTGGCGGAACCCAGAGACTTGCCCGTCTTGTTGGAGCAGGCATGGCAAAGCAGATGATTTATACCGCACGTAACATCAAGGCTGATGAAGCATATCGTATCGGACTTGTAAATGCAGTATATACCCAGGAAGAATTACTTCCCGCAGCAGAGAAGATGGCAGCAGGTATTGCAAAGAATGCACCGATTGCTGTCCGCAACTGCAAGAAGGCAATTAACGAAGGCCTGGATGCAGATATGGATCAGGCAATCGTAATCGAAGAAAAGCTCTTCGGTGACTGCTTTGAAACAGAGGATCAGAAGTACGGAATGGCTTTCTTCCTTGATAAGAATAAGGAAAAGGTAAAAGAGCCTTTCAAAAACTGCTGATTCTGGTTTATAATCAATGTAAATGACGGCGGAAGAACTGCCTGCGGGCAGTAAGCCGCTGTTCAGAATAAGATTTAAGAAAATTTAGGAGGAAAAGAAATGAAAGTAGGTATTATTGGTGCCGGTACCATGGGACAGGGCATTGCCAAGGCATTTGCCCAGGTTGATGGATATGAAGTTGCTCTCTGCGATATCAAGCAGGAATGGGCAGAAGGCGGAAAAGCAAAAATCCAGAAGGGTTATGCAAAGCTTGTAGAAAAAGGAAAATTAACACAGGAAGCTGTTGATGCAATTCTTGCAAAGATCACTCCGGGATTAAAGGAAGACCTTTGTGCAGACTGCGATCTGATCGTAGAAGCAGCATTTGAAAATATGGAAGTTAAGAAGAATACCTTTGCAGAGCTTGATAAGATTGCAAAGCCGGAATGCGTATTTGCATCCAACACATCCAGCCTTTCCATCACAGAGATCGGTAACGGATTAAACCGTCCGATGATCGGTATGCACTTCTTCAATCCTGCTGACCGTATGAAGCTCGTTGAAGTAATTGCCGGTGTAAATACACCTGTTGAAACTGTAAATACCATTAAGAAGATTTCTGAAGAAATCGGCAAGACACCGGTACAGGTTAACGAAGCAGCAGGTTTCGTAGTAAACCGTATCCTTGTTCCGATGATCAACGAAGCAGCTTTCATTAAGATGGAAGGTGTATCTGATATTGCAGGTATTGACGCAGCTATGAAGTTGGGCGCAAATCATCCTATGGGACCTCTTGAACTTGGAGATTTCATCGGCCTTGATATCTGCCTTGCTATTATGGATGTTCTTTACAATGAGACTGGCGACAGCAAGTATCGTGCATGTCCTCTGATCCGTAAGATGGTTCGTGGCGGTAACCTTGGTGTTAAGAGTGGTAAGGGCTTCTACGTTTACAATGCAGACAGAACCAAAACTCCTGTTGATGCACAGTAAGCAGCTATCGTAATTAGTTATATCATCATATATATATGGAGGAAATAAAACATGGATTTTATGTTAGACAAGCAGCATGAAATGGTGAGAACTCTTTTCAAAGAGTTTGCCGAAAAAGAAGTTAAGCCTCTTGCACAGGAAGTAGACGAGACAGAAGTATTCCCTCGTGTTACCGTTGAAAAGATGGCGAAAGCAGGATTTATGGGTATTCCGATTCCGAAGGAGTACGGCGGACAGGGAGCAGATGTTCTTACTTATGCAATGTGCGTAGAAGAATTATCCAAGGTTTGCGGTACTACAGGTGTTATCGTATCCGCTCATACCTCTCTTTGCTGTGACCCGATTCTTACCTTCGGTACAGAAGAGCAGAAGCAGAAATACCTTGTTCCCCTTGCAAAGGGTGAAAAGTTAGGTGCTTTCGGTCTTACCGAGCCCGGTGCTGGTACAGATGCACAGGGACAGCAGACCAAGGCTGTTTTAGATGGTGACGAATGGGTACTGAATGGTTCCAAGATCTTCATCACCAACGGTAAGGAAGCTGACGTATACGTGATCTTCGCTGTTACCGGTATGATCGAGAAGAGAGGCAAGATGATGAAAGAGATCTCTGCTTTCATCGTAGAAAAAGGAACTCCCGGATTTACCTTTGGTACCAAGGAAAACAAGATGGGTATCCGTGGTTCATCCACATACGAACTGATCTTTACCGATTGCCGTATTCCTAAGGAAAACATGTTAGGAGCACAGGGCAAGGGATTTAATATCGCAATGCATACTCTGGATGGCGGACGTATCGGTATCGCTGCACAGGCTCTTGGTCTTGCAGAAGGCGCTCTTGACAGAACCGTTGAATACGTTAAGGAAAGAAAGCAGTTTGGTCGTGCAATCGGTGCATTCCAGAATACCCAGTTCCAGTTGGCTGATATGGCTACAAAGACCAAAGCAGCTCAGCTCATGGTTTACGCAGCAGCCTGCAAGAAGGACGAGTATACAAAGAACCCTAAGGTATCTTATTCCGTAGAAGCAGCACAGGCTAAGCTTTGTGCAGCAGAGGTTGCTATGGAAGTTACTACCAAGGCTGTACAGCTTCATGGTGGATACGGATACATCAGAGAGTACGATGTAGAGCGTATGATGAGAGATGCTAAGATTACTGAGATCTACGAAGGAACTTCCGAAGTTCAGAGAATGGTCATTTCCGCGAACCTGCTTAAGTAAGACGGATGGGTTTTGGACTGGACAGCTGCCCTGCTTGCAGGAGCAGATGGACAGGACGAAAGACAGAGCGGTGCAGCGCAGCACCGCGAACGAGAAATGCGAAGCATTTCGAGTGCCGTCTTACTTAAGAGAAGTAAGAAGAGCAGAAGAAAATGCGAAGCATTTCGAGTGCCGTCTTACTATGATATAATATTAATTTTAAAATAAGGAGAGAAATACAATGAAAATTGTTGTTTGTGTTAAACAGGTACCTGATACAAAAGGTGGCGTTAAATTTAACCCCGATGGTACTCTTGACAGAGCTGCAATGCTTACCATCATGAACCCTGATGATAAGGCTGGTCTGGAAGCGGCTCTTAGATTAAAAGATCAGTATGGCGCAGAAGTTACTGTTTTAACAATGGGACTTCCCAAGGCAGAAGAAGTTCTTCGTGAAGCTATGGCTATGGGCGCTGACAAGGGAATCCTTGTAACAGACAGAGTATTAGGTGGAGCAGATACATGGGCTACTTCCCAGACTCTTGCAGGAGCAATCCGTAATCTTGACTATGATCTCATCATTACAGGCCGTCAGGCTATCGATGGTGATACTGCACAGGTTGGACCCCAGATTTCCGAGCATCTTGGAATTCCTGTAATTTCCTACGCTCAGAAGATCGAAGTAGAAGGTGACAGCGTAATCGTTGAGCGTCAGTTCGATGACAGATATCATGTATTAAAGGCTAAAATGCCTTGCTTAATTACAGCTCTTGCTGAATTAAATGAGCCCAGATATATGACTCCGGGCGGAATCTTCGATGCATACAAGGCTGACATCACCGTATGGGGAAGAGCAGATCTTAAGGATGTGGAAGATTCTAACCTTGGTCTTAAGGGTTCACCGACACAGATCGCTAAGGCATCCGATAAGGTAAGAAAGGGTGCAGGAGAAAAAGTAAACTTGGATCCCGCTGCATCTGTTGATTACATTGTTGAGAAGTTAAAAGCAAAACACGTAATCTAATCTTTCGATAGTAGATCTTAAGCATATTGAAATATAATGGAGGAAGAACATGAATATTCAAGATTATAAGGGCGTATTTGTCTTTGCTCAGCAGGTAGACAATACGCTTAGCGGAATCGCATTGGAATTAGTTGGCAAGGGAAAAGAACTTGCAAAAGATTTAGGAACAGAAGTTACCGCTGTATTAGTTGGTTCTGATGTTGCAGCTTTAGCTGACGAGCTCGCTGAATATGGCGCAGACAAGGTAATTGTTGTGGACGATCCTGAATTAAAGGAATACAGAACAGAGCCTTATGCACATGCATTAGCATCTGTAATTAACGAATTCAAGCCTGAAATTTTCCTGGTAGGTGCAACAGCAATCGGCCGTGACTTAGGCCCCAGAGTATCTGCAAGAATTCATACCGGTCTGACCGCAGACTGTACACAGCTTGAAATCGGTGATTTCCCGATTAACCCGATTCCTGGCAAGGAACAGCGTCATAACCAGTTACTGATGACCCGTCCTGCATTCGGTGGTAATACAATCGCTACCATCGCCTGTCCGGATTTCCGTCCTCAGATGGCTACCGTTCGTCCCGGTGTTATGCAGAAGGCACCCAGAGAAGCTGGTAAGAAGGCAGAAGTAATCAATTACAATCCTGGATTTACTCCGGATAACAAGTATGTAGAAATCTTAAAGGTTGTTAAGGCTGTATCTGATGTTGCTGATATTATGGACGCTAAGATCCTTGTATCCGGTGGACGTGGTGTTGGAAGCGCAGAGAACTTTAAGCTTCTTGATGACCTCGCAGAGGTTCTTGGTGCAACCGTAAGCTGCTCTCGTGCTGTTGTAGATGCAGGCTGGAAGCCGAAGGATCTTCAGGTTGGACAGACCGGTAAGACCGTTCGTCCGAATGTTTACTTTGCAATCGGTATTTCCGGTGCAATTCAGCACGTAGCTGGTATGGAAGAGTCTGATATGATTATTGCAATCAATAAGGATGAAACCGCTCCGATCTTTGATGTGGCTGATTATGGAATCGTAGGAGATCTGAACAAGATCGTTCCTGCTTTAACCGAAAAGCTGAAAGCAGAATTAGCAGCAGCTAAATAAGTTTTCCTGGTAGAAATTCTATAGAGTAGTATAAATCCCCGGAACGAAAGTTCCGGGGATTTTTTGACAATACTGAAAATAAAATGTCATTTAGTTTACATAATGTTTTAAAGTGTTTTCCACAGCACCCGGACCTGCGAGCATTTCACGGAAATCGGAAATGACGGGATCGGAAAGTCCACAGGTGTACAGATCCACGCCCCATATTTCCTTTTTGTGAAGAATCGGGGACAGGATGTTGTCCGTATCTTCAGTGGATGGAACGACTCCTAACGTAAATTGGGTGAGATACGGTGTCAGGTCATCGAGCAGTGGATCAGAGCTTCTCTCAAATGCGGCCCCGGTATCATCAATTCCCATCAGATAACGCAGCCATCCGGCGAAAACAAGCGGAATCATCTTAAGATCTGCAAGGTTTAAGGTATCGGATGCCTGATACGCTTTGATTGTTTCCCCAAAACGGATCGGAAGCTTCTGGGAGGTATCGGTTGCGATTCTCTGCGGAGTATCCGGCATAAAAGGATTTGGGATGCGTACCGTCAGAACTTCAGTAAGGAAATCCTCAGGACGGAGAATTCCCGGATTGATGACTACGGGCATGCCTTCCTTCCAGCCGATCGTTTCTACAAGCTTCTTTAATAACGGATTCTTCATCTCTTCGGAAATCAGCGTGTAGCCAAGCAGACAGCCAAAGATGGCGAGAGCGGTATGGAGCGGATTCAGACAGGTACATACCTTCATCTTTTCCACTTTATTCACGGTTTCCCTGTTGGTATAAATAATGCCGGCTTCATCGAGGGGAAGCTTTCCGTTCGGGAACAGATCTTCGATAATGAGATACTGGCATTCCTCGGCATTTACAAAGGGAGCAACATAGGTGTTTTTCTGCGTAATTACCGGAGACAACCCACTGATCTCATCCTTTAAAAGGAGCTGTTCCACCTTTGGATCCGGACGGGGAGTGATCTTATCGATCATCGTTAAGGGGAAGGAAACCAGAGAAGGGTTCTCGATATAACGAAGGAAGCCATCGCGGACTAAGTTATTCTTTGTCCATTGCTCCGCAAAGGAGTGTATGGAGGCATATAATTGATCGCCATTGTGGGAGCAGTTATCCATGCTGACCATGGCAATCGGAAGCTTATCATGGAGATAGCGGTAATAAAGAAGGGAAGCAACCTTGCCAATATAGCTTTCGCACCGGGATGGTCCATTCACAAAATCGGCAGATACGGCAGGAAGAAGTTCGCCTTTTCCGTTTGCAAGGAGGTAGCCCTTTTCGGTAATGGTAAAGCTTGCCATCTGTAGGGAAGGATTTTCAAACACTTCCTTTAAGCGTGCCAATTCAGTCTCCCGGTGACTGTCTAAAATCAGGGATTCTGCGATACTTCCGACTACGGTCTTTTCAATGCTGCCATCGGCTTTCAGCGTGACCAGAATACTTAAGTCATCGTGCGGACGGTTCATCTTTTCAATGATTTCATAGTCAAACCCTTCTGCCACCAGAAGACCGGTATCCATAATTCCTTTGTTTAACAGCTCCTGCATTACATTGGCCTGAAAGGCACGGAAGATATTACCGGCACCGAAGTGAATCCAGTGTGGCGTCTTTTTTGTTTTTGCAATCATTTCCTCTCGGTCAAACTGCGGCAGGGCATAGCCTTTCTGTTCAAAGGCAGTGCGGTCTGCAATTCCCTTTTTACTTAATTCCATGGCGTGCTTCTCCTTTCACAATAGCTTCCCAGAGTCCATTTAAGTAGGTAGCTCCGAGTGCGCGGTCATACAGACCGTATCCGGGCATGGCAACTTCACCCCAGATCATTCTGCCATGATCGGGACGGATCGGTCCTGTGAAATCAATATCATATAAGGCCTTCATAATTTCATACATATCAAAGCTTCCGTCAGAAGAAAGATGAGCGGATTCTTCAAAGTCACCCGGGAAGTTGTGCTGCAGGTTACGGACATGTGCAAAGTGAATTCTTCCCTTGAGGGCACGGATCATTCCCGGCAGATCATTATCGGGATTGGTTCCGTAGGAACCGGAGCAGAAGGTCACGCCATTATGCGGATTGTCTACCATGCTCATCATGCGCTGCAGATTTGGCAGGTTAATGATGATGCGCGGAAGACCGAACACACTCCAGGCAGGATCATCCGGGTGGATGGCCATGTTAATGTCATATTTGTCACATACCGGCATGATTGCTTCGAGGAAGTACTTTAAGTTTGCAAAAAGCTTCTCATCATCGACATCCTTATAAAGCTCGAACAGTTCCTTGATCCGGGCCATACGTTCCGGTTCCCAGCCGGGAAGGACGAAGCCGTTGGAATCGCCGGAAATGGAATCGAACATTTTCAGTGGATCGATGCTGTCGATCGTTTTCTGACTGTAGGCAAGCACGGTGGAACCGTCCGGACGGACGCGGGCAAGTTCCGTTCTTGTCCAGTCAAAGACCGGCATGAAATTATAGCAGACCAGGTGAATATCCTCTTCCCCAAGATGCTCCAGGGTCTTAATATAGTTGTCAATATACTGGTCCCGGTCGGGAGAACCGATCTTGATGGAGTCGTGAATGTTTACACTTTCAATACCGGAAATATGTAATCCCGAAGCCTCCACTTCCTCCTTTAGTACATGAATAGCTTCACGTTTCCAAAGGTCGCCGGGAGCAGTTTCATAAAGGGTGGTAATGATTCCGGTGACGCCCGGAATTTGACGGATCTGCTGCAATGTAACGGAATCGGATTTGCTGCCGTACCAGCGTAATGTCATTTCCATAAGAATACCTCCAATTTCAGTATTTTCTGATATTACCTATGGTAGCATAGACGATTGGTGTTACATATAGCCGGAATTGATAAAAAGATTACAAAAATTGCATTGACGCATAACATTCCGTATGCTATATTCACTACAAAGCATATATTTCAAATGATCGAATCTAAATCTATTGTTTTATATTTATTCTGACTATGAAAACGGAAGTTTTCTGAAATCCATGCTTTTAAATCACACTCAAACAATTGAAAAGGCGGGAGGAAGGAAAACAGACGTCGATGAGTATAACTGGGATGAGCGTTTATTAAACGTTGATCGGTCTGTTTTTCTCTTCCTCCAAAGGGAGGAAGAATGGGAGAAGCAAAAGTAATCAAAGCAGTGACAGAGGGAGTAACAAAAAAAGTAGCAACAAAGGAAATAAAAGAAAGAACAGCAAAAGCAACAGGGAAAACAACCAAAGAAATAACACGAGAACCCAAAGTACAGAGGAACTATAAGGATACGGTAAGCCGGATGCTGTTCAGGGAGCCGGAGAATGCATTGTCTTTGTATAATGCATTGAATGGAACAGGTTATACGGATGCATCACAGATTACATTTAACATGTTGGATAATGCGATCTATATGGGAATGCAGAATGATATTTCTTTTCTGATTATGAATGAGGTAAATCTGTATGAGCATCAGTCTACTTACAATTTGAATATGCCCTTACGGGATTTGTTCTATGTGGCAGAACTATTACAGGTTTATGTGAAAGACCAGTCATTATATAGTTCAAAATTAATTAAGTTACCAACACCGCATTTTGTGGTATTCTATAATGGAGTAGAAGAGAAGCCGGAGAAAAGAATTTTAGGGTTGTCAGAAGCATTTGAAGTTCAGACAGATGATCCAGAACTGGAATTAAAGGTAACCATACTGAACATTAATCCAGAAATGAATGAAGATTTGAAAGAGAAGTGTCCGGTATTAAAGCAGTATACCCAGTATGTAGAACAGGTCCGGCGCAATAGTGCAAGCATGCCGTTGGAACAGGCGGTGGAAGCGGCAATCGAATACTGTATCCGGCAGGATATATTGAAGGATTTTTTGTTAAAGCAAAGAGCTGAGGTAGTGAAGATGAGTATTTTTGAATATGATGAAGAACGTGAAATGGAACTGATTCGAAGAGATGAACGGGAGATTGGAGAGCAGATTGGGGCAGAGAAAGAGCGCAAGAAAGCAGAGCAGGAATTGAAGAAGGTGAAGGAAAATCTTGATAAAAGCCAGGAGAATGCTGTTCAGTCAATGATTTCTCTTTGCCAGAGACTGGGAGGAACAAAAGAACAGGCAATAGAAGAACTACAGGGAAACTATGGACAGACTGAAGAACAGGCAAAAGAGAAGATAAAGACTTATTGGAAGGAATAAGTAAACTTACATCCTATTAAATGCGCAATGATGAATAAAAATCAAAAAGCACTCAAGGAATAGTTTGTACTTTGAAGAGGGGAAAATCGACCCGAGTTTGTCAACATTTTATCTTACTGATAATGTTATATATTATTTCTAAATTTCTTTGTAAATCATTCATTACTTCCATTCGATGTCCTACATTTTTTTCAATATAACAATTGATGTTTTCTGTTTCGCATAATGACTTTACTATATTCCACTCTATTATTCGGTCTTTTGTTCCTAAAGAAACCAAGAGAATATTATTGTTTTAGCATTTTCTATTAATGTATTTAATAGTACTTCATAACTGGTATCTTGTATAATGGGATTATTGACAAATACTTTTTCATAACCTAAATCTTCATAATGTTTTGCTGCAAAATATAAAAGAGGGATTTCACTACCTCTGCTACCTGGAAAAGAAAGAACTATTTTTTTATTCATTATTTTATTCGCTCCTACAATATACTGTCTTTTAGAGAAGTTCATCAATGTATTTAACATATCTTTTTGCCACACCATTGCAGATAAAACAGGTGTATTGGCTCAGACTTTGAAGTTAAAGGCAGTGTAACAAAAAAAGCTTTCAACTTCAAGGCTTTTTCAAACAGTTAATGTGAAAGATTGGACTTGAATATTAAAAGAATCCAGAAAATATTGAAAAAGTAGAGATAGTACATTGGTCATTGGGAACAGGCGAAGGAAAAGGTTACCCCTGTACAGGGGATAACATTTCAAAATCCCTATTCTTTCTCCGTCATGCCGGACTGGCTCTGACAGGAATCCTTGAAATCACGGGGAGAGACACCGAACTCCTTTTTGAATGCACGGAAAAAGGTGGTATAGTTGGTGAAACCGTAATTTGCACAGACTTCACTTAAGGGAGTGCCTGCAAGAATACTTGATTTACTGGCATAAAGCCGTTGCTTCAGAATATACTGGTGGGTAGAAACTCCCATATTTTCTTTGAAGCTGTGTGCAATATAATATTTGCTTACATAGAAATTCTCTGCAAGAACATCCAAAGACAGATCTTCTTCCAGATGGGAATGGATGTAATCACAAATTTGTGAAAAAAGAGCCTTGGGCTTCCGGTATGCGGATGGGGAAGAGTATTCGGACACAATCCGGTTTAACTGCAGCAGAAAGGCACCGGTATAGCAGGCAAGAAGCTGTTCGTGAAAGGCTCCGGCTGAATGATATTCTTCCAACAGATCAAACAGCTTGCCAAACAGAATCTGAGCAGTCCCTGAATCATTTCGGAAATGATACTGTTTTTTATTCAGTGCAAGCTGAAAGCAGTAGTCAATCTGTGAATGGGTACGCTTTAACTGGTTTAAGTAATCGGCGGAAATCCAGAGAACAATACGGCGGTAGGTCTCCTTTTCGTTACGGAATGCCGGACGATGATAGATTCCGGGAGGAATCAGACAGATGTCACCCGGAGCAAGCGGATAGTTCTTGTCATCAATCAGGCAGTTCACCGGTCCGCTTAAAAAGAAGTACACTTCATAATGCTCATGACGGTGGCTGGACACCGGCTGGAGATTGGTGTCTTCATAATAAAAGATTTCCAGATTCTGTTTGAGCATATTCTGACGGGTATTAAAGGTGGTTGTGTAATGTTTGGCCATAAGGATAGGTACCTCTTCCGTATATTTATTAAGCCAATCATTCCGATCCTGTTTATCAGATATTGCATGGCTCTGGATAGGTACAGTATATTACAATTGCGATTCTACCGCAAGTTTTGCAAAGCAACAACCGCTTCCTTTTTTCAGAAAAATATGAGACACTGTAATTGCAGCAAGCAAATCCATGTGATGTGATTTGTTCATTTAAGAATGACATGACAGAATGGTCATAACGGTTTGAGATGGGAGGGATCTCATGCAGAAGAAAAGAAAACGAAGCTTTCGTAAGAAGATCAAATTACCATTACATAAGACTCCGGAACAGCGCTTCCGGATGGAGCTGCGAAGGAGAGAGAAGACACGTGCCAAAAGCAGGGAGAAAATTGCGAAAATCAAAATGCAGTATAAGACAAAAGCTGTGAAACAGAAGGGCAGACAGAAAGAAAAGGCAGCAGGAAGAATAGACCGGATGCTGTCGGCGGTGGCTTTTCTTTTGGGAGCAGGGATCATGGTTCTGGATGGGCTCCTGGAAAGCAGGCAACGGTATCCTGAAAAGGCGCAGAAAGAGGCCGGTTCATGCAGCACGGAAAATAAAGTGCAAAAATATGGTGTACAATATACAAGTAACAGAGCACAGAAATCAGAATACGAGTATAACGGTTTCTAAATAACTATACCATTCACGTAGAATATTTTTCTGAGAGTGCAGGATAAAAAACGTAGGCGTAGCGGGCTACGCTGAGGATTTTTATCCTGTGCTATCGGGAAAATAGGCAAGTGATATGGGGTAGTTAATTTAAAACTGTTATACGAGATATAGAGAACAAGAAAAAGAACACAAGAAACAGAGCATAGAACCCCAGAAGAAATAAATTACAAAAAACAGAACATAGAAACACAAGAAACAAAACATGGAAACAAAGCAAAACAAATAAAACACAGGAACAGAAGGACAGAGTATGAAGAATTCTGAGAACAAAACCATACTGGATTACGAAACCGTAGACTTTAATAAGGAAGAAAACTGCCTGGTCATTATTGACCAGACGCTGCTTCCGGGAAAGACAGAGATTATCGAATTAAAAACAGCACAGGAGATCTGGGATGCCATTTATCTGCTGAAGGTACGAGGAGCACCGGCAATCGGTGTAGCTGCGGCTTTTGGTATTTATCAGCTCAGCTTTGAAATCTGGAAGAACCGGAAGGATATTACCTGCGAAGAATTTGAGAAGCAGTTTTTGGAACAGAAGGAATTCTTAAATTCTTCACGGCCTACGGCAGTGAACCTTTCCTGGGCGTTGAACCGTATGGAGAAGGTTCTCCGGAAGGCGCAGGAAGAAGGAAAGAGTGTCGAACAGATCGTAACGCTTCTTGGAGAAGAAGCCTTCCGGATGAAGGAAGAGGATATTGCTGTCTGCAAGGCTATTGGGGAGAACGGTCTTTCTCTTGTGAAACCGGGGGATGGAATCCTCACACACTGCAATGCGGGACAGCTGGCAACCTGTAAATATGGAACGGCAACCGCGCCGATTTATCTGGGGCAGGAAAGAGGCTATCATTTCCGGGTGTTTGCGGATGAAACAAGACCACTTTTACAGGGAGCAAGACTCACCTCCTATGAGCTACATTCTGCGGGGGTAGATGTGACACTGATCTGTGATAACATGTCTGCAACCGTAATGAAAAATGGCTGGGTGAATGCAGTCTTCGTAGGCTGTGACCGTGTGGCGGCAAATGGGGATGCAGCCAATAAGATCGGAACCTCGGTCGTTGCAGCCGTTGCAAAGCAGTATGGCATACCGATGTATATCTGCGCACCAACATCCACCATTGACTATGACTGCCCCACAGGGGATGAAATTAAGATTGAACAGCGTAAGCCGGAGGAAGTGACGGAAATGTGGTACAGGGAGCGGATGGCACCGGAGGGAGTAAAGGTTTTTAATCCGGCGTTCGATGTAACGGATCACTCCTTAATTACTGCAATTGTTACAGAGTATGGAATTGCACGTGCTCCGTTTACGGAATCTCTGGCACAGATTCGCAGGAAGAAGGAAGCTGCACAGCTTGTGAAGGGGCAGGGGTGAATGGCTGCCGGTATGAAAAATAGATCGGTATAGAGAAGAATTTTGATGTCAATTTCATAGTATGGAGATCTGTATGAAAAAGCAAAAAGAGAAACAGCAAAAGAAGCAGCACGATCTGAACAGAGGAAAAGAAAATAACTGTTTTTATCCTTCTGAAAAGGAAGCAAAAGAAGCAATCCTGGATATTGGACAGAGAATGTATGTCCGTAACTTTGTGGCAGCAAATGATGGTAATATTTCCATCCGTACAGGCGAAAACGAGGTCTGGGCGACGCCTACCGGTGTTTCCAAGGGCTTTATGAACAAGAAGATGCTGGTAAAGGTGGATCTGCAGGGCAATGTCTTAGAGGGAACCCATAAGCCATCCTCGGAATTGAAGATGCATTTGCGTGCCTATCAGGAGAATCCCGATCTGCGGTCGGTATGTCATGCGCACCCGCCGATCTGCACAAGCTTTTCCATAGCGGGAATTCCACTGGATGTTCCGGTTCTGGCAGAGGCCGTGATTACGTTGGGGGATGTTCCGATTGCACCCTATGCAGAGCTTGGTACGAAGGAAGTGGCAGAGGTGATTGCACCATACTGCCATACCCATAACGGGGTACTGCTTGCCAACCACGGAGCCGTTACCTGGGCAGAGGATGCTTATGCCGCGTATTATCGTCTGGAATCCATGGAATATTATGCCAATATCCTGATGATTACGGGGAAAATTCTCGGAAAGCAGAACTGCTTTACCAAAGAGCAGGTCGACCGTCTGATTGCCATGCGTGAGAAGTTTGGAATTTCACGTGGTGGAGTACCAAGGACAGAGAAAGAAGATTAATTACGAAAATTTTCGAATTTATTTTAAAACATAGTCTTGCATATGGAAAAATGATATGCTATAGTACTGTATGTTGATGTGCTAAAGCGGTGAAGCACAAAGGTGTGCAGCAGTCAACACTCTGGAGAGTCCCTGATGAAAGGGCGCCGAAGGTGTACGGCAGGAAGCCTGCCAATCTCTCAGGCAAAAGGACAGAGCATTCTATATGCATGTTCTACTCTTTGGGGGGCTGATGAGAATCAGTCCTTTTTATATTTCTAAAAAATCATAGAAATGAGAGGGAAGAAAAATGTTAGGAAAAGTGTTAGGAGAAATCAGTATCGTATTAACCACGATTGACGATTTTGTGTGGGGTATCCCGTTGATTGTTCTCATCCTTTCGGTAGGTATTTATCTGACTATCCGGTTAAAGGGATTGCAGATCACGAAGATGCCCATGGCAATCAGGCACATCAGGGATAATGAAAAGACCGGTGAACATGGAGAGGTATCCAGCTTTGGGGCGCTTTGTACGGCATTGTCCGCAACCATCGGAACCGGTAATATTGTCGGTGTTGCAACAGCGCTGGTAGCCGGAGGTCCCGGAGCCTTATTCTGGATGTGGCTGGCAGCCCTGCTTGGAACCGCAACCAAGTATTCCGAGTGTCTGTTATCCATTAAGTATCGTGTGGTAGCTGAGGATGGGCACATTATTGGCGGACCGTTCTATTACATAGAAAAGGGTATGGGAAAGAACTGGAAATGGCTTGCAAAGATCTTTGCGTTCTTTGGTGTCGGCGTTGGCCTTTTTGGTATTGGAACCTTTACACAGGTAAATGGTATTACCAGCGCTGTGAAGAATTTCTTTGATCCTGACAGTCAGAATACCGTTCATCTTTTTGGAACAGACTACTCTATCGCAGTTGTGATTGCGGGTCTGATCATTACTGTTTGCGTGGCACTTGTTATTATCGGTGGTTTAAAGAGAATTTCCAGAGTGGCAGAGGTGATCGTTCCTTTCATGGCAGTTCTTTATGTTGCAGTTGCACTCATTATTTTAATCTGTAATATCACCAGGATTCCTAGTGCCATCGTTGAGATTGTGCAGGGAGCATTCGGTGTCCGGGCTGCCGCAGGTGGTGCACTTGGCGCCATGATGATTGCCATGCAGAAGGGTATTGCCAGAGGTATTTTCTCGAATGAAGCCGGTCTTGGTAGTGCCCCGATTGCCGCAGCCGCAGCTCAGGTAGAAGAGCCGGCACGTCAGGGACTGATTTCCATGATGGGAACCGTGATTGATACTCTGGTAATTTGTACCATGACCGGACTTTGTATCGTCATTACCGGTGCATGGAATATGGGATTGGAAGGGGTATCCGTAACGGATAAGGCATTCCAGATGGGACTTCCGCTTCCAAATCAGCTTTGCTCCTTCATTCTGATGATCTGCCTGGTGTTCTTCGCATTTACAACGATCCTTGGATGGGATTACTACAGTGAAAGATGCCTGGAGTATTTATGCGGCGGTAAGCTGAAGGTGGTTAAGGTATACCGTTGGATATACATTCTTGCGATCTTTATCGGACCTTACATGACGGTAAGCGCAGTATGGACCATTGCCGATATTTTCAACGGACTGATGGCGATTCCTAACCTGATTGCACTGGTTGCATTAAGCGGTGTGGTTGTTGCGGAAACCAAGGTATACTTTGATGGATTGAAGAAATAAGTTCAACAACGAGATACCGGATATAAGCAATAAACAATAAGCAAAAGAAAACCATGTTCTTCTTGCCGTGCGAAACACTTAAAGGGGAACATGGTTCTTTTTTGTTTGTTCTTTTTTTAACGATCTACTAGACACCGCATGGGAAAAGTAGTAAATTAATGCTGTATAATTATGTGTTTTAAACCGGTTTTGTATCGTAACGGTGGTGATATGGAACTGATGCGAACGATGAAAACAGGATAGAAGAAAGGATGAAGATCATGGCAAGAAAAGTTGTTTTGGCAGGCGCATGCCGTACCGCAATCGGAACGATGGGAGGAACCTTAAGCAATACTCCGGCACCGGATCTCGGAACGGTTGTTATTAAGGAAGCATTAAAGAGAGCAGGAGTAGCACCGGAAATGGTTGACGAGGTTTATATGGGATGTGTGATTCAGGCAGGTCTTGGACAGAATCCGGCAAGACAGGCAGCAGTGAATGCGGGAATTCCGGTAGAAGTACCTGCAACAACCATCAATGTCCTTTGCGGTTCAGGACTGCATTGTGTCAATCTTGCTGCCAAGCTGATTGCAAACGGCGAAGCAGATATTATCGTGGCAGGTGGTATGGAGAATATGTCAAAGGCTCCTTACTTATTATATAATGCAAGATTCGGATATCGTATGGGAGCAGCCATGATGGATGACGCTCTGCTTCGTGATGCACTGCATGATGCATTCGGTGGATATCATATGGGTATTACTGCAGAGAATATTGCAGAGGAATGGGGACTTACCAGGCAGCAGCTCGACGAGTTTGCTGCATGGAGCCAGAACAAATGTGAGAAGGCACGTGCGGAAGGTAAGTTCAAGGATGAAATTGTTCCGGTAGAAGTAAAGAAGAAAAAGGAAACCATTCTGTTTGATACGGATGAAGGACCAAGAGACGGTGTGACCGTAGAAAGCTTAAGCAAGCTTCGCCCGGCGTTCAAGGAAGGCGGTAAGGTAACCGCAGGTAATGCATCCGGAATCAACGATGGCGCAGCAGCAATTATTGTCATGAGTGAAGAAAAGGCAAAGGAGCTTGGAGTTACTCCGATGGCTACCTGGATCGGTGGAGAACTGGCTGGTGTGGAACCCAGAATCATGGGAATCGGACCGGTGGCATCCACACGTAAGGTTATGGAGAAGAAGGGCTACAAGATCGAAGACTTTGACCTGATTGAAGCAAACGAAGCATTTGCAGCACAGTCGGTTGCTGTCGGACATGATCTGGGCTTTGATATGGATAAGCTGAATGTGAACGGAAGTGCCATTGCACTCGGACACCCGGTAGGAGCATCCGGATGCCGGATTCTGGTTACCCTGTTATATGAGATGCAGCGCCGCCATGCAAAGAAGGGACTTGCAACGCTCTGTGTTGGGGGCGGAATGGGATGCTCTGCCATTGTCGAAATGGATAATTAAGAAAGGTTTGGTTAATATTTATGGCAAATATCATTTCAGATGAAACCATTGAATATGTAGGAATTCTGGCAAAGCTGGAACTGTCTGAGGAAGAACGCGAACAGGCGAAGAAGGATATGGGAAGCATGCTGGATTATATTGATAAGCTCGGCGAGCTCGATACTACCGGTGTTGAACCAATGTCCCATGTTTTCCCGGTACACAATGTGTTCCGTGAAGATGTGGTAACGAATGGGGATATGCGCGAGGACATCCTTAAGAATGCACCCGGGGAGAAGGACGGTATGTTTATCGTTCCGAAAACCTTTGAATAAAAACAGAAAGGATATTTCAATGAAGATACTGGATTATACAGCCGTCGGGCTGGCAAAGGCGATCCGGAATGGAGAAGTGACGTCGCCCGAAGCCGTACAGGCGGTTCTTACACAGATCAAGGAAAGAGAAGAGTCTCTTCACTGTTATGTAACAATTGATGAAGAAGGTGCACTGCGGAAGGCGCAGGAGGTACAGAAGAAGATCGAGGCAGGAGAACTTACGGGACCCCTGGCAGGTGTTCCTGTAGCAATCAAGGACAATATGTGTACCGAGGGAATGCTGACCACCTGTTCTTCGAAAATTCTTGGTAATTTTATTCCGACATTCTCTTCAGAGGCCGTATTGAATTTAGAGAAAGCAGGAGCTGTGATTCTTGGTAAGACCAACATGGACGAGTTTGCCATGGGTTCTACGACAGAAACCTCTGCCTTTGGCGCAACGAAAAATCCCTGGAATGAAGCCCATGTACCGGGAGGATCCTCCGGTGGATCGGCAGCAGCCGTTGCTGCTAAGGAATGCTTCTTTGCACTTGGCTCCGATACCGGTGGCTCCATACGTCAGCCGGCTTCCTACTGTGGCGTGGTTGGAATGAAGCCGACCTACGGAACAGTATCCCGATACGGACTGATTGCCTATGGATCCTCTTTGGATCAGATCGGGCCTTTGTGCAAGGATGTGACCGACTGTGCAACAATTCTTGAAGTGATTGCCTCCCACGACCCGAAGGATTCTACTTCGGTAGAGCGTGAGGAGACCGATTTCACATCCGCACTTGTGGATGATGTACAGGGCATGAAGATTGGTATCCCGCGTGATTACTTCGGAGAAGGACTGGATCCGGAAGTTAGGGAAGCCGTTATGAAGGCAGCCGGAGAATTAAAGAAAAAGGGTGCTGTTGTAGAGGAGTTTGACTTGAGCCTTGTAGAATATGCGATCCCGACCTATTATACGATTGCAGCCGCAGAAGCAAGCTCGAATCTGGAACGGTTCGATGGGATTAAGTACGGCTACCGTACAGAAGACTATACAGGACTCCATAACATGTATAAGAAGACCCGTTCGGAAGGCTTTGGACCGGAAGTAAAGCGTCGTATCATGCTCGGCAGCTTTGTATTAAGTTCCGGTTATTATGATGCATACTATCTGAAAGCACTCCGGGTTAAGGCACTCATTAAGAAGGCCTTTGACGAAGCATTTGCGAAATATGATCTGATCCTGGCCCCCTGTGCACCGACAACCGCACCGGAGCTCGGAAAGAGTCTGTCGGATCCGATTAAGATGTACTTAAGCGATATTTATACGATTTCCGTGAATCTGGCAGGGCTTCCGGGAATCAGCATTCCCTGCGGTATCGATTCAAAGGGACTTCCGATTGGCTTACAGATGATCGGAGACTGCTTTAAAGAAAAGAACCTGATCCGTGCTGCTTACGCTTATGAATGCAGCAGGGGAATATTGGGAAAGAAGGAGGATGAGTAAATGGCGAAACAGTATGAAACCGTCATTGGTCTTGAGGTTCATGTAGAGCTTGCAACGAAGACCAAGATTTTCTGTGGCTGTTCTACCGCATTTGGTGGAGCACCGAATACTCACACCTGCCCGGTATGTACCGGTATGCCGGGTTCTTTACCCGTATTAAACAAAAAGGTGCTCGAATATGCCGTAGCGGTCGGACTTGCTACGAACTGTACGATTACCCAATATTGTAAATTTGACCGTAAGAATTATTTTTATCCGGATAATCCGCAGAATTATCAGATTTCCCAGCTGTATCTGCCAATCTGCCGCAATGGTAAGGTAGAGATTGAAACGGAGGCGGGAAAGAAGGAAATCGGAATCCATGAGATTCATATGGAGGAGGATGCCGGAAAGCTGATCCATGATGATTGGGAAGACTGTTCCTTAGTGGATTACAACCGTTCCGGTGTACCGCTGATTGAGATCGTATCCGAGCCGGATATGCGCAGTGCAGATGAAGTGATTGCTTATCTGGAAAAGCTGCGTATGATTGCACAGTATCTGGGAGTATCCGATTGTAAGCTTCAGGAGGGTTCCATGCGTGCAGATGTGAACCTGTCCCTTCGTGAAGTGGGAGCAACGGAATTCGGTACACGTACCGAAATGAAGAACCTGAACTCCTTTAAGGCAATCCGCCGTGCGATTGAGGGCGAAACCGAGCGTCAGATGGATCTGCTGGATGCCGGGGAGAAGGTCGTGCAGGAAACCAGACGATGGGATGATAATGCCGGTGAATCCTATGCCATGCGAAGCAAAGAGGATGCACAGGATTACCGCTACTTCCCGGATCCGGACCTTGTACCGATTGTATTAAGTGACGAGTTCTTAGAGGAAATCCGCAGCAGACAGCCGGAGTTCCGTAATGAAAAAAGGATCCGATACCGTGAAGAATTCGGTATCCCGGATTATGATATTGAGATTATTACTGGCTCCAAGAAAATGGCAGATCTGTTTGAACAGACCGTTGCCTTAGGTACACAGCCGAAGAAGGTATCCAACTGGCTGATGGGCGAAACACTCCGCATTCTCAAGGAGAAGGAACTCGATCCGGAGGATATCCGTTTCTCGCCGGAACACCTTTCTGCATTGATTGCACTGCAGGATTCCAGAGCCATTAACGGTGCAGTTGCCAAGGAAGTCTTTGAGGTCATGTTTGAAGAAGACATGGATCCGGTTTCTTATGTGGAAGAAAAGGGATTGAAGACTGTCAATGATGAGGGGGCACTCCGCAAGACCGTGGAAGAAGTGATTGCCAATAATCCGCAGTCGGTAGAGGACTACCACAATGGTAAGGAAAAGGCAATTGGTTTCCTGGTTGGACAGACCATGAAGGCTATGAAGGGCAAATGCGATCCGGGTATGGTGAATCAGTTATTAAAGGAACTTCTATAAGCCGGTGTTTAAGATTTATGGTAACGATTCCGCCTGATGCAGGCATTCACAGGAAGTGGTTTTGCATGCTTGTGAATAGTTACGGTTTATGGATGTTAGAAAACGATGAAAAGCACTTTCTTGTGATTATGCACAAAAAAGTGCTTTTTTCTTTGTCTTCTTTTACATCTTTTACCTTGCACTTCGGAAAAAGGTGTGATAGAATATCTTTCGGTGACGCACATATGTCTTTTGTACAAAGACAATCAAAGACAAGTGTACGCCAGGTGGGGACGAAAGACAGGAGAAGATATGGGAAGCAGATATTATGTTGTGAAGGAACAGGCCGTTCCGGAGGTGCTTCTTAAGGTTGTACAGGCGAAGAAGCTGATTGATTCCGGCAGGGCGGTGTCGGTGAATGAGGCTGCAGAGGCAGTCGGAATCAGCCGGAGTTCCTTTTATAAGTACAAGGAGGATATTTTTGAATTCCATGATAATGCGCAGGGAACGACGATTACGCTGACCTTCCAGATGGAGGATGAGCCTGGAATTCTCTCCGATGTGTTAAAGGTGATTGCCGAATTCGGAGCAAATATCCTGACCATTCATCAGAGTATTCCGATTAACGGTGTGGCATCCTTAAGCCTGAGTGTCCAGGTGCTTGAAACAACCAGAGACATTTCAGAGATGCTTGAAACGATGGGAAAGCACAGGGGTGTCCGGAACGTAAAGATCCTTGCACAGGAGTAAGCAGACAGATCCGGAAACGGATAGGGAAATAAAGAAGGAAAACAAAGGAGACGAAACATGATTCAGGTAGCAGTAATGGGATACGGTACCGTAGGAAGCGGTGTCGTTGAGGTAATTGAAAAGAACAAGGAAGAGATCAACAAGAAGTCAAACGAAGCTCTGAATATTAAATATATTCTGGATCTTCGGGATTTTCCGGGAGATCCGTATGAAGACAAGATTGTCCATGATGTAGAAGTGATTCTGAATGATCCTGAGGTACAGATTATCTGTGAAACCATGGGAGGCTTAAAGCCTGCTTATGAGTTTACGAAGCGTGCCCTCATGAGCGGCAAGAGTGTATGTACCTCCAATAAGGAGCTGGTAGCGACACACGGACCGGAATTGATTCAGATTGCACATGAGCATACCTGCAACTATCTGTTTGAGGCAAGTGTCGGCGGTGGCATTCCGATTATCCGTCCTTTGAATTATTCACTTACCGCAGAGAAGATTGATGCCATTTCCGGTATTTTAAATGGTACGACGAACTATATTTTAACCAAGATGGAGCGTGAAGGTGCTGCATTTGAAGAGGTGTTGAAAGAAGCACAGGAAAAGGGCTATGCAGAGCGCAATCCGGAGGCTGATATCGAAGGCTATGATGCCTGCCGTAAGATCGCGATTCTCTCTTCCTTAATGTGTGGTAAGAATGTCCGTTATCAGGATATTTATACCGAAGGAATTACCAAAATTACCGCAGACGATTTTAAATATGCGAAGGTGATGGACTGCACCATTAAATTACTTGGGCTTGCAAAGGAAGAGAATGGCGGACTTTATGCCATGGTTTCTCCGTTCCTCATTTCGAAGAACCATCCGTTATCCATGGTAAATGATGTGTTTAATGCCGTCTGCGTGCATGGCAACATGCTTGGCGATTCCATGTATTACGGAAGAGGCGCAGGCAAGCTTCCGACAGCGAGTGCAGTTGTGTCGGATGTCGTAGACTGCGCAAGACATATTGGAAAGATCATTACCTGCTTCTGGGATGCAGAGGATGTGAAGCTGACAAATGTGGACGAAGTAGAGCGTGCATTCTTTGTACGTGTAGAGAAAGCAAAAGAACAGGAAGCAAAAGAGACCTTTGGAGACGTGAAAGAGGTTACGGCAGGAGTGGACGGAGAGTTTGCTTTTGTAACCGGACGCATGAGCGAAAAGGAATTCAATGAAAAAGCTGAAAAGGTCGGAGTGATCAGTCGGATTCGTTTTGCGTAAGCATTGAGCCATGCAGAAATCATTGTACAAAAGCCGTGTGAGCTTGCTCACTAAGGGCTTTTGGTATAATGATTTCTATAGGGCGAAAGCCCGACATGAAATAAGTTGCCGGCTTGTCAGGCAACTTATGAATGGCAAGGCGAAATGAAATTCATGCAGAACCAGAAAAGAGGAGAATCACCATGAGTGAAAAGAAATATATTGTAGTACTGGGCGATGGCATGGCAGATGAGCCGATTGAGAGCCTTGGGGGTAAGACACCGATTGCATATGCCAGTACTCCTGCCCTGGATCGTTTAAGCAAATTATCTGAAATCGGTATGGTTCATACGATTCCTGAGGGCATGAAGCCGGGGAGCGATACCGCGAATCTTTCAGTATTGGGTTATGATCCGAAGATTTATTATTCGGGGCGTTCTCCGTTAGAGGCCTTAAGCATAGGTGTTCCGATGAAGGATACCGACATTGCACTTCGCTGCAACATTGTAACCATTTCTGAGGACGATGTTCCGTTTGAAGAGCAGAAAATCATTGACCACAGCTCCGGAGAAATCAGCACGGAAGATTGTGCGGTTTTACTAAACGAAGTAAAGAAGGAATTAGAGAACGAAACCTATCAGTTCTATGTAGGAACCAGTTACCGTCATTGCCTGATCTGGAATCAGGGCAGAGTGCTTGATTTAACCCAGCCGCATGATGTCTTAGAACAGGTGATCGGCCAGTATCTTCCGACCGATGAACATCTTCTTTACATGATGAAGAGAAGCTATGAGATCTTAAAGGATCATCCGCTTAATGTGGAACGTAAGAAAAAGGGACTGAATCCGGCAAACTGCTGCTGGTTCTGGGGTGCAGGTACCAGACCGAGCCTTGCGCCTTTTGAAGAAAAATATGGCAAAAAGGGTATGATGATTTCTGCCGTAGACCTGTTAAAGGGAATCGCTGTCGGTGCAAAGATGGGCGTTGCCCATGTCGAGGGTGCAAACGGCGGATTAAATACCAACTATGAAGGAAAGACACAGGCTGCGATTGATGCACTGCATGATGGATATGACTTTGCCTATATCCATGTGGAAGCACCGGACGAAATGGGGCATCAGGGAAGCGTGGAGCGTAAGGTGAAGGCAATTGAATATCTCGACCAGAGAGTGATCGGACCTCTTACGCAAGAGCTGGATAAGGAAGGCGTGGACTATCGCCTTTTAGTGATGCCGGATCATCCGACCCCGATCCGTCTGCGCACCCATACCGCAGACAGTGTACCGTATCTTCTGTTTGATTCCACAAAGAAGGAAGACCATACATGGAATTACAATGAAGAAGAAGCCGCACAGAGCGGAAACTTTGTAGCATATGGTCATGAAATGATGAAAAAATTATTAGAACAGTAGGCAGATGAGGAGATTGCAGTTATGAAAAAAGTAGTAAAATTCGGGGGAAGTTCACTGGCGAGTGCGGAGCAGTTCCGCAAGGTCGGGGACATTATCCATGCAGACAAAGAGCGCCGGTATGTGATACCTTCGGCTCCGGGAAAGCGGTTTTCCGGGGACACCAAGGTAACCGATATGCTTTATGGCTGTTATGAGCTTGCAGAGAACGACAAGGATTTTAAGAAGGAGCTTCAGGCGATTGAGGAACGCTATCAGGAGATCATTGACGGCCTTTCCCTGACACTGTCCCTAAAGGAAGAATTTAAGACTATTGCAGAGAACTTCAAAAAGAAAGCCGGAGTAAATTATGCCGCTTCCAGAGGGGAATATCTGAATAGTATTATTATGGCAGATTATCTTGGCTTTCCGTTTATTGATGCTGCAGAAGTGATCCGTTTTGATGAGAACGGTGATTTTGATTCGGAAACCACCAATGATATTTTAAAGGAACGTCTGAAGGATATGGACAATGTGGTTATTCCGGGCTTCTATGGAGCTTATGCGGATGGAACCGTAAAGACCTTTTCCAGAGGCGGCTCCGATATTACCGGATCCATCGTGGCAAGAGCAGTCAAGGCTGATGTCTATGAGAACTGGACAGATGTTTCGGGATTTCTGATTGCAGATCCGAGAATCATTGAAAATCCGGAAAGAATTGATACCATTACCTATCGTGAACTCCGCGAGCTGTCTTACATGGGTGCAAGCGTGCTTCATGAGGATGCCATTTTCCCGGTACGCCGTGAAGGCATTCCGATCAATATCCGGAATACCAACCGTCCGCAGGATGAAGGCACCTGGATTGTGGAAAGCACCTGTCAGAAGTGCAAATATGTGGTGACCGGTATTGCCGGTAAGAAGGGCTTCTGTGCGGTAAACATTGATAAGGCAATGATGAATTCGGAGATCGGATTCGGACGTAAGGTGTTACAGGCGTTTGAAGATTATGGAATTTCCTTTGAGCATGTACCTTCGGGTATTGATACCATGACAGTATTTGTTCATCAGGATGAATTTATGGATAAGGAGCAGAAGGTTGTTTCTGCCATTCACCGTCTGGCAGATCCGGACAGCATCGATATCGAAGCAGATCTGGCATTGATTGCAGTCGTTGGACGCGGCATGAAATCCACAAGAGGAACCGCAGGAAGAATTTTCTCCGCACTGGCTCATGCGAATGTCAATGTCAAGATGATCGATCAGGGCTCCAGTGAGCTGAATATCATTATCGGTGTGGCAAATGAGGATTTTGAGACCGCCATTAAGGCAATTTATGATATCTTTGTATTGGCGAGACTGTAAGAAATATTCAGAATGGGAAATGTGTCAGATAAGCTGTGGTCTGGCTGACTGACTGGTACAAAAAATCTGCCTCTGGCCTGAATTTCGGAATTAAGAAGTGTACCAGAAGATTTGTGATGATTAATCATCAATCATCAATCAATATACCCGATCCAGGTAGTATGGCATTTAATATACCCATATTGGGTACAAGAATTAAAAAACAGTTACCTGTGCGGAAAGGGTTCCGTCAGGTAACTGTTTTTGGTTGCCATGCATATGAAAAAAAGATCCAGTGGATCATTTTTGAGTTCTGACTAATATGGGGTGGCCTCATCATGGGCAAGACTGAAATCAACCGTATCATCCCACAGATAATCGAGAAACTGGAGACAGGTATCCATACGTTGTGTGGTTACGGAAATTCCGAATACCGGCACCAGATCGTCATAGGAATGTGACTCTGTGGCGAAGGGGGAATCCGTCATGACGATTCCGACAGGAACCGGGTCACCCATGGTGGAAGGATCCATACGGGTAGCTGCAAGCTCATGGATTTCCTCGAGGGTCAGGTTTCCCTTGGCAGCAATGGCGTCGGTATCGACGATGACATCCTCGTCCTCCTGGGCACGGACAATATCCATATCCACATAATAAAAGTAAGGCTCATACTTCTCAATCTGTTCCGGAGTCAGAACCTCACGCAGATCATAGAAAATCTGGTTGACGGCATACTGGTCAAAGCACTGGGAATCGAAGATCACGGCATCGAGTTCCTTCGTCTGTACGACAGCGACAATCCGCTGCATGGTTGCCATATCGAATTCCGTAGGATTTTCATAGGTCAGTGTGGAGGTGGTATCCATAAAGCATTCATAGGTATTGGTGTCAATTCCGGCATATTCACTGAAGGTATCGGACATGACATCCGAAGACAGGGAATAGGCATTTAACATCAGACCGTAGAATGCATAGTCCTTGGTATTTACAAGGGTACGGATCGTGCAGACAATGGCAATGATGGCCACAATCGTTACAATGGTGTGTACCTTATAATATTCCCAGTAATATGCGAAGCGCTCCTTCCAGGTCATATCCTTCATTTTGCGCTGCTGTTCACGGATCTCATCAATGATTCCGCGATATTTTCCATCTTTATTATGAGCATTTGACATAAACTTGTTCACTCCTTTTCATCTTGTACCATCTTAATCCAGATTACAGACAGAAGTCAATGTTCCCCAATATTAAATATTATTAAATTTGTGTAAACAGTCAGCCAATCAGTAAATCCGGCAGCTTATGAATGGCATGGCTGACCTGTTGTGTGAGCTTGCTCACAAAGGACATCCTGAAAGAGAAAATGATCTCTTGCAAGTTTTATGAAAATATACTATCATTGTAACTATTCAGAGTCACGTTTGCAGAATTGCTCTTTTGAAGCGTTTTTTGTTCATGTGTTGAACAGCTGCGTCAAATGTGCATAATACAGGTATCTGGTGGCTGTGCTGCCATAATCTGCATGGCTCTGAAGTATTACAAACAGTGAATGAAAAATCCGGAGGCGTGGAAATGAACGATACTTATGTAGAATGGATGGTTAAAAGAAAGACATCTGTTGCAATGAAATTTTTAAAAATGCTGTTGATTATTCTTACGGTGATGATTGGTCTGCTTGCCATGGTTGCTTTTAATATGGTGCTTTTTATTGTGGCAATTGTGATTGGAGTGGGAGCTTATTTTGTTTCCATGAATTCTGAGGTGGAATATGAATATCTCTATGTGGACAAGGAACTGACGGTGGACAAGGTGCTTGCAAAGAGCAGACGTAAGAGAGCAGCAACCTTCGATATGGGCAAAATGGAAGTCATGGCGCCTATTAAATCTTATCATCTGGATAACTATAAGAACCGTCAGGATAAGGCCGTGGATTACAGCAGCGGTGAGGAGCAGCAGCCGGATCACCGTTATGTCTTCTATTATGATGGAAAGCAGAAGGTGATTTTCGAGCCGAATCAGGAAATGGTTAAGGCGATTCAATTCATAGCACCCCGTAAGGTGTTTATGGATTAAATATAAACGCAAGTAATTTATAGGAACACAAATTGTAACTGTGAGGGTACTCAATAGTTACCACAAATTTACAAACTAGGAGGAGAGAAAATGGGTCAGATTATTGGCGAAGGTATTACCTTTGATGATGTGCTTCTGGTTCCTGCCTATTCACAGGTGGTTCCCAATGAAGTCGACTTGACAACATGGCTGACGAAGAAGATCAGGCTGAATATTCCGATGATGAGTGCCGGCATGGATACGGTAACGGAGCATCGCATGGCAATTGCCATGGCAAGACAGGGTGGTATTGGTATCATCCACAAGAATATGTCAATCGAAGCACAGGCAGAGGAAGTAGATAAGGTGAAGAGATCCGAGAATGGAGTCATCACAGATCCGTTTTCCCTGTCCCCGGAGCATACACTGGCAGATGCGGATGCGTTAATGGCGAAGTTCCGTATATCCGGTGTTCCGATTACCGAGGGACGTAAGCTGGTCGGTATTATTACGAACCGTGATCTGAAGTTTGAAACAGACTTTACGAAGAAGATCAAAGAGTCCATGACATCCGAGGGACTGATTACCGCACCGGAGGGGATTACCCTTGAAGAGGCAAAAAAGATCCTTGCCAAAGCACGTAAGGAAAAGCTTCCGATCGTGGACGCAGATTTTAATTTAAAGGGACTTATTACTATTAAGGATATTGAGAAGACCATCAAGTATCCGTTATCTGCAAAGGACGATCAGGGACGTCTTCTTTGTGGTGCAGCCGTTGGTATTACAGCCAATGTCTTAGACCGTGTCAGCGAGCTTGTGAAGGCTAAGGTGGATGTAGTTGTTCTGGACTGTGCACATGGTCATTCCGAGAATGTATTACGTTGTGTACGCATGATTAAGGAAGCTTATCCAGATGTACAGGTTATTGCAGGCAATGTGGCAACCGGTGAAGGAACCAGAGCATTGATTGAAGCCGGTGCAGATGCCGTTAAGGTTGGTATCGGCCCCGGATCTATCTGTACAACACGTATTGTCGCAGGTATTGGTGTACCGCAGATTTCTGCCATTATGGATGCCTATGCAGTTGCCAGGGAATATGATATTCCGATCATTGCAGATGGTGGTATCAAGTATTCCGGAGACATGACCAAGGCAATTGCTGCAGGTGGAAATGTATGTATGATGGGAAGTATTTTCGCAGGATGCGATGAAAGCCCCGGAACCTTTGAATTATATCAGGGACGTAAATACAAGGTATATCGTGGTATGGGATCTATTGCGGCTATGGAGAATGGCAGTAAGGACCGCTATTTCCAGGAAAATGCCAAGAAGCTTGTGCCGGAAGGTGTAGAAGGACGTGTTGCTTATAAGGGAACCGTAGAGGATACGGTATTCCAGCTTATGGGTGGACTTCGTTCCGGTATGGGATACTGTGGAACCAGAACCATTGAGGAGCTTAAGGAGAATGGCAGATTCGTGAAGATTTCTGCGGCATCCCTGAAGGAAAGCCATCCTCATGACATTCATATTACGAAGGAAGCACCGAACTATAGCGTTGATGAATAAAATAGAACTATACTATCCCAGAGCTTTATGGGAAAGCAGGGGGTTCTTTAGCAGTGAGTGATTATGATGAGAAGAGTTTAGGCCAGGATGCAGCAGCCATTGTGCAGTCTTTTATAGATGAAAAACTACTGGAAAAATGGCAGAAGCATTTCAGCAGTGTGGCGAATGTTTTTCTGCGCTGCCTGGATGGCAGAGGAGTTCCGCTTACCTCCTTCAGCGGGAGGGCGGATGAAACCGCAATAATTGAACAGATGATTGATGCGGAGCAGTATCAGGATATGCTGCTCCGCGTATCTGAAAGTACATTAGAAGACCAGGCGATTGAGACAACGGCGTATCCCAATCTGCGGGTGGCAGTTATTTCTGCCAAACTCCAGGGGAAACCAGTCTTAAATTGGCTGGCTTATGGTGTGCTGTTAGACGGATACGATACCGGAGATTATGAAAATTCTCCACTTGAAGGATTTCAGACGATGCTTACCGAGTCACAGTTCATCCATGTAGTGGATGCACTGCGTGACTTTACCAATGCCCTGCTTGGATACCGGATGTCGATTGTGACGGCACAGGCAGAATGCCGCAGAAGCCGCAGTTCGGAAAAGGAGATGAGTGTGAGTCTTCACAGGACGGAGGCACTTACCGATGTGGTACAGCTGCTGGAAAGTGAAGATGCCATTGAAACGGTGATTACGAATCTTCTTGAGATTGTATCACGGTTTTTACGCATTTCCGGAGGGGCTGTGTATAAGATGAAAGAGGATCCGGAGGGCATAGAGGTTGTTGCATTCTGGAGCAAAGAAAACAGTGCCCTTCAGTTTCCACAGGATGAAAGCTTTGAATTGCCGGCAATTTTAAAAACAGACAAAACAGTTGTGTTGTCCGGAAGTTCCCTTGCAAGTGTACAGGAACGGAAGGAAATGGAAGCCATCGGACTTAAGGCGGTCATAGTGATTCCTGTTATGGTTAATCATACAAAAGGTATGTATGTATGTTTCGGGGATCGCAGCGGCAGCCGGGTATGGCAGATCGAGGAAGTAAAATTCATCAATGATTCGGTGAAAATTCTGCAGAGTATTCTGACACGCCGGATTCAGAAGAATTCACTGGCAAGCTCGTATGCATCGCTCGAAAGAATTCTCGATAATGTCGGAAGCGCTGTTTATGTCCGGGATCTCCATACGGGTAAGATCTTATTTGCCAACAGCAATATGCGGCGTACCTTTGAACTGGAATTAAAGAGACAGATGATCCGGGATATTTTTGAACACAGTATCGAAAATGACAAAGGGGTCTGTGAGATTTACTATACCAAAAGAGACCGCTGGTATGATCTGTACTATACCAAAATGCCGTGGGTAGACGGAAGTCCGGTGCTTTTGTGTGCACTTTATGATATTACCGATAAGAAAATTTATCAGAGAAAGATCGAGCAGCAGGCCTATACCGATTTCCTTACCGGATTGTATAACCGGATGTGCTGTGAGCGCGATCTTGCAAAGTTTGTGGATCTTGCGAAAAAAACGAAGGATAAGGGATTACTGCTGTATATTGATCTGGACGATTTTAAGCATATCAATGACGGACTCGGACATCAGTATGGCGATGTCCTGTTAAAAGCAATTTCCCACAGCCTTCAGCGGATTGAAGGAATTGAGGACACCTGTTACCGCATGGGAGGGGATGAGTTCGTAATTATCCTCTCACCGGCAGTTTATGAGAAACGGGAACAGATTATTACCAATATTAAAGATATTTTCTTAAAGCCGTGGTTTCTGCGGGACTCCGATTATTACTGTACGATGAGTATGGGTATTGTGGAATTCCCCGGAGAGGATGCCAATGTGCATGATCTCATTAAGATGGCAGACATTGCCATGTATGAGGCCAAGAAGGGCGGTAAGAACCGGATCACTTATTATGAGGATTGTTTTGCTGCAAGCTCCGGTAAGCGCCTTGATATGGAAAAGAACATGCGTGAGGCAACGGCGGACAGTTTTAAGGAATTTGAGGTGTATTTTCAGCCGATTGTGGATATTACAAAGGAAGGCTGTCCATGTACCGGAGCAGAGGCGTTAATCCGTTGGAACTGCACAGAGCTTGGCTTTATTCCACCTTCAGAGTTTATTCCGCTTGCAGAGTATCTGGGACTGATTAATCCGATTGGCAATTATGTGTTATATGAGTCCTGTAAGATCTGCCATACCTGGAATATGCATGGCTATCCGAACTACCGTGTAAATGTGAATCTTTCTGTGGTACAGCTCCTGCAGACGGATATTGTAGAGATCGTGCAGAATGCATTAAAGGATACCGGACTTTCTCCGCGCAACCTGACGCTGGAGGTGACAGAGAGTCTTGCCATTGACGATATGGACCGTATGAAGAAGATCCTGGCAAAAATCAAGGATCTTGGTGTGAGGATTGCACTGGATGACTTTGGAACAGGATATTCATCCTTAAACCATATCCGGGAGATTCCGTTTGATGTCATCAAGGTGGATCAGAGCTTTATCAAGGATCTGGATCGGGATTCTTATGCCAAGTCCTTTGTACGGATGGTAGGAGAGCTTGCCCTGCCGTAGTCCCGGAATACCCAGGTCCTCTT
>ERZ791915.263-NODE-263-length-61862-cov-10.268691_pt1 | contig 61862 bp, 66 predicted proteins | sample MGYA00510139_ERZ791915 | MGnify/ENA primary metagenome ERZ791915 (study PRJEB30046, sample SAMN00792117) | human gut metagenome | study: EMG produced TPA metagenomics assembly of the A metagenome-wide association study of gut microbiota in type 2... | reverse complement strand
GGGTGCTCGTAAAAGACCCACATGGCTTTCGCCGCATCTATAGGTGAACCGCCGCCAATGGCGACGATAACGTCAGGCAGGAATTTGCGCATTGCCGCCGCGCCTTTGAAAACGGTCTCAATGGATGGGTCCGGTTCGATGCCTTCAAAAAGCTGGGTTTCCATACCGATACCATGCAGAATGTTTTCGACTTTTTCTAAAAAGCCGCCACGTTTCATGGAACTGCCGCCGGTCAGGATCATTGCCTTTTTGTACCCTTCCAGATTTTTTAATTCTTCGATTGCGCCTGCGCCATAATAAATATCGCGCGGTAAAGTAAATCGTGCCATAGCTTGACACCTCCTAAAATAATTTGCCTTGATACCTTTATTATAACATTTTGAATACAATATACAACGTGCTATAGAAAGATAAAAAGTTAAATAATTGTAAACTATAGCAAACTTGCTTGAGGTATCGTTTACAGTAAAAGCAGTTTATAAATTAAGGAAATTTTTGAAGCTGTGGATGAAGTGGCGCGACACGGGAATTTCTTTTTCCGGGCAGTTTTCAACAGTCAGGATATAGGTGTCATTAAACCAGGGAATGATTTCACGCACTTTGTTCATATTGACGATATAGCTTTTGTGGGTGCGCAGAAAGCCGCAGGGATTCAGTTTTTCTTCTAAAACTTTTAAGGGCAGGTTTGATTCCAGAATACCTTTGCTGGTATAGATCAGGATTTTTTTGCCGGCATCAGTTTTAATGAGATAAATTTCTTCTTTGGGGTCAAAGACCAGCAGTTTATTGTCAGCCCAAAGGGAGAGCCTGATAGGAAAATCACCGCGGGCCGGTGCTTGCTGCTGCAGCTGGTCCTGCAGAGCTTTTTGTAATTTTAGAACTGTGGCCTGTAGTCTTGTTTGTGTATAAGGCTTCAGGATATAGTCGAAAGCTTCCAGTTCAAAGGCACGTACAGCAAATTGGTCAAAACCGGTGGAAAAGATTATTTTGGGAGGCTGCGGCAAAGAACGGAGTTTTTCGGCAACGGTCAAACCATCCAGTACAGGCATTTCGATATCCAGAAAAACCGCGTCGGCAGTATTAGCTGAAAAATAATCGAGTACTGCCTGCCCGTGTTCACATTCGGCGGTAATTTTTACCTTGCCGCCAGCTTCCAGTAAGCTGCGTAATTCCTGGCGAGCCGGAAATTCATCATCGGCGATAACTATTTTCAGCATTTTAATCCTCCTCCTGTTTTGGTATTGTAAAACTGACAGTGGTACCTGTACCATAGGTGCTGATTATCCGCAGGCCGTTGTCAGGACCATAGATTGCCAGCAGGCGTTTGTTGATATTGACGAGACCGATCGATTTACGGTCAGGAGCGTCCTGCAGCAGAGAATCCAGTTTTGCAGCCGGGATACCGATACCATCGTCGTGGACAGCAATAAAAAAATAATCGCTGCAGTTTTTGACAGTTATAGTGATGGTTCCGCCGTCTAATTTTGGATGCAGGCCATGCTTGACGGAATTTTCGATAATAGGCTGCAGGATCAGGGCAGGGACCTTGAAAAAGGCTGTGTCGTCGATATCGTAATTTATTTTCAGCCTGTCACCAAAACGGGCCATTTCGATATTGATATAAGCGTTGATATGCTGCAGTTCCTGACGTAAAGAAATCAATGTATTGGGATCGGCGAGATTTTGACGGTAATAATCAGCCAGATAGTTGATAAGTTTTTTTGCGGTCTGAGGCTGGACGCCGCAGTAATAGCTGATCGTATTCAGGGCGTTGAACAGGAAATGCGGGTTGATCTGTGCCTGCAGAGCTTTGATTTCCGCATCGGCCAGCAGCTTGGTGCGTTCCTTGATCTGATTGATCTCGATATGGGTCGAAAGCATGGCTGCAATGCCTTCGGCAAGCCTTGTTTCAAAAGCCGACATTGCTTCGGCAACGATGTGCCCTACAAAGAGATAGCCGATCGTGGCAGTGCCGTTTGTGACCGGCAGGGCCAGATAGGAGGTCAGTACTGTAAGTTTTTCGTTGGCCGGGCAAAATTTTTCTGCCAGTAATGCTTCTGTATCTTCCTGCAGATAGGTCAGAAACGGCTGTTCCTGTTCGCAGGCCGTGCAGCCAAGCAGCTGCGAATTGGAGGTAATACAGACGACGTCAAAGGATTTGACGTTTTGCAGGATACTTTCAGTGATTTTTTGAGCGGCCTTTTGGTCAAAGCCATTCTGCAAAACAGAAATCGAGCTGTTAGTGATGTTCAGCGCTATCTTTGCAGCCAGACCTTCAAGGATATCTTTCTGTTTATAGCTGTCTTTGATAAGCCCGATAAAACAGCCGGTCCCCAGCGCTGTTGTGATCATTACCTGCAGGGCGCAGTCTTCGATCGCAGGTGTAAATTTATAAGGATAACAAAACAGGGCCAGTAAAATGATGTGACTGGCAGCGAAAATAAAACTGATCCCGATGGCGTGGGGCAGCATTTCTTTTTTGTGTTTGAGCCAGGCAGATAAAAATCCTGACAGCAGACCTTCGATGAGGAAAAAACAGCCGCTGACCAGCGCCGCTTTGGTATGGATCAAGAGAATATAGTGGCCGGCGATCAGCAGTGCGACAGCAAAACCGATCAAGGGACCGCTGACCAGACCGGCAACGATGATAAAGATAGAACTGGTGTTGATGAGCCAGCTTTCGCCCCACAAAGACCAGTAAGTATTGAGGATGCCAAGCAATGAAAAAAAAGCAATGATATGGAGCCTGTTTTTCCAGGAATAGTGCTGTTGGAATAAAGTAGCGTGAAAAAAAGCGGTCCGGCTGCAGATAAAGAAAATTATCAAAAAAACTGCCAGACCAAACCATAAATGGCTCATTGTCTGATAAAGGAAGGTCAGCATGATTTTACTCCTTATAAGGGCAGAATCAGGCATCTTAATGCCGATTTTGTCATCTTGTTCCATTTTTGTTCTAAAAGCAGTGTTTTATGTTATTTTTAATGTAGGAGGCTGACTTTGTTTGTCAGATTGATTTTATTATATAAAAGTTTAGTTATACATACAAGAAACATCTTTATTCCATTATGGAGGGAGGGCAGGTTGTAATAAGCACGAAAGGAGAAATTTATTATGGATTTGAAAACGTGTCTGTACGTAGGTTTTGCTCTGTATACCGTATTTGTTATTTATGTTGGTTTTATTGGCTCGAAAAAGATCAAAGGACTGAGCGATTTTGCAGTTGCCAGTGAAAGTATGGGCCCAATATCATTAGGGCTGGCTTTTGCGGCTTCCTTCTTCAGCGCCGCCACTTTTCTTGCTATGTCGGTTATGCTTATGCCTGGGGAGCTTCGGCATTATGGATATTTTTAGCTATTTTTGGCGGCTCTACGCTGGGATTTATCGTCATTGCGAAAGGTGTGCGCGACAGCAATACTAAGATCAAGGCTTTATCCTTGCCGGACTGGCTGGGAGAAATGTACAAAAGTGATTTTTTAAGAGCTTTGGTTTCGATCATCGTAATGATCCAGATGTTTTATGTAGCCGGGCAGTTATCAGCCGGCGGCACGCTTTTATCCGGTTTGCTGGATATAGATTACAGCACTGCCGTTATCGCCGTGACCGTAGTCACTATCGTTTATGTTACTTTAGGCGGATTGTTTGCCGACGTTTATACCAGTATCGGTCAAACCTGTCTGATGATGTTTGCCGGTGTGATCGTCTTTTTATCGGGATTCTTTTTCTTCAAGGGCGGTATTACTGAAGTCAGTACGATCATTGCCGCACGTGATCCGTTCCTTACTGCGGTCATTAATCCTAATTCCCTGCACATGTACAGCTATGCCACTGTTTTCGGCGTTATTCTGATCGAATTTGCTTTTTCGGGACAGCCGCAGCTGCTGACGAAAATTTTGGCCTTGAAAGACCCGAAAGATATGAAGAAAATGATCTGGACCTGGATCGTAGCCTCGTTCTGCTGCATGCTGGTAATTTTCGGCGGGTTGTATATGCTGGCGCTGAATCCTAATCTCCAGCAGCCTGACTATGCTGTAGTCGAATATGTCAAAGCCTATTTCCATCCGATCATCAGCACGCTGCTGGCAGTTTCGATCGTAGCGGCATTGATGTCGACTGCCTGCGGGTTGCTGCTGGTTATGACGACCTGTATCGCTAATGACCTGTTTATCAAAACGCTGGTCAAGCGTAAAATCATAGATATGCCGCAGGAAAAAGCTCAGCGGATCGCATTTATGATGACGAAGATCCTGCCGGCTGTTTTTGGTATCATCTGTGTTTTGATGACGCTGCATCCGCCGCAATTCATGGGCGTCATGGTCTGGATCGGTATTTCCGGCGTTGCTTCAGCTACTTTGGCGCCGATGCTGATAGCTATTATCTGGCCCGAACGGATCAATGCTACAGCTGCTATCTGGGGCGCTATTGCTGGTGAAGCAACTTATATGGCCGTCTATCTGTTTACTAATATCGAAAAAAGCGTTATGGCGGCCGGCGCCTGGGGCCTGATCGTCAGCTTTGCCGTTATGTGGCTGCTGTCTTCCAATAAGAAAAAACAACCGCAGCTGGCAGAAAAATGATTTGAAGTAAAGGATGTGATGTAAATGTTGTGGGCAAGTCCGATGTTAACAGTTTGGGCTATAGGCTGTGTTTTGACGCTTATAGTTTCATATATCCTTTTAGAAAAATGGTATTAAGGCAGGTGTAAATGATGAGGAAACCAAAAGTCGTAATTCTTGGTACCGGCGGCACGATCGCCGGCAAAGCTGGTTCTAATACGGAAATGACGGGATATCAGGCAGGTGAACTGGGTATCCAGACGTTGATCGACGCTGTGCCGGAAATGCTGGAAGCGGCGGACGTCACTGGTGAACAGTTCTGCAATATCGGCAGCTTTGATATGACCAATGATATCTGGCTGAGCCTGAGCCGCCGCGTCAACGAACTTCTGCAGCAGCAGGATGTCGACGGCGCCGTGATCACACATGGTACAGATACGCTGGAAGAAACTGCATATTTTCTGAATCTGACTGTCAAAAGCAGTAAACCTGTGGTTTTAGTCGGCGCTATGCGTCCGGCTACGGCAATGAGTGCGGATGGTCCGGTGAATCTGCTGAATGCAGTTACTTTAGCCGGCTCGCAGGAGGCGGTAGGTAAGGGTGTTTTGATCGCGATGAACGATCAGATCAACGGTGCCCGCGATGCGACTAAGACTAATACGACGCATGTAGAAACTTTTAAATCGTGGGAACTGGGTTATTTAGGGTATTTTCAAAATGGGCAGCCTGTCTTTTATAAAACAAGTCTGCGCCGGCATACGGCGGCAGCGGAATTCGATGTCAGCAAGGTGACTGCTTTGCCGCGGGTCGATATTATTTATCTGCATGTGAACTGTGATGCTGTTTTAGCGCAGGCAGCAGTTGCGGCCGGGGCACAGGGGTTAGTCGTTGCGGCTTTTGGTCATGGTAACCTGCATATCGATATGAAACCTGCCCTGATTAAGATCGCCCAAAGCGGCATTCCCGTAGTACGCAGTACCAGGGTTGGCAACGGTATCGTCAGCCGTATAGCGACAGACGATGAAAATAAATTTATTGTTGCCGACAGTCTCAATCCGCAGAAAGCCAGAATCCTTTTACAGCTGGCTCTGCTTACGACTAAGGAGCCGCAGGAAATTCAAAGAATGTTTAATGAATATTAAAAATATATGTGAGAGTCAGAAAGCCCCTGTTCATAACGAACAGGGGCTTTAGTACTGCAATTTAAGCTTTTAATTCGATTTCCAGCAGGCAGTCGCCGCTTTCGATACGGTTACCTGCCGCTACATGGATCTGGGCTACGATACCGCTGATAGGAGCGGCGATAGTCGTCTCCATTTTCATGGCTTCGGTAACGACGAGCGGGGTGCCCTTGGTTACAGCCTGGCCTTTTTCGACCATTACTTTGACCACGGAGCCGGACAAAGTGGCGCCGATCTCGCCCTGATTGGCTTTATCTGCTTTTTTGCGGCTGATATTGGTGGCCTTGACATTCCTGTCTTTGATGTCGATTTCACGGGGTAGGCCGTTGAATTCAAAGGAGACTGTACGGATGCCGTCGGCATTGGCTTCGCCGATATGCACCAGTTTAATGACCAGCATCTTGCCCTGTTCGATCTCGACTTTGATTTCTTCGCCGATTTTCATGCCGAAGAAGAAGGTGGGCGTATCAAGTACGGAAACATCGCCGAAATCCTGTACGCGTTTGACCCAGTCGGTAAAGACTTTGGGATAGAGGCAGTAAGAGCTGATGGCTTCTTCCGAAACAGGTGCTTCCAGTTCTGTCAGTTTGGCTTTGACCTCGTCAAAATCAACAGGCGGCAGAGTATCGCCGGGGCGGCCTTCTAAAGGCTTACGTCCTTTGAGGACGATCTGCTGCAGTTTCTGCGGGAAGCCCTGATAGGGAACGCCGATGCGGCCTTCAAAGAATTCAACTACGGAAGCAGGGAAGTCGAGCACGTCGCCTTTGGCATAGATGTCTTCTTCACTGAGGTCGTTCTGTACCATAAAGAGCGCCATATCGCCGACGATTTTGGAAGAAGGCGTGACCTTGATCAGGTCGCCGAACATCATGGAAACGCGGTGGTACATATCTTTGACTTCTTCCCAGCGTTCGATAAGACCGAGCGCGGTCGCCTGCTGCTTGAGATTGGTGTACTGGCCGCCGGGCATTTCGTGTACATAGACTTCCGGATTGGGGAATAGTTCGGTCTGGTCGGCCGCTTTATAGTACGGGCGTACGGTTTCCCAGTAACGGGAGAGCTCGTTCATCGCATCTACGTCGACGTGCGGCTGGCGCGGATGACCGCTGAGCGCGTAATAAAGGCTGCTGCCGCTGGGCTGGGACGTGCCGCAGCTCATGGCGGACATGGCAGTATCTACAATATCGACGCCGGCATCAACGGCACGGGCGTAAGTATAGATAGCGTTGCCGCTGCCCTCATGCGTGTGCAGGTGGATCGGCAGGTCAACAGCGTCTTTGAGCGCGCTGACCAGACGGTAAGCAGCTTCCGGTTTTAAAAGACCGGCCATATCTTTGATCGCAACGATATTGGCGCCGGCTGTTGCCAGCTCTTTAGCCATCTCGACATAGTAGTTCAGGTCATATTTATCACGGCGCGGGTCCAGGATATCTCCGGTATAGCACAGCGCCGCTTCGGCTACTTTATTGCATTCACGAACGGTATCGATGGAAAGACGCATATTGTCAAGACCGTTCAGGCTGTCGAAGATACGGAAAACATCGACGCCGTTTTTAGCGGCCAGACGAATAAATTCCTTGACGACGTTATCGGGATAGCTGGTATAGCCGACGGCATTAGCGCCGCGCAGCAGCATTTGCAGCAGGATATTAGGCGCTTTTTGGCGGAACTGCTGCAGGCGATCCCAGGGGCTTTCATCCAGGAAGCGGTAAGCAACGTCAAAGGTAGCGCCGCCCCAGCATTCAAAAGAGAACAGATTAGGCAGCTTGCCGGCTGTGGCCGCTGCTACCTTCATCATATCATTAGTGCGCAGACGGGTCGCAAACAGGGACTGATGCGCGTCACGGAAAGTAGTATCCGTAAGCAGCACTTCACTTTGAGCCTGCACCCATTTGGCAAGTCCAGCCGGGCCGTGAGCGTCAAGGATCTGCTTGCTGCCGTCGGGAATCTTGCCGACTAAAGGTTTGGGCATGTTCAGGGGCGCAAATTCCGGTTTGGGCTGCACGCCTACGTTAGAATAGCCGTTGATGGAGATGTCGGCAATATAGTTGAGCAGCTTGGTGCCGCGGTCATATGTTTTGGGGAAAATAAACAGCTCGGTATTGTCATCGACAAATTTAGTGCTGTAGCTGCCGTCAGTGAACTGCGGGTGCTGCAGTACGTTTTCTAAAAAGAGGATGTTGGTCTTAACGCCGCGGATACGGAATTCTTTTAAGCAGCGCAGCATTTTGCTGATGGCGATCTGATGGGTCAGGCCCCAGGTAGTCGCTTTGACCAGCAGGGAATCATAATAAGGCGTGATGACGGAACCGGTAAAGGCGTTGCCGCCGTCCAGACGGACGCCGAAGCCGCCGCCGCTGCGGTAAGCGATCAGTTTCCCGGTGTCGGGCATAAAATTGTTGGCTGGATCTTCCGTAGTGATACGGCATTGGATAGCATGACCGTGAGTGATGATGTCTTTTTGTTCGGGGATAGCTATTTCAGGGTCGTGCAGGGCGTAGCCTTCCGCGATCTTGATTTGTGTCTGGACAATATCGATACCGGTGATCTCTTCGGTAACGGTATGCTCCACCTGGATACGCGGATTGACTTCAATAAAATAGAAGTTGTTATCCGGGGTAGCCAGAAATTCAACTGTGCCGGCGCTGATATAATCAACGTTTTTCATCAGCTTGACAGCGGCTTCGCAGATCCGGCTGCGGAGCTGCTGCGGCAGCGAGAAAGCCGGAGCCACTTCGACCAGCTTTTGGTGCCGGCGCTGTACGGAACAGTCGCGTTCGTGCAGATGCACAATGTTGCCATGCGTATCGCCGATGATCTGGACTTCGATATGTTTTGGGTTTTGCAGATATTTTTCGAGGTAGATCTCGTCACTGCCAAAGGCTTTCAGAGCCTCGGATTTAGCGAGGCTGTAAGCCTGGTTCAGCTCGTCCATGGAGGCTACCATACGCATACCGCGGCCGCCGCCGCCGTTGACGGCTTTGATGATGATCGGGAAGCCGTGTTTTTCAGCAAAAGCACGCACCTCTTCTACGCTGCTGACGATGCCGTCAGAACCGGGGATCATCGGGATACCGGCCAGTTCGGCCTGCGTGCGGGCATTGATCTTATCACCGAACATGATCAGGTGTTCCAGCCGCGGCCCGATAAAGATGAAGCCTTCTTCAGCGCAGCGTTTGGCCAGCTGGCTGTTTTCAGATAAAAAGCCGTAGCCGGGATGGATAGCGTCGACGTCGTGCTCGCGGGCGATGCGCATAATGTCTTCGATATCAAGATAAGCGTCGATAGGGCCCTTGCCCTCGCCGACAAGATAAGCTTCGTCGGCACGGTTGCGGTGCAGTGACAAAGTATCTTCCTTAGAATATATTGCTACAGTACGGATGCCTAATTCGTTACAAGCGCGAAAAACGCGGATCGCGATCTCGCCGCGGTTAGCAACTAGAACTGTTTTGATTTTTTTCATGGTAAACCCTCCTTTGGTTGAGACCGTATCCATTGTATAAGAAAAAAGTACTTCTGGCAACAGCAAAAGTTCATGTATACATAATTCTTCTTGACACAAAATTCGTCTACCATACGAAATGCTTGAAAACTGTTGTATTTATGCGGTTCTACAGGATTTACGACCAGCTTTTAGAAACCCTTTTAGTACCTCAAAATACCCTTTAAAATACAATAATAGTGACACGATAGTGGCTTTTTGATAACAATGTCCGATAATAATAGTGACACGTGTTTTTGAGGATTAGCTACCAAAATCGCAACATATCTCTGCCGCTCTTTCTTTTGCTCGTTTCAAAACGTGTCCATAGATGTCAAAAGTCGTGGAAGCATAGGCGTGTCCTATTCTTTCAGCCACAGTATTGACTGATATGTCCGCTTCGAGTAAAGAGGTAACATGAGTGTGTCGTAGATCATGGAAGGTAATATGTCGTTTAATACCAGCACCTTTAAGACACTGTTTGAAAACCCTTGCTATATTGGCAGGTGGAGTAGGTGTATCTTTTTTGAATAGACTCCCAAAAATGAAGTCTGTTGAGTAACCTAACTTCCTATAGTTTTCCTGTAACTCCAATAAGAGGCTGATAAGTTTGTCTGATATTGTGACTTCCCGATAAGATGCTTCTGTTTTAGGGGACACAATCTGATATTTGCCGTCAGCTCTTATTACTTGTTGGTGTACTGATATTTCCTTTTTGTCTACATTTAAGCAGTCCCATGTAAGACCTGCTATTTCACCTTCACGCATCCCTGTGTTATAAGCAAGGAGATAAATTACATACATACGGGCTTTGATTGTCTTTTCACCAGTGAGACGGAAGTAATCATAGAGAGGTTTTAGATAATCTAATATTTGTCTATGTTCATCTTCACTTACAATCTCCATATTTTTCTTAGTGCGTACCTTTTTCGGTATAGCACAATGTGTTACCGGATTTACCTTAATGTAATTGAGCTTTATCATGTAATTAAATAAACAGCTAAGTATCACTAAAGATAGTCTAATAGACCCCGTTTTTAAACCCTTATCATTTAAAATACTAATACCTTTATTGATCTCCTTAGTGGTTATTTGAGATACCTTTTTATACTTAAAGGTATCTACCCAAAAATTAAGAGCAAGTTCGTACCGCATAATAGTGGTTGGTTTAAGCATCTTAGTCTTGCAGGTAGCTATAAACTCGGCTACAACAGCCGGGAACAAGTCGTTATACTCTTGTTGGACTTCTAGTACCTCTTTCTTCCTCAAAAGTTCCCTAAGTGCTTTACGTGCTTCAGGGGCGGTATCTCTGATAACTGATAACCATTTTCTTTTTCCGTTCATAGGGTCAAGCTCTATTCTTGCTCTATATTTCCCTGTTGATAATTTAGTAACTGAACCCTCGCCTTTTGGTCTCCGCATAATAAATATTACGCTCCTTTCAAAGTGAATTTTTGGAGAAAATTTTGCGAGAGGGTGCTTAAAGTTGCGTGCGCTCCCACTTCCCCCATATGGGTGACACTTAGAACACCCGCAGAAACACAGAGAACCAGAGAGGGAGACAGCACAGAACAGACAGTAAGGCACTACAAGTATCCACTATACTTACACTTGTCACTTGTGGTGTGCTTAAGGTTACTATAAGTCACTATTTAAGCCACTGTCAAACGGTGAACATATGCTTATTTTTTAAATTTTTAGTACCTGATGCTAAAATTAATTCACATAAAGTTTACAATAGTGGGACTAAAAGTGTCCCTAATGTGCTAAACTTTCTTTATTTAAAATCTGTTATGCGGGAGACGTTCGGGGCACTTTTAGTATCACGCAAAGAAAACATAAATACCCTTAAAGGTTACCTAATGGAGCCTTTAAGGGTATTTTTTGTCGTTTGATTGTTAAGTGTCACACATATTGAAGAACTTAAAGATACTTAAAGTGTCTTAAAATTTATATTAAAAGTTTCCGACACTATAGGGTTATTTGTGCGCTAAAATATTACTAATGATATTTAGGTTATAAATTAATAACGAAGAAATAAAGACACCTCGAAGGAGTCCTTTTGGATACCTTCAAGGTGTCTTTTGATTTTATTTGTTGTCTGTTTTCTTTCTATTACAAATAAATAATCACATCAGAACTTGGTTTTGCTTCTTCATCTTCTACTGCTTTACTTTCTGATTCCCATTCAGAACTATAATTCATTTTCTGCCCTTCGTTAAATGCTCTATTTATTAAAGCAGAAATTTGTTGTGCTGAGTGGTAGGGAATTGCAAACCCTTTCGTAGGTTTAAAGCCTGTTTTAAGTTTTACAGCCTTTACGACTGAAATGTACCCTTTTGTATCTTTCTTGCATAGATAAACAGAAACTTTTTGTTTTTCTGAACTCATTAAAGAACCTATTAAAGTTTCTTCATCCCATACAAAAGCAGGCTTTGCATTTCGTGCTGTAGTTGTTTTCTTTACAGTCATTTTTCTGTATCTCCTTTATGAATTTTTATAGAGTAACCATATTTTTCTACAATATTAGAAAGCTCTAGGTACCGAATTGTACCTTTACTTGTTTTTTGGTTTAGGTTGGACTGTGTTGTTCCTAATTCTTTTGCAAGGATTGTTTCACTTTTTCCTATTTCAATAAGAAACTTTTTCCAATCTTTAATAAATTCTTCTTTTTCCATTATATGAATCTCCTTTCTTTTCTTTCTTTTTCTTTCTTCATTATATAGTCTTAAAACAATGTTGTCAACAATAAAATCTTTTTTGAAAATAAGAAAAAACTTATTGACAAACAGAAAAATAAGTGTTATCTTATAACCAACAAGAAAAATCTTATTGAAACAAAATCAAAAGGAGGAACAAAAATGACAACTAACAACACTTATACACCTTACAGTGCCATGCAGTCAAAACTGGAGCAACTCCGAGACTTTCGAGGTAGCTCCGCAACGGCAGTCTTTACAGGTCGCCGTTATATCGTAAAAAGCTATGACACGCTTATGTTGGATTTAGACACCAAAACAGGAGAACTACTTTTTAACAACTGTTATTACAGCAGCACAACATCTAAATTACAGAACATGATAAAGGCGGCTTTTAACCTCACAGAGTGCAAAGAAAGAAAGTGTTTTCTTATGATTAAGGGCAGTATAAAACACTTTGAGACCTTAAAGGAGGCGTATAAATAATGAGGATTTATGAAGATATAGCCTTTAGCGAATTTAAATTTTGGGGTGGAGCAAAGGAAACCGTGGCATATCTTACAGATGCCGAGGGTCAACGAATATTTGACTTGTTGGAAAATGATTATGAGTGTCAACCACTTACTAGAACAGATATAAATGATTTCTTCTGGTTTGAAACTGACTACATTGCTCAGGATTTAGGATACAAGGACTGGGAGGCACTCTTGGCACACCTCTATGGTTACGAAGAAGAAGAAAGCGAGGAGGCAGAAGCATGAAAATGACAATCATAGGTAAAGGAAGACGCATTAATATTGATATCCAACTCACACAACTAGGAGAACAGAAGCCTTATTTTAGCATAACAGCAAACGTATATGAAGCGACAGGCAAAAGAGGACGACCTACTTTATTATGTAGCGGGAGCTGTCATGAGCAAATACAAGCAATAACCAGCCATTTTGATGATGTAATAGCACTGCATTTATCAGATATAAACGGCGTACCAATGCACGCAGTAGCTAATGGAGCTTACTGGATGGGTAATAGTAAGTATCAGGGCTTTGATGCAAGTAAAGCAAAAGCGCATTTCCGTTGTAATAATGAGGAATTAAAAGAAGCCTATAAAGCAATGAAAGAAAATAGATTAGCGGACTATGTAAACACTACTTTTGTACCTCGTTGGAAACAAGAAGCTGATGCAGTTATCCAAAAATATAAGCTAACTATTAAGAAAGAAAGATAAAGCCATTGTATCTTGTCGCTGACCTTTAGGGCAACCTAGAGGTTAGCAGAGAGGATACAACCTCTATAAAACAGTCAGAGGAGATGTTTAAAATGCTTAATAGTATCGAACAACTTACACTCAAGACGGGACAAGAAGTAATCATAATGAGCCACAGGGATATTATTGACACAATAAGGGATACACTAGGTGACCCGCTGGCTAACCTTGTAGCCGCTGAACTAGTAAACACACCCAACATTTACTATGATAAAGAAGCTTGTAAACCTGATGTTGAGCCTAAAGTGGGTGGAATTTATCGGGTAACACATGACGTTTATTTTGGTGATGAAGTTTGTTTATGGAAAGGCGATATTGTAAAGATAATAAGCGACTTCAGGAAGGTTTCTTATGAGGTACAAAGTCTTATGCCTACTAAAAATGATAACGGCAAATGGTGGCTTACCACAGGTTGCTTAGAGGAGGTATAAGTTATGAAAAATGAACGTAGATGTAAACACTGTGGAGTTAGCGTTGAAGCAGGCTTCTGCATAAGGGACGGCGAGGAATACTATTGTAGTCCTGATTGTTTAGAGACAGTCTATACAGAAACGGAGTATGTCGAACTATATAAAGCTGGTGAAGCCTATTGGACTGAATGGGAGGATTGATTGATCTATGAAAGACAAAATTATCATGTTTCTTGTCTTAGCTAGCCTAGTGATTGACTGGGACACAACTTTAAGGAACTTCGGATTATAACAAGGAGGAAACAATGAAAGACTTAGAAGATTTGAAAAAACAAATTGGAAGTTACGAAGCTTTAATTGAGCTAGTGTATGACATTGGAACACTCATAGAGTATGACGTTAACGAGATAGTAGAAAGATTAGATCAAATAGAAAGTGAATACGGAATTTATTAGAAGTTGTCTTGCTAGTGCCTACAAGTTGACTTGTGGGTACTATGGAGGATAACTCCAAGGGTTCCACTTTGGCACCTAAAGAATGACTAAAAAGATAACAGGAGGAATGATTTTATTATGAACAACACCAACAAAATTCAAGTATTCCAAAATGAAGCCTTTGGACAAATGCGGGTAATAGTGAAAGATGGTGAGCCATGGTTCGCTGGTAAAGATGTAGCGGAGGCATTAGGTTACTCTGATCAGAAAGACGCTATAAAGAAGCATGTTGATTATGAAGACAAGCAAATTATTCAAAGGGGGCAAATCACCCCTTTTGAAAATAATATTCCAAAAGAAGTTTTGCCTTGTAATTTTGTTTGTGCAGATATCCCTACTAGAGGCTTAACTTTTATCAATGAGAGTGGAGTGTATTCCTTAATATTACGTTCAAAACTCCCTGCCGCAAAACAATTCAAACGTTGGGTAACCTCGGAAGTCCTTCCGGCGATCCGCAAGCACAAAATGTATCTCACACCTGAAACTGCAAAGGAAGCCATAGACGACCCTAGTGTATTCCTTGCTAAAGCTATGTTAGTGGCTAATGATGTTATTGAACAGCAGAAGACCAAGATTGTCGAACAACGTCAAGAAATCCTAAAGCTGACACCGAAAGCCGAAAAGTACGACAAGTATATGAAAGCCGAGGATAGCTATACGGTGTCTGATGTTGCTATGATGAATGGTTTATCGCCTGATAAACTCTTTAACTACTTAAGGAATATTGGGTGGCTCCGTAAGCCATACAGAGGGGCACACGAACTCACCAAGAACGCACCTACGGGTTACTTTAAGATTATCCGTACCTATTTTAATGGCTGTGTGCGTGGTACTCAAATCAGAGTGACCGTTGAGGGTTACCGTAATATCAGCAACTTATTATCTGCTAGAAAAGCTTTATAAATTACCTAAAAACTATACAAATGAATAGCGATATACAATAAATAAAACCTACCTTTTTGCTTACAATTACAATACGAACATAAAGCGAACAAATTGTAAATAAAAAGTGTTACAGAAAGGCAGGTTTATTTATTTTCGCCTTGAATACCGAACATAAGTTTGTAATAATACAATAGTCACAAATAAATGTTCGCATAAAAGGAGGACAAAGTAAATGGAAAAATGGATTGAAATGTTTGGTGAGGAAGCAGTAAGTAAGCAACTTGAACTTGAAGCCCGCTATAAGGTTATAGGACAAGAAGCAACCCGTAGAGCCTATGAACAAGCACGTACAGAAGACGGTGGAGTCACTCGCACCAACCTAGGGCAGAAGATTTTAGGACATCAATTTGAAGCAGTGAATACTGGAATTAAAACATTTATTGATGCCTGTTTGAAACCACACAGAGGAACAAAACCAAGTTATGTTTTGATCGTCGAAAATATTAAGGAAATATATGGTGAACATGAAGAACGTATGTTTGGAGTTATAACCTTGACAGTATTCTCGGTGTTACTTAATGGCGTCTTACGGAAAAACTGCCAGCACTCTAATTTATGTCAGACCATTGCTAAAGAACTCTATGACGAAGTAAAGTTACAAGCATTTCTTAATTGCCACGAAGGGAAAGCCACAAGTGTCCTCACAGGTTTAGAAAAACGTGTTCAAGCACTGTATCGACGTGCATATGCTTTAGCACGTATGGAGCATGAGAATTTTTCGTTTGCGGAATGGAACAAGCAAGATGCTATGCAGTTATCCGCTAGTTTAATTCAAGTTGTGCTTAAGGTCAGTAACTACTTTGAAGAATATAAGCATGACAATATTTTAGAAATTCAACCCTCTCAAAGTCTTCTTGACGGTTGGAATAAGAACGAAGCAAAAATTATTGAGTCGTCTTATCGCTTATGCCCGACGATCTTACCGCCAAGGCAATGGGAGAACTATATGGACGGCGGGTACTATGGAGAGTTACAAAGTACCTCTAAGCTTCTAAGAGTGCACCGTCAGCAGGACGTTTTTACTAAGTCTTATATGTCTACGCTAAATCAGTTGGAGCTTGAAGGAGTACGCAAGGCTATCAATGCAATTCAAGCTACTCCTTGGGTAATAAATAAAGAAGTCTTGGAGGTACTACAAGAATTAGTCAAACGTGGTGGCGGTATCGCAGGTATACCGAACCTCAAAGAAAGCGTACCGCCTAGTGTTTTACCACCCAACTACACGGATGAACAACTTAAGGCACACAAAAAGAAACTTGCAGGCTGGTACAGAAGTGAGACAAGGCGTAAAAGTATTTGTCTTAGAGCTTTAACCAATATCAGAACTGCTGAAGAATTTAAAGATTATGAAAGAATATATTTTCCCTGCAATATGGATTTTAGGGGACGTGTTTATCCGATACCTAGTTTTAATTTCCAAGGTGATGACATCAATAAATCACTGATCTTATTTGCAGACGCACCAGCTTGTGAAGACGAGAATTGCTGGGACTGGTTACTTATTGAAGGAGCTAATTTAGCTGGTGTAGATAAAGTCAGCTATGATGACCGCAAGCAGTGGGTACTGGATAATGAGCATTTGATTTTAATGTCTGCGAAGGAACCGTTAGGGAACTTATGGTGGGCAGAACAAGACTCCCCCTGTCAATTCCTTGCTTGGTGTTTTGAATATAAAAAAGCTAAGGAATATATCAAGGAACACGGTAGCATCATAGGGTTTACTACAGGTATCAATGTAGCTTTTGATGGTACGTGCTCAGGGCTTCAGCACTTCAGTGCAATACTTAGAGACCCTATTGGTGGACAGGCGGTAAACCTCGTACCTTCAAATAAACCTAATGATATTTATGCTATTGTCGCCGCAAAAGTCAATGAGGTGCTAAAAGAAGATGCCCGAACTGGCACTACAGACGAAGATGCGGAAGACAAGGAGGGTAATAGTTACCTTAAATACGGTACAAGGACTTTGGCTCAACAATGGTTAGCCTTTGGGGTTACCCGAAAGGTAACAAAACGCTCTGTTATGACTCTTGCATATGGTTCTAAGGAATATGGATTTCGAGATCAAATTTTGATAGATACTATTCAACCTGATATTGATGCTAAAGCTGAAGCTTCTATTTTTGCAGACAGTAAGAACCAAGCGGCTCGGTACTTAGCTAAATTAGTATGGGATGCTGTAGGTACGACCGTAGTTAAAGCTGTAGAGGGTATGAAATGGTTACAAGATTGTGCAAAAGCTGTTACCAAAGACAAACAGGTTGTGTCGTGGATTACACCAATGGGCTTACTCGTTCAGCAATCGTACATGGAAGTCAAGTCTACGACCGTTATGGTACGGTGTGCTGGAAAGCGACTGCGTTTATATGATAACACCGCAACAGGGGACATTGACAAACGTAAACAAGCATCAGGTATAGCACCTAATTTCATTCATAGTATGGACGCCGCACATCTTCAGTTGACAGTTTGTAGTTGTGTAGACCAAAATATCAAACATTTCGCAATGATACATGATAGCTATGGCGCACCTTTAGCACAAGCACAGAAAATGTATGAGATTGTAAGACAATCTTTTATCACGATGTATACCGAAAATGATGTCTTGGAAAATTTCAGAAATGATATGAGTCTCTTGACTACTCAGAAATTACCTAAACCACCCCAAAAAGGTGATTTAGACATCAATATAGTTTTAGATAGCAAGTACATCTTCTCGTGACAAATGTCCTGTGGTAGAAAGTGTCACAGATATTGGAGAAAGGAACCATAAGGTAACTTAAAGATTACCTGATAGTTTTACTAAGGGTATTATTTATAGATTGTCTTATAAATATAACTACTATTAGTTATAACCTATATGGTTCCTTAAAGTCTCCTAAAAGAAAACCTAAGGAGGAATTAAGTAATTATGAACAGACAAGACTTTGAAAGGTATATTGAGCTAGGAGGTAGGCTGTTTGTCGTCCGTGATGATATGGACGATGATAATGGGTCTGGTTGGCTCAAAAAGGGTGAAATAGTTGAACTCAAATGTGATGATGGATCATCCTGTCCTTCTTTCTACTACCCTAATAAAGAAAAAAGAGAAAGAAGGTATCCTCAGGATGATTGGAGGTTTATTAACTTATGCAGTTTAAATGCTTACGCACAAGTTAGCAACGCACACTACGACACCTTACATCAACCAATAGAAACCATGCAAGCCAATATGACGCCCGAAGCATTTCGTGGTTACCTGCGTGGTAATATCATCAAATATACGTGTCGTATAGGACGTAAGGATGGCGAAGAAGAGCTTAAGGAAGCTAAGAAAATCCAAGACTACGCAAAATGGCTCGTTGAGAGTCTTGAAGGTAAAACTATTAACCCGAGAGAGGTAGGTAGATAACCATGAGAGTAATTGATATTGAAGTTGGTCAAAAATACCGTGTAAAAGTAAACGTAGTACCTTTCTTTAAACAGGGCGCTGTAGTACAGGTATTATGGAACAACAATGACAATACTGTTTTCGTTCAAGACCTATCCAAACAAAAACATGGTGGAGGGCGCTGGTATACCTTGTGTAGTTACTTAGCACCTCTTAAAGGAATTGACCCTGAGGAAATCAAAGTTGGACTCCGGGTTAAACATAAAGAGTTAGGTGTAGGTACGGTAATCATGGTCACTGATCGTTATTTGCAAGTTGAGTGGGATAAACCCCTCGCAGGTATTTGTAAAATACGCCCATTTAGTCGTGGCAAGCGTTTTTACTGGGACAAAGAACACCTTTGGAGCTGTGAGGAATTATCCATTATTGATGAAAAAGACTCAGTATTAGATGGATTACAAAAGAAGCTTAACGAAGACCTTTTTGATGCTCTTTATTATAGTTTGCAAAGACGCTGTGCAGAAGACATAAAAGAGCTGAAAGCACTAAACGAACAAAAACTTGAAGGACAGCGTGAAGGTAATAAAATCATTCTTACTCTCATTAAAGATGGCGAAAAAGTAAAAGCATCTGCCTCTTGCAGCCCTGATGACACCTTCGACTCCATTACAGGTTTCCAAATTGCGCTTGCTAGACTTGCTCAAAAATGTGGTAAACCTGCAAAAGTATATCTACCAAAAGATACTAAAGATTTTCAAATTGAATTTATCTAAGCGTCACAGATAGTGGGGAAAGAGTCGACAAACTCTGACCTCACTTTTTGTTTAACTGAAAGGAGGTGAGAGAAATTACAGCAACTCCAGCTTCAAAGAAAACTAAGGCACTTACAATCGACATCAAGGTTCTAAAGCCTGATGCAGTTTTGCCTGAAAGTAAGACCGAAGAAGCGGCTTGCTATGACCTTGCTGTCTGTGGGGAACATTATTTACCACATGGGCAGAGCACTATTGTACCGCTTGGTTACGCTCTTGGTATTCCTAAAGGCTACCATGCAGAGATTTACTTAAGGTCTTCAATTGGTGCACATAGCCGTCTTAGACTTGGTAATGGTGTTGGTATCATTGATAGTGATTATACAGGCGAATTATGTTTAATCGTTGATAACACAGCAGACTACCCATGCCGTTTGTTTCATGGCGACCGTATCGCACAAATGCTTATCAAAAAGAACGAAGATGTAGTTTTTAAGGTCGTTGAGGAACTAAAGGACACTAAACGTGGTTCCGGCGGTATTGGTTCTACCGGGAAATAATAAAGAAAGAGGATGATAAAAATGTTAACAGTACATGATTTTAAAGTAGGTATGAAAGTAAAGGCTATTGCTAGTGACCCTAAAGGTTTAATAGGTGAAGTGAAGGGTTTAGATGCTGATGGCACAATAGCAGTTGCTTTTGAGGGCTTCAATGGACACACTTGTTTCGGTAGTCTAGAAAAAGACAATGGGTGGTGGATGTTTCCGAAGGACCTGGAAATTATTTCTAATACTGAGGAAACTTGCAGTTTACCTACTGTAGAAAAAGACAACATTGAGGAAGTATGTGCGAAAAGTGATCCACGTTTACGCCTGCTGTCTGCCTATGAAGCTTACGAACAGGCAATTCAAATGAAAAAAGATGCACTGGATGAAATCAAACAAATTTTAAAAGAAATGGAGAGTATCTAATATTGGCAAAAAGACAAATTTATACAACTGCTAAAGGTGTAGCAATGTACCCGCACTTGCGGAAACCTGAAACCTACGAAGGACAAGAAATAGGTTTGACAATCAAATTGATGCTTGAAGCAGAGGAAACCGAAAAATTCAAAGCGTTCCTTATGGGTGAAGTAGAGAAAGCAAAATCTATGCCGGAATACAAAGGTAAATCCTTTGCTAATCCTAATATTGGCTTAGGTGAAACAAAAGATGGTGATGAATATTTCAAATTCAAAACTAAATCTACTTTTACTAATAAACAAGGGGAAACCTTTAAGAAAACAGTTCCGATTTATGACAGTAAAGGTAAACCGTTGCCGGATAACGTGGAAGTAGGTTCCGGCTCTATTGTACGTGTCGCTTATTCTGTTAACCCCTATTGGAAAAATAAGACCATGAAAGGGGTTACGCTTTATCTTGAAGCAGTACAGGTTATTGAACTTAAGGAATATGGTCAGCAAGATGCAGGTGCTTTCGGCTTCGGTATTGAAGAAGACGGATATGTTGTGGCTGATGCGGAAACCGTTGAGTCGCCTTTCACTGGTGATGAAGATACTGAAAATGGAGCTGACTTTTAATAGCCACACGTAAATTTTTCAGTAGAACAGGTGGTTATGCGTTCGCTCAGACACCATATCGTAGCGGACTGGAAGATAGATTAGCGGAACAACTCAAAAATGCTGGTATTGATGCCTCTTACGAGAAGCATAAAATCAAATATGTTATCCCTGCAACTAATCACACCTATACACCTGACTTTGTGTTACCGAATGGTATCATCATAGAAGGTAAAGGGCTTTTTGAAGCAGAGGACAGAAAGAAGCACCTGCTTGTAAAAGAACAGATGCCACATTTAGAAATCCGTTTTGTCTTCAGTAATCCGACCACAAAACTTTATAAAGGCAGTAAAACCAGCTATGCAGACTGGTGCCTGAAATACGGCTACAAGTTTGCTAAAGGTTATATTCCTGAAGAATGGCTTAGAGACACCAATAAGTACAGCTTAGAAGGAGTTTTATTGAAATGATTAAACTTCGAGAACGTGCTGAAACTTTAGGTGTCGTTTTGTTTTTTAAGGATACCAACACTAATAACCTAAAAGATTACTACAGACAATGCCGACAAACTGGTGCCCTTGATACAGGCGTGCACTTTTTTGTGACACCTGAAGGTGCCATAGAGACGGACAGATCTATAGAAACCATAGCTGGGTGGAACTTACCTGATAATGAGGTATCAATCTATGTCCTCGTTCAAACAAGCACTGGAAAGCCTAGTGACAGTCAAAGCTATGTGCTTACTAGGCTTATTGCAGACTTGCAGAAAAAATATAAAGATTTAAAAACAATCGAAAGGACTGAATAGAATGGAAAGTGAGGTCGTCCTCACACATCAACCTTGCCCGGACTGTGGAAGTAGTGACGCTCTCACAGTCTATACAGACCACACCTTCTGTTTTTCCTGTGAAACTCACCATAATGGAACAGGAGACACACCAAAGGAACATCCAAAGGCTTTAAAAGGCACCATACATCCACAGGATATGACTTTTGAAGCATTAAGTAAACGTGGGATAACACAGACGACCTGTCGTAAGTATGGGTATTATGTAACTACCTACAACGGTGACCCTTGTCAAGTCGCCTGCTATTGTGATGACAGTGGTAACATTATCGGGCAAAAATTACGGTTCGCTGATAAACACTTTAGCGTCCTTGGGAACCTATCTCACCGTTTCTTTGGGCAACACTTATGGGCACAAGGGAAACGCCTTGTAATCACGGAAGGTGAAATAGATTGTCTTACAGTCAGTCAAGTAGGTGGTAATAAGTATCCAGTAGTATCCATACCGAATGGCTGTCAATCAGCTAAAAGAGTCTTTAAAGAACAACTTGAATGGTTGAATAACTTTGAAGAAATCATAGTAATGTTTGATATGGACGAACCGGGACGCAAAGCGACAGACGATGTTTGTCGTATTTTACCTCCGGGGAAACTTAAACTTGCCTATTTACCACTAAAAGACCCTAATGAATGTCTGATTGCCGGGCGACCTGATGCAATCTTAGATGCAATTTTTCAAGCAAAAACATATAAGCCTGACGGTATTATTAATGGTACTGAGCTGTGGGACATCCTAAAAGATGAACCTGACGAAGACCAAGGCTACCCCTTTCCGTGGGAAATTCCACTTCAGGAAATGACCCTTGGTATCCGCAAAGGAGAACTAATCGTAATTACGGCTGGTTCAGGTACAGGCAAAACAACATTTGTTAGACAAATAGCCCATCATTTTGGTGTAGGGTTGAACCTCAAAGTTGGCATGATGATGCTTGAAGAAAACATCAAAAGAACAGCTAAGGGACTTATGGCAGTCCAAAGCGGGAAAAGATTAGCACTTAACAGACATCTTGTTTCCGATGACGAATATCAAAAAATCTATAATGACACTCTTGGTAACGGTAATTTTGTCTTTTATCAACATTTTGGATCACTTGAAAGTGACAACCTGATGTCGAAAATAAGATACCTTGCAGTTGCCGAAAAATGTGATTTTATCATTCTCGACCATATCACAATCGCTATAAGCGGTCTTGATATTGAGAATGAAAGAAAAGCGACAGATGTCCTTATGACCAACCTTAGGTCTCTTGTAGAAGAAACCGGGGTTGGTCTTTTGATTATCTCACACCTGAAACGTGTGGATGGTCAACCTGCCGAAGAAGGTGGAGCAATCAGTCTTAGTCATCTGCGTGGCTCTCATGCTTTAGCACAGTTATCTGACGGTGTTTGGGCACTTGAAAGAAACCAACAAGCAGAAGACATAGAAGAAAAGAACCTTGTAAAAATAAGAGTCCTTAAGAACCGACACTCAGGGGAAACAGGGCTGGCAGGGTATCTGAAATATGACAAAGAGACAGACCGCTTAGAAGCAACTACTAAAAAACGTGAGTCTAAAGCAGACTACTTTAAGGAGGAGACAGAAAGTGATTTTTAATAAGAAAGATAAGCAACGTAAGAAAAATAGAGTACGTAAAAGTACCTTTAAGTTTGCCGAACTGTGCTCAATGTTGGACTTCATTGAACCGAAGCCAAGACTGGAAAGCCAAAATAACTTTTGGTTTGTCTTTAATAGACTTATGGAGGTAAGAGATCGTGAAATTACCCGTTGTTGATATGACTATTTCTTTAACAGAAATACCTGATAAGGTAGCCGCAGTGTTTCTTATTGGCAACTGTCATGGAAAATGTCCGGGGTGTCATTCTGAATATCTCAGTATTCCTTTACCAAAAAATATTTGGGTAGACTTCAACATCATCCAAAAAAGAGCACAGGAACAGAAAAATTTAGGCGCGAACGCTATTCTTCTAATGGGAGGTACAACAAATGGTATCTCGTTACCTATCCTTCAGGAAGCTATTAAAAGACTGTCTGAAATTCTCCCGGTAGGTCTCTACAGTGGTGCCTCTTATAATTCGACAATCAATAAAGAGTTACGAAAGAATATAAATTTAACTTGGTTAAAAACAGGTGAATTTATTGAGGAAAAAGGCGGTCTTGATAATTCACAGACCAACCAAAAATTTTTTGCCCGTGACCCTAAAAGTAAAGAATGGAAAGATATTACATATCTCTTTCAAAAGTCTTAAGAAAGGAGAAAAAGTTGAAAGAACTTTCAAAAGAATATCTATCAGATAAAGAAAAATTTATTAATACTTTCATCAATGCTGAAAATCCTGCAACTGGAAGTGCAGTCGACAGTAACGCCAATGTGACGAATAAAACCTTAGCGGTTTTAGAAGCGGAACTATTCAAACAAGAATATATCCAAGTCAATAGAAACAGGGTGTACTCTAAACTTTTAGAAATGTTTGGGTCTGAAATAGCAGATAACTATTTGCGGGACATTAAGGAACATTTAATTTATATCCATGATGAAACCAGCTTACGACCATACTGTGCTTCTATCACACTTTACCCGTTCTTGATGGAAGGTACTAAAACTCTCGGTGGAACCTCTAAGGCACCTAAGAACTTGCAGTCTTTCTGTGGTTCTTTTGTGAACCTTGTCTATCAGGTTGCGTCTGACTTTGCCGGAGCGGTGGCGACTGTAGAATTTCTTATGTATTTTGACTACTTCGCTCAACAGACATATGGTGGAGATTACTTACTGACCAATCCCGTGGACATTGCACAGGAGCTTCAGGGTGTTATATACGCAATGAATCAACCCGCCGCCGCACGTGGGGCACAGTCAGTCTTTTGGAATATCTCGGTGTTTGACGAAAACTACTTTAAATCCCTTTTCGATGAATTTTATTTCCCGGATGGTTCTCAGCCTGACTATGAAAGCATCAAGAAATTACAAGGTTTTTTCATGGATTGGTTCAGAGATGAACGAAAAAAGGAACTGCTGACGTTCCCAGTGTTGACTGCGGCGTATCTTGTAGACCCTGAAAGTCGTCTTCCGGTTGACCAAACGTTTACTGAAATGTTGGCAACACAAATGTCTAAAGGGCACAGCTTCTTCCACTATGAGAGCACTTCAGCAGACTCTTTGTCTTCCTGTTGTCGCTTGCGTAATGAAATGGCAGACAATACCTTCAGTTATACTTTGGGTGCTGGTGGTGTATCAACAGGGAGCTTTCAAGTTATTACAATGAACCTGAACAGGCTTATGCAAAAAAGTATTAGTGAGGGAGATAACTACTATGCTCCTAAACAGACAGTAGCCCGTATCCATAAATATCTAGTGGCATTTCACAGTATTGTGCAGGAATACATTGATAAAGGTATCCTGCCATCTTATCAGGCAGGTTACATTGCGCTTGACAAACAGTTTGGAACTATCGGGATAAATGGTGCGCTTGAAAGTTTTGAATGGTTCACTATGCGGGAACGTATGGGAACTAACGATTACCCTGAGTACCTTAGAGTCATTCTTGAAGGAATAAAAGAAGACAATAAAAAGGCTCGTGAAACTTACGGCATTCGTTTTAATACTGAATTTGTCCCGGCTGAAAACCTTGGCATCAAAAATGCTAAGTGGGATACAGAAGACGGGCTGTGGGTTCCACGTGACTGTTACAATAGCTACTTCTTTCCTGTCGAGGATGACTCACTGACAATTTTAGATAGACTAAAGTACCATTCGGAAGATGTCTCACAATATCTTGATGGTGGAGCGGCTTGTCATCTGAACCTCAGTCAATTACCGACAGTCAATCAAGCTAAAGCACTTATTGAAATTGCGTGTCGTCTTGGTGTGCCATATTGGACAACTAACGTTCTTTGTACCATCTGCAAGTCTTGCGGGGCTATTGATCCGGTAACCCGCTATGACCAATGCCATACTTGTGGCTCGAAAGAATTAGACTACGGAACTAGGGTTATTGGCTATTTGAAACCAATCTCGTCGTTTGCTAAAGGAAGGCAAATAGAAGCCGCAAAACGGCACTATATGAAAGGAATTGATAAACAATGTTAAGAAAAATCTATAAAAGTTTGGCTCTCTTTTTTGAGAAAGTAAGCTATAAATGTATCGACATGGAATTTGATCGTGCAGAAAAAGACCGTAAGAACTTACAAAAGGTGGAAAAAGCTCTCTTTGAAGCTCGGGCTAAAGTCTTATTGGAAATTAAAGAACTGGAAACTGAATATCAGTTAGAAGACTGATCTATGATTGCCTACTTTGATATTGAGACAAACGGACTGTATCAGGACGTAACTCAGGGTCATTGTATGGTTATCAAAATTGATAATGAAGTCCTAAAATATCGCCGCCACGACGGGGTACATCAAGGAGCCTTAAAACTTCTTGAAGTTCTCCGACAAGGCGGTTTTATTTGTGGGCATAACATTATCGACTATGATATTCCGACCTTAGAGAAACTTTTCCCTGATGTGATTTTTGACCGAAAATATCGTGGTCAAATAATAGACACTCTTGTTTTAGCGCGCTTGATATACAGCAACATTAAAGATAAAGACTTCGGTCTAATGAAAGCTGGCAAAATTCCCGGTGACCTTGTGGGTTCTCATAAGCTCGAAGCATGGGGTTATCGCTTGGGAGTCTTTAAAGGTGCTTATGGTAAGCAAGAGAACGCTTGGGCTGAGTTTAGTGAAGAAATGTTAGATTACAATGTTCAGGACGTTATCGTAACAGAACAACTTCACAAGCTACTGGAAAGTACCACTTATCCTAAAGGTGCTATTGAATTAGAACATCAAGCTCAGTGGCTGATGTCAAAGCAGGAGCGTAACGGCTTTCCGTTTGATGTCTTTAAAGCTCAGGAGTTGGAAGAAGTTTTGAGAAAAAGAAGTGCTATTTTAGATGCTCTAATTCGCAAGGAAGTACCACCTATTCCAGGCAAGGTTTTCATACCTAAAAGAGACAATAAAAAACTTGGCTATAAAGCTGGCGTGCCTATCCAGCGTTATAAAGACTTTAACCCAAACAGCAGACAGCAACTTGAATGGGTTATTACAAAACATTTTAATTATAAGCCTGATAACGACGAACTCTACGAAGATACTCGACTGAAGATTGACGATATTACTTTTGGGTTCATTAAGGCTGACCCCAAGGCACCTGAAGCACTTAGAACACTTGCTGTGCCTATGGAAGAATACCTTATGGTTTCTAAAAGACTTGGACAAGTAAGCGACGGGAAAATGGCGTGGCTGAAAATGGTTCGGGCAGATGGTCGTATTCACGGACGTGTCAATCCTTGTGGTGCTGTAACTGGTAGGGCAACCCATTCTTACCCGAATGTTGCCCAAGTACCGGCTGTAGGCAGTCCATACGGTAAAGAATGTCGTAGTCTATTTAAAGTCCCTGACGGATGGTATCAAGCGGGTGTCGACGCCAGTGGACTTGAACTTCGTTGTTTAGCTCATTTTATGGCACCATATGATAACGGTGCTTATGCCCATGAAATCCTTAATGGTGACATTCATACAGCCAATCAGATTGCCGCAGGGTTACCCGAACGTAACCAAGCCAAGACATTTATTTATGCCTTTTTGTATGGTGCAGGTGACGCTAAAATTGGCAAAATTGTACATGGTGATGAAAAAGACGGGCGACGTTTAAAGAAAGAATTTTTAAAGAAGACACCAGCTATTGCTCAACTTAGAGCCGCCATAGAGAATACTCTCGTAGAAAAGAGAGGTCTTCGTGGAAATATTATTAAATGGCGTAGAAAATACCTTAAAGGACTAGATGGCAGACCGCTTCATGTACGATCTATCCATTCAGCTCTCAACCTGCTCCTTCAATCAGCGGGTGCACTTATCTGCAAAAAGTGGATAGTGCTTCTCGAAGAAAACCTGCTTGCACTCGGTCTTGACCATGGGGCTGACTTTCAATACATGGCGTGGGTACATGATGAAGTACAGGTTGCCTGCCGGACAAAAGAGATTGCTGAAACTGTCGTTGAGATAGCTCAGGAATCCATGAGACAGGCACAAGACTTTTTCGGTTTCAGAGTGCAACTGGATACCGAAGGAAAGATAGGTAAAACGTGGTGCGATTGTCATTAATTTTATGCCTGTTGTTGTCCACCTTTTACTTTCAAGATGTTACCCTTACAGCCTACACAGCATCCGTTGAGGAATGCGGTAAGGCTGATGGGATAACAGCGAGTGGCACTAAGGCTACCCAAGGACGAACTATAGCCGCCGATCATCTGCCTTTTGGCACTCACGTAGAAATCGACGGACACATTTATACTGTCGAAGACCGCTTTGGTGGCGGTTACAAAAACAAAATTGATATTTACTTTGACAACTATATGGATGCCATAAACTTTGGCAGACAGCAAAGAGTTGTCAAGGTTTATTACTAAGGAGGAATTTAATTATGTATGAACCTATTATTGACCCTATGATTTTCTATTGGATGGATGTTTTGAGCAATATTAAGTCTTTGCCTTACTTTTTATTTATACTTTTAGTAATATTTAGTGGTGGAGCTTGTGTGACTTATACTGATTATTGTAAGGAACAACCGCCTGTACATAGAGAGGCAAAAAGAATAGCAATTTGTCTACTTATTCTATGCCCTATTAGCGCATCTCTTTCTTTCTTCATTCCTTCTAAAGACACCATGTACAAAATGCTAATCGCCAAACAGGTAACCCCGCACACCCTTCAAGTAACCGGGGAAACCGCAGAAGTGATCGTTGATAAAATCAGCGACAAACTTATTAATGTCATACAGGAGGTCAAGAAATAATTATGGCTAAGAAAAATAAACAAACTACTGTAGATATTTCATGCCCTAAATGCGGACACCCTTTGCTATCCTTAGGGAACCTTGTAGAACCCACTAAGGTTACCATTCAGTGCCCTTGTGGATATACTTTGAAAACTAAGGATATCACAGGAGGAAATTGATGACCCCGCATTACAAAAAAGAACTTCAAGAAATTGCCAACAAACACGGTTACTCTGTACGCTCAGAGGAACGTCTTAACGCCTTATCAGACAAATTTCTCGGACAAGTAACTAAGTACGGAAGGATGTATTGTCCTTGTCAGAATGTCCGTAATGAGGATACCATTTGTCCTTGTAGATACATGAGGTCTTATGGTGTCTGTAAGTGTGGGTTGTTTACTAAGGAGGAAGCTCATGGCAAACAAGAAGAAAACCTCTAAGACCTTCTTTGACTACCACCCGGACTTTCCTCGTGATAAGTCACATCTTATCCAGCTCTGTCTCCCACGTGAAAAAATGAATAACAAAAAGACACCTCAGTTTCCCTTGATGTACTCAGAGAAACTTGACGGTGTCTTTTGTTTTGCCGTATGTGATACCACCAGTGTCCACATCTTTAGTCGCACAGGTGAAGAATATCTAAGCCTTGAACATCTTAAGCCGGAGCTGTACGACATTTCCACGACACTTTGTACTGATGTAATTATATTTGAAGGATACGCCAAAGGTGTACCTCAGCCGACAATCAGTGGATGGTGTCGTGATACTAAGAACCAGCATTATGAAGTTGGAGCCTATGTACATGATGCTTTAAGTCTTGACGAGTTTTTTGGAGCTTGTGAAATTCGTACTTATGAAGAACGCTCGAAAGACTTAGAACGTATCGGATTTTGGCAATGTTATCATCACACCTTCCTTGTACCGCAATACTACGCAGACACGTGGTCAGATATTGATAAAGCCGCAAATCGAGTTTGGAATGCAGGCGGTGAGGGGTTAGTTGTGAGAGACCCTCAGGCTGGATATTATCCCGGTAAGCGTAACGAAACAATGCTTAAAGTCAAGAAGGGTATTAGCTATGACCTAAAAGTTCTCAGTCTCCAAGAGGGTACGGGAAAATATAAAGGTATGACCGGTGCGCTTGTCTGTCAGTTCAGAGACGGTAAGACGGTCACTGTTGGTACAGGTCTTACGGATGACCAAAGGAAACGCTGGTGGTCTGATTTTTTCTATGACGAGATCATAGGTAAAATAGTACAAATTGACGCTATGGCTGAGAGCACCAAAGGTGTCCTGAGAGAACCAAGATTTAAGGGCATACGTCATGATAAAACAGAAGGAGACTTTTGATATTGAATAAACAACCAATGCAGATACTCTTTGATGCTGATATGGTGGTCTTCAGGGCAACCTCAGCGTGTGAGCGTGAAGTAACTTGGTATCCTGATTTTTCAACATTACATTGTGACCATAACGAAGCTAAAACTATTGTTGATGATACTGTAGCACGTATTACTGAAAAAGTGTTGCGGCATTACAGCTACGAAGGTAACTATGAAATTATAATGTGTTTCTCTGATGATACCAACTTCAGAAAGAAAATCCTGCCAACCTATAAATTGAACCGCATGGGAAAAAGAAAACCCTTAGGGTACTTAGGTGTTAAACAGTGGGTATCAGAAAATTATACTTGTTATCAGAGACAAAGCCTTGAAGCTGACGATTGTATTGGAATCTTGGCTACCCTTAAAGGCACTAAGTCAGTAATCATAAGTGGTGATAAAGATTTTAAAAGTATTCCCGGTAATTTCTATAACTTAATCAGTGATACTTTCTTAGAGACAAGTCAAGAGGAAGCAGATTATAACCACCTTTATCAAACCTTGATTGGAGACATAGCAGATAACTACAAAGGTTGCCCTGGACTTGGGGCAGTTGGAGCTAAGAAACTGTTAGATCAGTCCGCAACTTGGGAAACTGTTGTAAGCGCTTTTGAGAAAAAAGGGTTGACTGAAGGTGAAGCTTTGATACAAGCTCGTGTAGCTCGAATTCTCAGAGCCGAAGATTACGACTTTAAAACTAAGCAACCTATCCTTTGGACTCCTAAGTGTCACATATAAATACAAAATGCTAAGTGTCACATAAAGAGACGAAGACAAACCAAAAGTTATAACAGAGGGAGGTCTTAAAGAATACTTTTAGATGACGAAATGAAACTTCCGTTTGTCCATAATGACCTTATAGATTACCTAAAGTCTCTCTATAGTGTTGATAATTTATTGTCTAATAAAAAAACAACCAATAGTGATGAACATATAGGGTACATGAAGGGAGTCCAAGAGGTCATTACGAGACTGGAAGTTTTAAGTAAAGGAAGGGAGGGTGATTAGACTTGTGTCTATTTAAAACACCAAAAATCTCCACACCTCAGGTACAAACTACAGCGGCACAGTTAGTTCCCTCTACATCTGCTGAGGAACCGGATAGTCCGCAGTTTGGCGGTACTGAGGATACCTTCAATAAGCGTAAAGGTCGAAACGCTTTGAAAATCAATCTTGACAAAGGTGGATATAACCCTGTCAACTATTAAAACCTTAAGGAGACAAGATGTGCAGTAAAAAACCAAAAATCACTTATCAAGAAGCCGCCGCTCCTGCCGCCGCTCCTGTTGCCGCACCTACTGATACAGGCAATATGACTACTATTGACACTGAAGGTCAGAAACGGAAACGTAAAGCTGTTGGTAAGAAAAAGCTAATGATTAATTCAAATGCGGGTTCTGGTACTGGGGTTAATGTTTAAAGGCGGTGATGTCTGATAGATAATAAAAAACTATCAGTCGACCTTAGTGACCCTCAAAGGGAAACTGCAAAGAAACTCTATGAACGCTTAAAGTCTGTACGTGACGCTTATACGAAGCGGGCTGAAGACTGTGCGGCTATGACGATACCTGCACTTTTCCCAAAAGAGAGTGACACAGACTCTACAAGTTACCAAACACCTAATCAAAGTGTTGGTGCTCGTGGTGTCAATAATTTGTCGAGTAAATTACTCTTAGCGTTGTTTCCACCTAATAGCCCTTTCTTTAGATTGTCTATCAGTGACAAGATACAGGCAGAGCTTGTGGATAGGGAAGAACTACGACAAGAAGTTGAACAGGCACTTCTCCGAATAGAGCAGTGCGTTATTCGTTATATCGAAACAAGACAAATTCGTGTGACAGTAAAAGAAGCTCTAAATCAGCTCATTATTGCAGGTAACTGCCTTTTGTTTTTACCTCCTGCTGAAGGTGGAGCGAAGCTTTATCGACTGTCAAACTATTGTGTCCAAAGGGACGCCTTAGGAAATGTCATTCAGATAGTCACTATTGATACTCTTGCCTATGCGACACTCCCCGATAACGTAAAGACCCTTGTAGCATCCGACGGGCGACAACATGAAATGGACGAAAAAATAACTGTTTACACTCATGTTTACCTAGAAGGTGACCAATACCGGAGTTATCAGGAAGTAGACGAACAAGTCATTGACGGTTCCGAACAATTTTTCCCAAAAGAAAAGACTCCGTGGATTGCCCTTCGTATGGTCAAAGTCGACGGAGAGTCGTATGGTCGTAGTTTTGTCGAAGAATATTTAGGTGACTTACAGAACCTTGATGCTCAATCAGAAGCTATAAGAAACTTTTCTGCTATTACAAGCCACATTATTTACCTTGTGAACCCTATGGGTGTCACTCAGGTACGGAGGGTGGCGAAAGCTAAATCCGGTGAATTTGTACCGGGAAGAAGTGAAGACATTGAAGCCTTGCAGACAAATAAACTCAACGATATGTCTGTAACTAAATCATATATTGATGGACTTGAACAACGTCTAAACTTTATCTTTTTGTTAAATAGTGCTGTTCAAAGAAACGCAGAGCGTGTCACAGCGGAAGAAATCCGTTATGTAGCCGGGGAGCTTGAAGACACACTCGGCGGGACTTATAGCATCCTCTCACAAGAGCTACAACTGCCATTGGTAAGACGCTTAATGGTTCAATTAGAAAGTGCGGGTGAAATTCCGACCTTACCAAAAGAAGCAGTTGAACCAGCAATCACAACAGGTTTAGAAGCCTTAGGACGTGGGCATGATCTAAATAAACTGATAATGCTTAAAGACATTATTGCATCTATACCTGAAGCCGCACAAATGATGAAAATGGACAAACTTGTCTTAATGCTGGCTACGTCTCTCGGTATTGACACCACGGGTCTCATAAAGACTCCTGAAGAACTACAAGAGGAACAACAGCAACAAATGGCTATGCAACTTGCAAGCCAAGCGACGCCGAACCTGACCAAAGGCATGGTAGATGCGGCGAACCAACCACAATAATAAAGGAGGAATTAAATGTCTACAGTAGAAGTAACCCTGCCTGAAAACACTGCTACCGAGGAAACTGAGGTCAAGGACACAGGGACATCGGAGGAACAGGAGGTTGTAGTCGAGTCACCCGAAGGTGCACCTGAAGGCGACACAAAGGAAACAGAAGATGCCCCCGAAATCAGCGAAGAAAAGGCACTTGAAACAGAAATCAAAGACCAAACAAAGGCTATTGAAGATGCAACTACTTTGCTGTCTGATAAGGGAATTAACTATGAAGCATTGACCGCAGAGTATGATGCTAACGGCTCTATCTCTGCTGAAAGTTATGCCGCTTTAGCAAAAGCTGGTTTTCCTGCGTCAGTCGTGAATGCTTACATTGCAGGTGTAGAAGCGACTCAAAATAAAATTGTCGATGCCGTTTACCGTTATGCGGGTGGTCAAGCAGAATACGAAAAGGTAACTGCTTATATCCAAGCAAAAGGTAAAGAAGATGTCGATAGTTTTAATGCTCTCATTGACAGTGGTAATGTAAGCGCAATTAAAATGGTTATCGCTGGGGCTAAGGCTGAAATGACAATGAGCCGGGGCACCGCTAAAGCAACTGTTTTAGGTGGAGGGGCTGATGCTCCTATCGGTGGCTATGCGAATGAAATTGAGATGGCAGAAGCGATGGCAGACCCACGTTATAGCACCGATGAAGTCTATCGTAAACAAGTCGCCACTAAACTAGCTAAATCTGCTTTTATCAGCTTCAACAACTAAAATTTATGAAATGGAGACACCTATAATGGGTGTCTTTCTTTATTTATCAAACATTTAAAATTTGAAAGGATGATTTATTAACTTGGCACAAACACTCGTAATTTCTTCTCCGGGTCTTGACTCTAACAATGCTGACGCTGGTCGTCTCAAAATGTTCTTGACCCAATTCGGCGGTGAGGTAATGACCGCCTATCGTCGTTTCTCTGTGACTCTTGGTCGCCATATGGAACGCACTATCCCCAACGGCAAAGCGGCAGACTTTCCGGTACTTGGTCGTAAAATTGCAAATTACCTGACTCCGGGCAAATCCTTAGATGATCTGCGTAAGGCTGAACAGCAAACACAGGTATCCATTAAGATTGATGGTCTGTTGACTGCCGATACTTTGATTACCGACATTGACGAAGCTATGAACCATTACGACGTTCGCTCTGAGTATTCTTATCAGATTGGCGAAGCACTCGCTATGGCACGTGATGGTGGCTTGTTGGCTGAAATTGCTAAGGGTGTCGTAGCAGACAAAGAATTGCTCCCTGGCTTAGGTAAAGGTAAAATCCTGAAACGTACGGTAGAGAATGGTCTGACCACTGAGTCTGAAGCTTTGGGTAAAGCTATTGTCTCTATGTTGCTTGAAGCCAAAACAGCAATGTCCAACAACTATGTCCCGAATGAAGGTCGTGTGTGCTATATGTTGCCTGTATGTGTCAACGCACTGGTAGCTTCTAAAGATGCTATCAATCGTGACTTCGGCGCAGTAGCATCCATTGTTGACGCAAAGGTTACCCGTATTGCTGGTATCGACATTGTTGAATGTCCCCATCTGACTGTTGGTGGTGTAACATCTACTGACAACGGTACACCTGAAGGTCTCATTCAAGGTACTGGTCATATCTTCCCGGCAGAGTACAAAGACAAAGCCGCTTTCTTGGTAGCTCATAGAACTACTGTAGGTACTTTGGTACTGAAGTCCTTTAACTTGGAACACGGTCGTCGTATCGAATACCAAGCTGACCATATCGTAGGCAAATACGCTATGGGTCACGGTTGTCTTCGTCCTGAAGCCGCCTTTATGGGTGTCATCGAGACAACTCCCGGTGCTTAATCAACTCTAAACTATAGGGAGACCTTCGGGTTTCCCTATTTTTTTTCTTATTATGAAAGAAAGGTGAACGATAACTTTGGAAATAACAGCTATCACAGAATTAGACGCAGTAAATGAAATGCTTAGCGTTATTGGTGAGTCGCCTGTCAATACCTTAGAGAACTTACAAAATATTGACGCTATAAATGCCCTGCGTATCCTCAGAGCAATTAATCGTCAGGAACAAGCTAGAGGTTGGTCATTCAATATTATTAGTGAACACACATTGAACCCTGACACTTATACAAAACGCATCAAATGGGCTGATAACTACCTCTACCTAAAAGGTAATAACGGAGAGAAACTTATTAAAAACGGTGAGTATATCAAAGACCTGTCAACAGGTGATACGACATTTAATAGTCCTATTTCAGCGGAAGTTATCCTATTGGTGCCCTTTGAGGAAATGCCGGAACCGATGCGGTCTTACATTATAGCTAAAGCTTCATTTAGCTTTCAGACCCGTGCTATGGGTTCCAGTGATCTAACAAATATTACGCAGTCTACAGTACAAGAAGCATGGATGCGTCTTCAAGAGTATGAGTTAGACAATAATACTTATAATATGCTCGACAATACTTCTGTAAGCGAACTGAGGAAACGATAAATGACACTGATTAATCAAGATATAAAAAACCTTGTCTCAGGTATCAGTCAGCAACCGCCGCTTTTAAGACACCCGGAACAACTTGAAGAACAACTTAATGGTTTTTCAAGTGAAGCCGCAGGTCTTCAGAAACGTCCCCCGACTTTAAATGTTGCAAAGCTCATAAAGTCACTGGATTTAAAAAGAAAACCTTTAGTGCACTTTATAAACCGTGATGACACTGAAAAATACATTATGATTTTTACGGGTGATGATGTCCTTGTTTTTGACCTTGAAGGAAACCAAAAAGTAGTTGACTTTGAAGGTTCTGCAAAGGACTACATTATTACAGGTAACCCACGTAGGAATTTAAGGTGCCAAACAATAGCTGACTATACCTTTATAGCTAACCGAATGGTTACAACGAGAATGTCTGATGAAACTACAGGCAATACATGGGATACTCAGGGTGCTCTGATAAATATTAAAAGTGGTCAATATGGTCGGACATATAAAGTAAACATAAATGGATCTACTGTAGCTTCTTTTACTACTCCTGATGGTTCAGATAAATCCCATACAACTCAAATTGCTACAGATTATATAGTCAGTCAGCTAGCAACGCAGGTAAGTGCTAATGGTTACGGAATACAGCAAGGTTCAAGTTGGTTATACCTTTATAAAAGCACTACGGGGAGCGTTACAAACACTATACAACATGTCACAGTAAATTCTGTCGCAGAACAGGTTGACCGTTTTCGGGGCATAAAAGCAACGTATCGTGAGGTAAATGGCACGAATATCGCAGTGAGCGGAACGACTATCACGGTCTATGCACATAACATAAAAAAAGTAGGTAATATTGAGATTGAACACAATCAAAAACTCAAAGAGGAAATTGCGGGCTGTCGTCGCCGCTGGTGGAAAGTTACTGAAAGAATTGTAGCAGATACGGAAGACTACACAGATATTGATTACATTTTAGAATGGGGAACGGTTGCCGAGGAAGTAACTGTACCTTCTAACGTGAATACAATAAAGACAGTTGATGTTTACGACGGATATAATAATCAAGCCGCCTTTGGCATTCTTAAATCAGTCCAAAAATTCTCTATGTTACCAGCTAGTGCTCCTGATGGTTTTATTGTAAAAGTTGCAGGCGAAGCAGGAAGTACCACTGATGACTACTATATTAGGTACGATGACACAGAGAAAATATGGAAAGAATGTGCTAGACCCGGTATTTTAAGCGGATATGAATTAACCTCTATGCCCCATATTTTAGTCCGTAACAGTGATGGAACATTCACAATGAAGAAAGCTGAGTGGTCAAAAAGAGAGATAGGGGACGACGACTCAAACCCACAACCGTCTTTCATTGACCAGCATATAAACGATATTTTCTTTTATCGTAATCGTTTAGGCGTTATTGCAGGTGAAAACGTAATATTAACTCGTAGTGCGGACTTTTTCAATTTTTGGATGACATCTGCCTTAGAAGTACAGGACACAGACCCCATTGATCTAGCGGTAAGCGACAATAAAATAGCTACACTTTTACACGCCGTTCCTTATGATGAAACTCTTGTCTTATTTAGTGATGACGCACAGTTTATTCTCAGATGTGACGGTGTTTTAAACCCTAAGGACGCTAATATTCCACCTCCTGTTACACGCTTTGGTAACTCTGTAAAAGCGAAACCTGCTTGTGCTGGTCGTAATCTTTATTTCCCGGCAGAGCGTAGCGAGTATACGACAGTAAGAGAATTTTTCACAGCGGCAGATAATACAGACCGCAAGGATGCTCAGGACATTACCAGTCATATCCCAAACTATATACCTAATGGAGTCTACAAATTAATTCCGTCAACTGTTGAAAACCTTATTTTGTTTTTGACTGAAGGTGCAGAAAATAAGGTATATATTTATAAATATCTTTTTGTGGACTCAGTTCGTCAGCAAGCCGCATGGTCTGTATGGGACTTTCAGAATAAAGTATATGGAGCGGAATTTATTGACTCTTACCTCTACATTGTTGTTGAGCGTAATGGAGTATTATGTCTCGAAAAAATGTCCTTTAGTTTCAACACGACAGACTTTGAAGACGAACCTTATAGGGTCTTTTTAGACAGAAAACTGGTTTATGATGTACCAAAAGGTTCATATAGTGATCTAAACGATGAAACAACATTGAACCTTGCCGACATCTATGGAGAAACATATCAGGAAGACCACCAGTACAGTGTTGTGACCACTGACGGTACTTATGTGCTGTCTGAAGGTAATATAGTAAAACTAATAGGAAACTATGAGGAACAGAGTATTATTGTAGGGTTGAATTATCTTTTTAGGGCTGTCATGTCTACTTTGATGCTTAAAAAGACAGACGAAGGAAGAACTCAGGCAATTACTGAAGGTAGACTTCAAATAAAGTATTTTTGGGTAAACTACAGCGAGTCAGGTTATTTTAAAGTCATTGTAGAACATTTTGACAAGAATACTTATACCTATGAGAACACGGCACGCATACTCGGCACGTCTTCTAATATTCTAAATAAATTACCTTTTCATACCGGACAATTTAAAGTGCCTATACATAGCTTGAATACTAATTGCCGGATTTATATAGAGAGTGAAGAACCTAATCCATTAGCTTTTGTAGGCGCAGGTTGGATTGGAGATTACTATAGGAGAACTCGCCAGTATTGATGACGATAAAGATACTCACGATAGGGTACTTAATGGATTTTATGGCGCATATACGCCCGGAAGACTTAGAGGAAGTGGAGGTCGGAGAAGGAAAACCTTTTAAAGACCTCCCTATAAGTTCGTTGCTTAAAAGTGGTTGTCTTTGCCTTGTTGATAATGAAACTAACGAAGTGTACGCTTTGGGTGGTTGCGAAGATAATATTGTGTGGATGCTTTGTACTACACGAGTAGAGAATAATAAAATAAAGTTTCTCAGATACACTAAAGCACTTCTTAAAGAAGTCCTAAAAGGTGTTCCCTATCTCTATAATGCTGTCTATAAAAAGAATAAGCTTCATGTGAAATGGCTTGAATGGATGGGAGCGAAATTCATAAAAGAGACAGAAACGGAAACACATATAGCCTTTATGTTTGAAGGCAGGAAGGAGAGCGACAATGTGTGATTTTGGAACTGCTTTAGCATCAACACTACAGATAGGCGGTAGTCTTTTTGGTCAACATGAGCAGGCAAAGGCTTATCAGGCTCAATTAGATGCCCAAGCAAAAGCCGCTGTTACAGAAATGAACTTTGCTTTTCAAAACTACGAAGCAGAGCGTACAGATGCTTTTGACCAAACTGTAGCTGACATTATGAAGATACGTCAAAACGCCTTGCAGTTGAATAGTGGTGTCAAAGCGGCTGTAAACGAAAATATGAGCGGCAGAACAGCTAATCTGCTCGTTCGTAATGTTGAAGGTGATACAGCAAGGGCTGTAGGGTCGGCTAAAGATAACTACAGTCGTAAATCAAATGAAATTGATTTAAACAAAGAAGCGACCTTAAGGAGCACAAAAAGTTACATTGATAACCTTAATAAATCAGCTCCTAAGATGCCGTCTGCACTCAGTAATATCCTAGGAGCCGCCGCTACGGTCGTTGGTAATACTACAGGTGCCTTAAATAGAAAGAATGAAGTTCTTTCAAAAGGTCTCGAGTGGGATTGGTGGACAGGTGGCGCAAAAGTAAAAAGATGAAAGGAGATCTAAACTATAGCTAATTTAATTGGTAATGCGATAGGAACTCAGCGACAATTTGCCAAACAACCGGAAGGTGTCTATGGAAAAAGGTTGCAAGGTGTGTCTGTGGGTGCTGGTCTTGGTTTAAGGGACACTTCAGGGGCTATGAATTTAGCAAACTCTTTGGGGTTACTTGGCGGTGCTATTTTAGAAGCCCAAGTTGCTAAAGATGCCCGGAGAGAAAAACTTGGTAATGCTGAAGCTGACCGCATTTTTGCCCTTACTTCAGAAGAAGATAAACAGAAGTTAAGCACTTTGGATATATTAGCAAGGTCAGAAAAGTTTGATCTTGCTGACAATCCATATGCCGCCGCTCGTATTGATGAACTGCGTGGTCAACATTTGAATACATTGTATAAGAATGAATATGACCAAAGCGTAGCTCCTAATCAACCGTTAGCAAAGGACTCACAGGAAAATGCTAAGACCTTTGAGGACTACATGAATAGTCGTCTAAAAGAAGACGGTATTACTTTTACGAATAGTACCGCCTTTAATAAAGGGTTTTTTAGTAGTCGTCCTATTGATTTATTAGAGCAGGATGCCAAGTATCGTAAGCGTCGTCAAAATGACTTAGAAGAAAAACGTAATGCGGCGTTGAGTTCTAAAGCAGACGACATTATAACAAATTCTTATGGCAGGGCAGATGTAGATGTAGCACGTGACTTACAGAAACTTCAAGAAGACGAAATGTTGACAGGTGTTAGCCTTAATGTCCGTCTGAAGCTTTCTGAAGGTATACTGAAGTCTTTAGCACTAAATGGTAGTCCTTCGCAAATAACTGCTTATGGGGAAACTGTTTTATACTTCGATGACACTACTGGTCAAGAAGTACGTGTCAAAGACCTAAACCCTATGGGCTATTATAATGTTCTTGCAAATAGAGCTAATAGTGCTATGTTTGAACAAAAGACTAGGGAGTTTCTAAAAGGTGCTGAGTCTTTAACTTCATCTGAAATTCCTGATTATTTTGAAAAACTACAAAAGTCTGACCCGACTTTTTACAAAGCGATAGCACCACGGCTTGAAGGAATGGTCAAAGCGGCGCAGATACGTGAAGAAAAAGAACGAAAGGCGTATCAAAAAGCCCAAGAAGACGCTTATAAAAGTAGAGCGGCTACGAATGCGCTTGAAGATAAATTTCAGGCTTTTAACAGCGGAAAAACTTTAGATATAAATGGGCGACTGTCAACAACAAATATTTATGAGTGTAACGGAAAACAATATAATTTTACAGAACGGGAAGTTATTGATTGGTCACAACAAAAGTTCTATGACAATATCAAAACTTTAGGAGCTGTTGAGGGAAGTAAAGCTAACCTTCAGCTACTTTCATTTCCTCCTGTAGCTGAGAAATTCACAAAAGCCATTACGAAACAAATGGACAGGGGTTTGGCTCTTTTGAATGTAAATTCTTTAGAGGTTGACGAAGAAGGAAACAAAATATTGCCGCAAGAGCTTGATAATATTGTGACTATGTATAAAGTTGATCCCGGTCTTTTCTCAGCGACTTTTGGGACTGAAAGTAAAGATATATTGATACTTAGCCAACTAATAGATGCTAATGGTTTAGAAGAGGGTGTTGCTAAGTATGCAGAACGCAGAGATACCTTTAATGGTGACATTACTTTAAAAGAAAAGCACCAAAAGAGACTAAAAGATGCCTATGAAACGGTTATGACTATCCCTGAGCTAAACACTTTAGGCGGCTATGGTGAGACCGGGACAGCAAACCTGACAACTAACTATACCTTAAACTCAATGTTTCATACTACGTTAGATGGATTTTTACTGTCGGGAATGGACGAGACTAAGGCGATCTCACTGGCTAAACAACAAGTCGCATCTGCTTTCTTTAATTATGATGGTGTCGCTATTCCTAAGAATTTCATTATGAATATCCAAAGTAGCAATCAAGAAACGGTTGCTTTAGCGTACCTTGAAAATAAGAAGAAAGAGTTGGCTGTTGATGGTGACGAAGAAAATGTTCATTACTACCACGCAAATGGTGTGCTTAAAGCTGAATATCATGGGAAGACCGTGTATTCTCAGCAGTTAGCAGGTTTTACTGAGGATGTCAGCAAATACCTTCAGTCTCTACCGGAAGCACAGCGGGTAAGACTTGAAGATGTCTATAATATCCCGTTGGATGACTCAGAGTATTACGAGGCTGACCCAACAGCTAAGATAATACGTGATGCGGGGCTTGATGCAAATAGGTATCTGAATGATTAAATAAAGAAAGGGAAAATATGAATAGCCGAGATTTAGCAGAACTTGTCTCACAGCATACAGAGCGTAATGGCAGAAAAATACCTGCTACGTTTATTTATGCACAGATGGCACATGAGACAGGCGGATTTAAAAGTGAATTAGCTTTAAAGCACAACAATTTTGGAGGAGTAACACAGGTTGCTCCTAATGGTTTAGACCAACCTGACGGTAGTAATTATTATATGGATTTTGGTAGCCCGGACGAGTTCGCTGAATACTACGGCAATTATCTTTCCAAGTATGCAGAAGACGGTATCTATGAAGCTACCACAATAGACCAATATGCAAATGCTTTAAAACGTGGTGGATACTACGGGGATACCGCAGAAAACTACGCGGCAGGTATGAAGCATTTTGCAGGACAAGACAGTATACTTGAATTAAGTTCCTATGCTAAAGAGATTGTTGATCCTCAAAAACCTATAGTTGAACAGGAAGTTGTACCTGATGCTACCTTTGAAGACAAATTTTATGACTCTGTTTATGACTCTGCAATATGGGGATCTTTTAGAACAGCAGGGACTCTTAAAGATGCTCCTGACGATGATACGTTTACTTTGACTCAGGAGGACATAGACGCTGTTCAAAAGGAACTTGGTGGAGACTATTCGGCGACTTTATGGGTCGCTCAAAATGCTCGTAGTGCCACACAGCTTGCTAAACTTACCCGCATGAAAAAAGAGGATTTAGAACGTCGTAAAAGAATTGACAGGTCGTCTATAGGGTTTGATACTTTTGGAACTGTATTAGGTCTTGCTGTAGACCCTCTGAACTATATACCGCTTTTAGGTACTACGGGCAAGGTTGGTACATTATCCCGTTATCTAAAATTAGCGGCGGCGAATACAGCAATAAGTCTACCGGAACGAGGAATTACGCAAGCGGTCACAGGATATGAGCAGGACTACAAAGCGGCGGCATTTCTAAGTGCTATTGCTGGTGGTGCAGTTCCCGCTGTATTCGATATGGCGGGTATAGGTTTACGTAAAGGCTTAAAATATGTAGAAGATGCACAAGCTTCTTATATAAATGCTCAGGCACACGCTCAGGATGTGATGAAAGGGAAAAAACCTTCTTCCGTTGTGCAACATATGGATGACTTAAAGGTACGTCTGGAAAAACTACATGACCCTGCATTTGCTAAAGGTGTTAGTGTAGCTACTCCTGAAAATGGTGTTTATATCCTTAGTAAAGAAGATGCTAAACGTGTTTTACGTGATTTAGGAGAAGACGCACCCGATGGTGTTAAAGGTATCTTTGATGACGCTACAGGTATTTCCGTTTTAGTTAAGGATAATCTGAAAGATACAGACGATCTATTGAAAACCATCTTGCATGAAAAAGGCGCACATGGTCTAAAGCATATTCTTAGCGAACATGATTTAAAACAAGTATATGCAGACCTTAAGTTTCGTATGAGAAACAACCCCTCACCGGCATTAAAAAGGGCAATGAAAAGAGTCGTCAATAAAGAAGACCCCGAAGAAGTTTTGGGATATTTTGTGGAAGAAGCAAAATCTAATAATCCACTTATAAGAGATATAAAAAAGAAGTTCGACAAGGGAATGAATACTTTAGGTGTTAAAGGGCGTATGACTGAGGGGGATTTTATTGACCTTATAACACGTTCAGCAAGTTCTCACAAAGCAACCTCACAGGGTTATCGGACTTTATCGGATGGCACTTCTGTTTATCATAACTTCCGTTTTTCTGAGACAAGTATACTTAACCCTCAGAAATTGGATGAAGTCAACGAGTTAGTAACAGGAGAAATAGGTGGTCTCGGAAAGATGCTTGCACGTTGGAAACTCTTTGCGACTCCATACACTTTAGCGGCTACCTCTGCATCTAAAACTCTCCAAAAGTTTATTGGACGTTCTTTAGACAACCCTTATATGAATAAAGCATTAGATTTTGTCACAACAGAGTCTCAGAAACGAACCTTAATCGGCAGGCTGAATGAGCCGTACAATAACTACATGAAGGTACGTCAAGAAGCCTTAGTAGCCCGTACAGGACAACGTGGACGCTTTAGTAATGCTTTGAAACAACAATATAATGAAGAATGTATTCAATGTTATAATTTCCTGTATGGCAACAATAAGGCAGGATATGTAGGTAAAACATGGTCTCCTGAAGTTATGAAAGGTGCCAAAGCCCTTAAAGAACTCAGGGATGCACAAATTGATTTACTGAAGAATTGTCACAAAATTTTTGGTGAAGGAAAACCTATTCTGCCTGATGAATGGAAAACAATAGACGACGAATTTTGGCGTTTTATTGACGATGATAAAAGAGCGCATTTCGTGTCTATGTTTGATAATGACGAAAAAGCTATAGAGTTTCTGACAAAATACGGAAAACAGGCGGCTAAACGTAATGTTATCAAACAGCGATTAGAAGAAAGGTTAGAGAAAGAATGGAGAGCTAAAATTGAACAGGGTGTTAAAGATGGTTCCATAAAGAAAGCACCGGAGCGGGTTATAGTTTCTGAAGAAATGGTAGAAGCAGAGGTTGAGAAAGAAGCTAAAGCGTGGGCTACTGGGGTTGTCGATAAGAATACGTCTTCGATGACAGTCGGAAACATCCGTTCAAACGAAGTAGGTCAGCTTGACTTCCTGCAACATAGGTTTCCTATGGATACTTCAACTACTTTGAAAGACCCTTGGGGTATGGACTTTTCTTTTGATGAAGCCATGCGTTCCTATGATTTTGACAGCACTGTTCCTTTCTTGCTTAATAGAACTGCTGGGGAAATATCTCTCCACAATTTATTTAGTAACAAGGTGCGACAAAATGTCAACGCATATGGGTTTGAAGAAAATGTTTTAGATAATATTGTGAACCTCCGCAAACAGATTGAGAACGAACTACAGTCCGCAGTAAATAATAAGAAAATCTCTAGGTCAGCTATGTATGAGGACTTAAAGGCTTTTGATTTTACTATAGACAGGTTAAGAGGTATTTCAAGTCAGCAGGAACCAAAGACTTATTTTGATGCCTTTACCCGTATGTTGTCTACTATGTCCTATGCTCGTAATGGTGCCAATATGGGTATCAACCAGTTATCTGAAATATCAGGAACTATGGCTTATGCGGGGGCTGATGCGGCATTGGATTTAATACCTATCTTTGGTAAAACTATTCGTGAAATGCGATATGGTGAGAAGATTGACGACATAACCAATGAAGCTCAACACTTCCTTTTTGGTGAGAATACTTATCAATATCTTTGGCACAATGCTAGAGCGACATCATCAGATATGTTTAGTCGTGTTGATAATACAGGAAGTAAAATAGCTTCAGGGTTGGATGCAGTTGCTGGTGTAGTAAATACTGGTGCTTCCGCTGTATCATCTATAAATGGTCTTCAAAAACTAACAAACTTTATGATTGAAAGTGCTCGAAAACATACACTGATCGACGTTGCTATGTGGTGTAATGGTAAAGAATTTTCTAAATGGCGGAACCCCTTCAGTATGAAAAAATTAGAAGCGGCTGGAATTAAAGATGTAGAAGCCTTTAAGGAAACTTTAAGAAACTATATGAAGCGTGATAAGAATGGTGTTATAACCGATATGGACTTAGCAGGTCTCGCACGTGATAACGCTACTGCTTTAGCTAAACTGAGAACTTTGGTTGATTATCAGGCGCAAAGGTGTATCACGCAGGAGACCATAGGTACTACAAACCTCCTAAAAGAAAGCTCACCATTTTGGAGAGTGTTCTTTCAGTTCAAAGACTTTACCATGAGAGCAACCCATAGTCAGACATTAAGAGCAGTGTTTAATCACGAACTGGATGACGTGATGTCTACTATTTTTGGTGTTGCAACTAATGCCGCCGCAGTTGCTACTGTTGCTTATATGCGAGGGTGGGCAATGTTTGGAGACAATGAGTACAAACGTAAGGAATACTTAGATAAATATTTAAACAATAAATTAGCCATAGCAGGGCTTTTGCGTAGCCCTATAGGTGGCTCATTGTTATCTACTCCTAATGATTTACTGGAAGCAACCGGTTTGAGTCCTTTGGGTATGCCTACATTACGTACTACTGTAAACAGAAAGCAAACGAATAAGAATATCCTAGAAGACCCAAAAGGTAGTATTGGTGGGTTAATTGCTCAACTTCCTGCTGTTGATACGGCACTTGATATTGGTAAAACAGCGTTACTTCCTTTTCAGGAAAAAGAAATGACCCAAAGACAACTGAAAGAAGCTCTCTCGTTGTTCCCGGGTCAGAATAATCTTTTGATTATGAAGTTGAGGGAAGAAATGTTTGACGAATTACATCTTGCCGAACGCTAATGTTTTCTTGCGGAATACATTAAACACCAAAAGGTAACTAATATAAAAACAGGGAACCCAATATGTATAAACATAGGTGTTTCACTGGAATTATCTATGACAACGGGTATCGAACAGACTATTATTAAAAGAGTAACAACAACATTAAAAATCAATCTATCAGACATGCCATGAGTCTCCTTTCAGGTCACTTGTGGTGTGTCTTTATTATATCATTAAAAGAAAGGAAATGATACATATAGCAACGGAATTAAAGACCTCTATTACCTACACAGGTACGGGTTCACAGAAACTTTTTGATATCCCTTTTGACTATTTGCGTACTTCTTTTGTTAAAACAAATGTAGATGATATAGTGTTAACCTATGGTGAAGATTATGTTATCATCAATCGTCAAATAGAGTTTACTGTGGCTCCTATAAGTGGTTCCCATGTTGTGATCTATAGGGAAACAACAACTGACCGTTTGGTATCTTGGGCAGATGCGAGTGTCCTTAAAGCATCTGATATGACAATTAATCAAGTCCAACAGCTTCATATCTTAGAGGAACAGCAGGACTGGACAAAGACCAATAGTATCGTTATGGAAGGGACTATCGGTTGGAACGCTAGGTTTCATAGGATTATCAATGTGGGCGACCCTGTGGAGCCGCAAGATGCTGTAACTAAACAGTACGTTGAAGATGTCAAAACAGGCTTTATTTCAGAAATGATAAAAGTTAAGAACTCAGCTATTACTGAAATTACAGACATCAAAAATAAAGCCATAGAAGCTATTAATAACCTTAAAGCCTCAACAGAGACATACCTTACTCAGTTGAAAGATACTTTTAAAAGCTTTGTCACAGAAAAAACAGAAGAAGTAAACTCTTTGAAAGAGAGCGCAGACACTTCAGCTACTACAGCTACAAAAGAAGCGGACAGAGCTAAAAAGGAAGCCGATAGAGCCGCACAAAACGCTAATAAAGTAGATATGTCTAATTATTACGATAAAGCAAAGAGTGATGAAATGCTTGCGAATAAAGCGGACTTGGTGGAGGGCAAAGTTCCTAAGAATCAGTTGCCTGACAGTGTTTATATCCCTGCGAACAGTAATCTTGATACTTATTTAGAGGCAGGGGACTATCACAGTCCTACTGATGCTGAAGCGGCTACTATAACTAATGTACCTCTGAAAACTGCTTTCTTTCTTCATGTAGATATGGCGAATGTTACTAATGTAAGACAAGTTATAACACATTATCCCTTCGACAATCGGACTTTTTACAGATTATATTATGCAGGTGCATGGGGCGCATGGTTGGAGTTAGCACGTTTTAACTCAGAGGGACACTTGGTGTTACCTAATGGTGCTGAATTTTGGATAGAATGATGTGATATCATGGCAGAACTTGCAAAGAAATTACATTTCAAAAAAACTGGCTTAGAGCAAACAACTAAAGCCTACTCCACTATTGTTGAAGCGGGGACTGAATACATTCCAAACAAAATTGATGACATAAACTGTTATATACCTATTGGTGCAACTACTGATAGCAGGATGACAATAGGACGTGTTACTAAAAATGGTAGTAAAGCTATTTTAAATAGTGGTAAACCCCCATATAATAAGATTGAATGGCGCACACCCGGTACATATACATTCACTGTTCCGGCAGGTGTAACAACACTTGCGGTTACTGTGGCTGGTGCAGGTGGTGGTGGTGGCGGTTTTGGATCTTGGAAAAAAGAAACAGGAAATTAAATGGAGGTGATTAAATATGGGTGCAGGAGGTCATGGCGGTCAAGGCGCATTAAAGACACAATTAATTTCTGTAACTCCTGGAAGTGTGCTAACGATTAGAGTAGGCGCGGGAGGATCAGGAGGAGAAAGTAAAAGTAAAAAGTCTAGCGTTTCTGGTACAATACAAGGTAACTCTGGTGGTAATGGTGGTACAAGTGCTATTGATAATTTTACATCAGCACAAGGTGGTGTTGGCGGTGAAGGTGGTATAGGTGGACAAGGAAGTAGAGACGGTGTAGCAGGCACTTCTTACGGAACAGGTGGCATCGGAGGTATTGGTGGTGTTTCTAATTTTGCTGGTAAGGGTACAAATGGTTCGCCCGGGTCTAATGGTTGGGTAATTATAGAATACGGAGGTGATATTTAATGGCAAAAAATAGGTTCGCACAGCCTTTATATGGCAAAATAATTTATATCTTTGAGACTGACTTGGAGAAAGCAGATTTAGCAACAATATTTGACCCAAAGACATATTGGATTGATGTTACTAATATTGATTGTGAAGTTGGTTATATCCAAGAGTATAAAGAAGGTGTAGGTATCGTATGGGTGAAACCTCCTGATACTGAACCAACTTTAGAGTCCGAAAAGGCTCATAAAGAAGCCCTAATGAAAGCGGAAAGAGACCTAAGAGAAGTAGCTGTTATTGAGTATAAAGATAAACTTTTCGATTACGATGATAAAGCACGTGAACGTATGCGTATCGCAAAGGAAGACCTTGAAAATACAGGGGTTGCTTCTAGGCTTTGGACTTGTGCTGATGAAAGTATTACAGAAGTTACCGTTGCTGATTTTGAAGCAATCAATAGTTTAGCGGCAACACGCTCAGAGGAACTACATTTTCAATATAGGAAACTAAAAGTAAAAATAAAGGCTTGTACTGATATTTCGTCGGTACAAGCTATTTCTTTTGACACAGATTGTTCAGATGTGGATTTAGGGCTGGTGATGGAATAAATGGCATTATTAAATGCGAAACTTTATGTCAAACGCAATGGTGAAGCCGCCGTTCCATGCAATCTCTATAGTACCACAGAAGAAGTCGGCGGCGAATATGTTACGGTTACTGCTTCTAACACAAAAGCATATGCAAAGCTGGGGGGGGACATCTGATGCCTTTTGTACACAAGGCAGGGTCAAAAAAGGTACGAATACTTATGCGATTTTGAGTCAGGCAAAGCCACCTTATAACAAGATTGAATATAGGACTCCGGGAACATATACAGTTACGTTCCCGGCGGGTGTGACAAGAGCGAGGGGGACTGTAGCGGGAGCAGGAGGAGGGGGTGGTGGTGCTGTATCAGTTTTAGGAACTAAAGGTGGTAATGGTGGAACAGGTGCTTTAATAACAAAGAATATAATTGTTACTCCGCTTTCTACATTGTTAATAACTGTTGGAACAGGTGGTGCTGGTGGTGCCGCAGGAGTAACAACAGGATCAGAAGGGAATAAAAGAGCACAAGGGGAAACAGGAGGTACTGGTGGTACTAGTTCTATCGGAAACCTAGTTTCTGCACAAGGAGGAACAGGAGGTACTGGTGCTTTCTATATAGCAAACCACGTTGATGAAGACGGTTCGAATGGTACGTCTTATGGTAATGGTGGCGTTGGTGGTACTGGTGGTGTCTGTAGTTTTAGTTCCTCGTCGAACCGTAATGGCTCAACAGGAGCCAACGGCTGGGTAATCATAGAATATGGTGGTGACATCTAAAGGAGTGACAAATGAATAACGACAATCTTCACGATGAAGTATTAAAAATAGCACCTCCGGTCGGAGTATCTACACTCTCCGTACTGGGGGTGCCTTTGTCTGACATGGTCTATGTTATGACCATTCTGTACATTTTAGTGCAAATTGTTTGTACGATCTATAAAACATTTAAAAGGAGTGAATAATACCTATGAAACTTTCGGAACACTTTGATAGCTCTGAGTTTGCCTGCAAGTGTGGTTGTGGCGGTATGGATAATGGTGCCGGAGTTAACCCTAAACTCGTGCAGGTCTTAGAGCATATGCGACAATATATTGGTAAACCGTTAGTGCTCTCTTGTGCCTATCGGTGCCCTGCACATAATGCTGAAGTAGGTGGTGTATCAAACTCTCAGCACGTTTTTGGTACGGCGGCTGACGTACAGTTGCCGGAAGGGATGACTGTGGATGAATTGGCACAGGTAGCAGAAAAATGTGGCGCAGACGGTATTGGATGGTACACTTGGGGTGTCCATGTTGATGTCCGTGGATACGCCGCTAGGTGGTGATAGGATTGACTAAAATTCCACAAGAGATTTTAGATGAAATAGCTATTCTTGAAGTACAGGCTTTAAAAGATGGGTTGGCTGACCCCGAAATGAAAAAGAACCCCGCATTTTTGGAAAAGGTACGAAAATTCCTTCAACAAAATAAGCAGGTGACCACATCTGAGACACCGGGTATGTCTGAATTACAAAAAGTTGCTGAAAATGAAATTCCTATGTTTGATGGTGAACACTGACATTGAATTGGAGTAAAGAACAGCAGGAACGGGCACAGGAGGACTTTAGGGTCTTCCTGTTCATCGTTTGGAGAGAAATAGGCTTACCTAACCCTACGCCGATCCAATATGACATAGCAAATACCTTACAGAACCCTCCAAGTGACCGATTTATCCTTGAAGGATTCCGTGGTGTTGCAAAATCTTTTATTGCTTGTGCTTTCTGTGTGTGGCTTTTGTGGAGGGAACCAACAAAGAAAATTTTAATTATTTCTGCATCTAAAGATAGGGCAGATGGTAACGCTAACTTTATCAGGCGTATCTTTATGACGTTATCCTTCCTTCAGGATTTACGTCCAAACGACGAAGGAAGAAATACCCAAAATGCTTTTGATGTCGCAGGGATACCACCTGACATTTCTCCGTCGGTTAAATCCGTTGGTATTACAGGTCAGATTACTGGTTCCCGTGCAGACTATCTTTTAGCTGATGACGTAGAGGTTCCGAATAACTCGGGGACACAAGCCCAACGAGATAAACTTTCTGAAGCTGTAAAAGAGTTTGATGCAATTTTAAAGCCCGGTGGTCAGATAGTTTATCTTGGTACACCTCAAAATGAAATGTCATTATATAATGAACTTCAAAAACGTGGCTATGGTTGTATAATTTATCCTATTATCTATCCTGAAGATAAGAAACAGCGTAAAGACTATATCCATGATGTTTTTGGAGATAGACTAGCACCTTGTATTGCGAATAAGTACGATGAAAACCCTGACGCATATGCTGGTTATCCAACAGACCCCGCACGTTTCAATGAAGAAGAAATAGACAAGAAAAGATTGTCTTATGGCAAGGCTGGTTTTGCTTTACAGTTCTTACTTAATACGAACTTATCTGATGCGGAGAAATACCCGCTGAAAGTTTCGGATTTAATAGTTACTTCATTGGATATAGAAGCATCGTCTTTAACATGGGCGTGGGCAAATGGAAATGGACAGCGACATGGTGATTTACCTTGTGTTGCTCTAAAAGGTGACTATTATTATGCACCTTTGGCAAGGTCTGAAGAAACAGCAAGGTACACAACAGGTATTATGTTTGTTGACCCTTCCGGGCGTGGTAAAGACGAAACAGCCTATGCTGTCTTAAAGTTTATGAATGGCTACATCTTTTTGTTAGAAGTTGGAGGTTTTAAAGAAGGTTACGCCGATAGTGTTCTTAGGGCTTTAGCGACTAAAGCTAAGTATTATAATCTGCAATCCATTATTGTTGAGCCTAACTTTGGCAATGGTATGTTTGCTCAATTACTAAGACCAGTAGTTTTAGAGATTTATCCCGGTTGTGTTGTAGATGACGCAAAGGCGGCTTCCGCTCAAAAAGAAGCTCGTATTATTGACACATTAGAGCCTGTTATGATGCGACATAAATTGATTGTCGATAAACAGGTAATCGAAGATGATTATAAGGTGTATGAGAAAAACAGTCAGTATTCTTTGTTTTATCAAATGACCCGCCTTTCACGTGATCGTGGAGCATTAGCTCACGATGATAGGATTGACGCAGTAGCTGGTGGCGTTGAATACTTTAGAGATATGGTGTCTATGAGTGAACAGCAGGGTATTGAGCAGTTAAACGACGAACTTCTTGAAAGATGGTTAGACCCTGACTATGGTGTTCTGTATGTGGAGGAAGACCCTAATAAAATCAAAAGTATTCGTAAACAGACAACAGGTAGGGTAATCGACAAATGTAATGTGCTCGACAACTTCTATTATCGGCAACATTGATGGTTGCATAAGGCTAACTCGTAATGCCGATATCTAAGTGTCACACATAAATACAAAATTCTAAGTGTCACATATAGAGACTAAAGGTGCCAAAAGTTATATAGAGTGAAGGTAAGGTCTCCTTTAAGATAACTTTAAGGAGAAACTTAAAGAATACTTAAAGACTCCTTTAAGGTTCCTCTAAGTCCCTGATAGCTTAGAACTAAAGTTAATTGTTAATAGATAAACCAATAAAGATAAAGACTAATAGTCAAAGGGTAAAGGTTATCTCACCTCCTTGGTAACTTTCCCTCTGACTATTAGTTGATTTATAAAAGGAGTGAAGCATCATCAATAAATTAAAAATTTTATATCTAAAAAATCAGACCTACATCAAACTAAGCTTTGCTCTTATTGTTGTAGCTTTTTCTTATGCCCTACATAAAGGTGACCTTAAGTCCCTCGTAGACATCCTAAAAGTCACCCAAACAGTCCTGAATGTTATATTGACAGCCGGAGGTATGGGCTAATGACCAAGAGACAAATCATTATTCTGTCGTTGATTGTCTTAACCGTAGCGGGTATTGCACTCTCGGTCAGACGGTACTACGAGACACCCGTAGTCCCCACAGAGACAACCACGGCTCCCTATGTGGCAACCTCTAAGACCACCTTGGAGGTTACCCCTAAGGAAACTAAAAGTGACCCTGACCTGATTGTCGAAACCAAGTATGTCGCTAAAGTAAATGGTCAGATGGTGAATGCCCCTGTAACAACTCGTATAGACGAGTCAACAGCTAAGGTGACAACGGAAATCGACGTGACACCTTTAGTAAAACAAATGACACCTAAATGGGAACTTGGAGTAGGTATAGGTTACCATAAAGACGACCTATATGTTCCTGTCTCTATCCAACGTAATTATAAAATGAATAAAGCAGTAGTCTTTGAGGTACACTTAGACCCCTCGGATAATATGAGACCCAACGGTGTCGAAGTTCAACATAAATGGTATTGGTAGTAAAAAAAAATAAATTGAAGGAGTAAAAGGAATGGTAGACGTAGAATATCTTACTGTCGATGAAGCCGCACAGACACTAAGGTGTGTCAAGCGGGACAAGATTTACCTTTTGGTACGCTCCGGTATCATTAAGGGTTTTAAGTTTGGTCGCAGGTGGCTTATAGACAAGAAAGAATTTGAAAAATGGTGTCGGTCACAATGTTCTTAGACTTTAGCACCCTCTCAGAAATAGTGGCTTTTATAGTGACACGCTAGTGACGTAATGCTTGGAAAGTGGCTCCCTGCTTACGTCTTAATAAAGATGTGTAAGTATACATAATTCTTGCACTGCACTTTGTATACATTTTTAAGGCCGCTTATTGATTGTGGTTTTTTAGTGTAAAATTTTTGGCCTGTGCCTAAAATTTACAGTGCGGGTTGCCGGTATAAAAATCACTGCAACGGAGCTAGTAGATTTTTAGAAAGTATTTCGATACTTTATTTAATGAAAAAGAAAGTATTATTGCCGGCTTTCACAGAATTTTTACTTGTTTAATTATCGAAGAACGGTTATCATTTAATAGAGAATAATAATGTAAGTACAATATAGGTACTTATTTGGAGGTTCGGATATGCCAGAGAAAAAAGCTCCCCCTAAAAAGCCGCTTTATTACTATTATATTTTGGCTTTAGCAATAATTTTGCTGATCAATACTGTTATTGTACCGACGTTTTTCAGTCCGCAGGTCAAAGAGATCTCCTACGGTAACTTTTTACAGATGGTAGATGACGGTAAAGTCGCGAAAGTTGAGATCACGAACAATAAGATCGCCGTGCTGGCCAAAGACAGCGATAACAAAGTGATCTATGTGACCGGCAGGGTGGAAGACCCTGATCTGGTCAATCGTTTAATGAAGAGCAAGGTCGAATTTTCGCAGGTCATTCCCAAGGAAAATTCCCCGCTCGCTAATTTCTTTATGAACTGGGTCCTGCCAATCATGGTCTTTTTTGCCCTGGGTCAGCTGTTTATGCGCTACATGGGCAATAAGCTGGGCGGCGGCAACGCCATGAGCTTTGGCAAAAGCAATGCCAAGGTATATGTTGAGGCCCAGACAGGTAAAAGCTTTGCCGACGTGGCCGGACAGGACGAAGCCAAAGAAGCCCTGATGGAACTGGTAGATTTTCTGCATAATCCTGCCAAATATCAGGCTATCGGCGCCAATATGCCTAAAGGCGCTTTGCTGGTAGGCCCTCCCGGTACAGGCAAGACCCTGCTGGCCAAAGCTGTGGCCGGCGAGGCCAAAGTGCCGTTTTTCAGTATTTCCGGCAGTGAATTTATTGAAATGTTTGTTGGTATGGGTGCGGCCCGTGTGCGTGACCTGTTCAAGCAGGCACAGGAAAAGGCTCCCTGTATCGTTTTTATTGATGAGATCGACGCTATCGGCAAGCGCCGTGACAGCGGCCAGTTTGGCGGCAACGACGAACGTGAGCAGACTTTGAATCAGCTGCTTTCGGAAATGGATGGTTTTGACGGCAGCAAGGGCGTCGTGATCTTAGCGGCGACTAACCGCCCTGAATCGTTGGACAAAGCACTGCTGCGTCCCGGACGTTTTGACCGCCGCATCCCTGTAGAACTGCCTGATCTGCAGGGCCGTGAAGCGATCTTAAGAGTACACGCCAAAGCGATCAAAACCTGTGATGATATCGATTATCTGACTGTGGCAAGAGCTACCGCCGGCGCTTCCGGCGCCGAGTTGGCCAACATTGTCAATGAGGCTGCCCTGCGTGCTGTTAAAATGAACCGTACCTGCGTGAGCCAAAGTGATCTGGAAGAATCGGTGGAGGTCGTTATCGCCGGTTATCAGCGCAAGGGCGCGGTGATCCCTCCGGAAGAAAAGAAGATCGTTGCCTATCACGAGATCGGGCATGCGTTGGTGGCTGCTTTGCAGAAAAAATCGGCGCCCGTCCATAAGATCACGATCATTCCCCGCACCTCCGGGGCGCTGGGATATACGATGCAGGTTTCTGAAACAGATAACGTGCTGATGAGTAAAGAGGAACTGTTTAACAAGATCGTTACTATTACCGGCGGACGTTCGGCGGAAGAGGTTATTTTCAATTCTATTACTTCCGGCGCTTCCAACGACATCGAGCAGGCTACCAAGCTGGCCCGTGCCATGGTGACGCGTCTGGGCATGACCGAAGAATTCGACATGATGGCGACGGAGACCATGAGCAATATTTATCTGGGCGGCGACCCGGCGCTGAATTGTTCTAATGAAACCGCCAGCAAGATCGATGCCAAGGTTTTGGAAATTATTAAAGAAGCGCACCAGCAGGCGCGTGATATTCTGGAAGCAAATAAAGCAAAATTACATGAGCTGGCAGCTTTTCTGCTGGAGCGTGAAACTATTACCGGCGAGGAATTTATGCGGCTTTTGAACAGTGAGGCCGATGTTATCGAAACTTCCGCGACGGCTGTAAAAGAAGGTGAAGCTGATGCTGAGGAAGCAAGCAGTATTTGACAGGGAGGCTTTTTTAGCCCTGCCTGATCTACCGCCCCGTTTAAAGCTTTGGGGTGAAGACCGGGAATTGGAAGACTTTTTAACGCAGAAAGCGTTTGCGATCAAGCCGCTGCCCGGTTCTGTGCCGCGTGCTGACGGTGAAGTGAAGATCGCCGTCGTCGGCAGTGGTCCTGCCGGTCTGGGCAGTGCTGACGAATTGATCCGTCTGGGGTTTAAAGTGACGGTATTTGAGCGTGATGATCGTCCTGGCGGACTTTTGATGTATGGCGTGCCTAACATCAAGCTGCCGAAAGCAATCGTCCTGCAGAAGATTGAGGCGCTGCAGGCTGCCGGCGTGGAATTCCGGCTGCAGACTGAGATCGGCAGGGACGTGACTTTTGCCGAGCTGCAGAAGGAATTTGCCGCGATCATCGTCTGTGTTGGCAGTACTTCGCCGCGGCGCTTGAAAATGATCAATGACGATGCCAGAGGCGTTTATTATGCCAAAGATTTTCTGACTTATGTTACCAGGGCGATGCTGCAGCCTGAAGCCGCCGTGCCTGTCGATGCGGCAGGCAAAGACGTAGTGATCGTCGGCGGCGGTGATACAGGCATCGACTGCGCCGCTGTGGCTTTTGCCCAGGGTGCCCGCAGTATCCGCCAGATCGAACTGCGGGAATGCGAGATGACCGGTAAGACGCAGGATAATTTCTGTGAGCTGGTCAGCGGCGATCATACTTTGGAATACTGCACGCAGCTGCAGGATGTTATTTTTGACGGGCAGGGAGCGGTACAGGGCGTACGGCTGGCCAAAGTGGAATGGGTAGCTCCTGCTGCCGGCAGCCTGCCTAAACCGCAGGTACTGGCCGGCTCGGAAACAGAGATGCCGGCGCAGCTTCTTCTGCTGGCTACCGGTTTTACAGGGCCTGAGCCGGCGGTGTTCAGTACCTTTGCTTTCAACAAGACCCCTATTGGCACGATTGCCAAAGGCAGCGGTTATTTTGATACTTCGCGGCCGGGCGTGTTTGCCGCAGGCGATGCGCGCCGCGGGCAGGGCGTTGTAGAATGGGCTTTTGCCGAGGGACGTAATGCTGCCGTTGAATGCGCGCAATATTTGCATACTTTGAAAAAATAAATGCTGAAAGCCAGTATCCTTTAAGGATACTGGCTTTTTTCGTTTGTTGGTTCTAGTATTTTCAGCATAGCTGTCTCACTTGCTATTTAGCAAGTAAAGTCTGCAATAGTTCCTCGGTCAGGTCCAGCTCGGTATAAACAGTAATGCCGTTTTGCTTCAATAAGGCGCTGGTCACACCGTCGCCGCTTGTCAGGGTGCCCTCAAAATTGCCGTTATAAATTTTACCGGCACCGCAGGAAGGGCTGCGCGCTTTGAGGATAGCGGTACTGATATGCTCTTTGCGGGCCAGTGCAAGCACTGCTTCTGCGCCCTTGATAAAGTTTGCCGTGACATCACGGCCATTGTCAGTGTAGACTTTAGCCTTGCCGTTAAGAACGTCGCTGCCGTCGCCGCCCCTGATCTCGGCCGGGGGACGGGGCACGGCAAGCTGGCCCAGGCATTCAGGGCAGACCGGCAGGAACAGGCCGCGCCCCTGATATTGTGCCAGCAGCTCGCAGTAATTGCTGCCGCCGCTGTATTTTACATTTGCTCCCAATAAACAGGCGCTGACTAGTAGCATGCTGTACACTCCTTTTCTGCTTCCATCTTAACGTAAGTGTGAATTTTTGGCAACCTGAATTGACAGCGGCCGCTAAAACTGGTAAGGTAATAAAAGGGAATGGGGTACTCCCTAAATGACTTTAGTCATTTGAACCGCTTAGTTTAGATAAGCTGATGACTTCTGCCGTGCAGGCGAAGTGTCGGCTTTTTTTATTTTTTTGCAAAGGTGGAAGCAGAATGCATGAATTATTAGCAGTGGCTTTAGGCGGCAGCCTTGGTGCTGTCAGCCGTTATCTGGTCACAAATTATATTTTTATCCGCTGGCATTGCCATTGGCCTTGGGCGACTTTTATTGTTAATGCCGCAGGGTGTCTGGCCATGGGGTTCTTAATGGTTTTGATCACAGAGAAAGGACTGCTGACGCCCTATTGGCGTTTGCTGCTGTGTGTCGGTTTTTTAGGAGGATTGACCACGTTTTCTTCGTTTAGTTATGAATCGCTGACCCTGCTGGCAGAAGGCAACCTGGCGGGTGCGGGGCTGAATGTTGGCGGCAGCGTCGTGGTGGGGATCGTGTTTGCCTGGCTTGGGACTATCGCTGCCCGGGCGCTGTAATAAAAAACAGTCAGCTTGCAAGCTGACTGTTTTTGCTATTTATGCAGAGATTTTTATTTCTGAGCGCTTTTGGACGTATTCAGGATAAAAATGGAAGCTAGGATCAAAGCCATACCAAGGATCTTAGCGGCTGTCACTTCCTCGCCGAAGACAAAAATGCCAATAGTTGCTGCGACCAGCGGCTCCAAAGTAGCCAGGATAGAGGCCTGACCCGCATCAATATCCTGCAGGCCGCGGGTATAAAGCAGATAAGGCGCCACGGTACAGATCAGGGCGATAGCCAGGGCTCCGGCAGCGGCACGCCAGTCGGCCAGCAGTGTGAAAAGCTGCTGCGGGTCAGCCAGCGGCAAAGCCCCCAGGGTCGCAAAATAAAAGGTATAAGCAGTGATCGTCAGCGTGCTGTAACGCCGCAGGGCCAGCTTGCCAAAAATGCTGTACAGCGCGTAGCCAAAGCCTGAGGCCAGGCCAAAAGCAAAGGCTTCAGCGGTCAGTGCCAGTTTGCTTGCAAAAATGCCGGTGATCAGGCCGCAGCCGCAGAAGGTTGCCAGAAGTGCCAGCATTTTACGGCCGGTAAATTTTTCGCCAAACAGGATCAGGGAAAGCAGCATCACAAAAACCGGCGCCGTATATAAGAGCAGGACGGCGATAGAGATGGAGCTGCCGTCAATAGCGCGAAAATAGCAGTAATTGAAAAAGACCAGACTTAAAAGACCGGTGCCGATAAAAAGCCAGCTGTCGCGCCAGCGGATCTTTAACAGGCCGGGATCGATCTTCAAAATAATGGCAGTCATCAGCAGGGCGGCCACTAATACCCGCAGGGTGACCACCTGCAGGGGCGAGAAGCCGCAGGCTGATAAAAATTTGAAAAAAAGAGCGATCAGACCCCAAAGGCAGGCTCCGGAAATGATGGATAAGTAGGCGCTTTGTATCATGCTGGACCCTCTTTTGCTCAAAATATTTAAAGTTTAACAGGATTTATCTTTAGAATTGTCAACAGTACAGAAGATTTTTTTATTCTTTTTCTGGGCAGAGGGTTTTGAAGTAAAACCTTTGCCAAAAACATCGTTGGCATCCTGAATGATCATAAAACAGCCGGGATCGATGTCACGGACGATCTGTTTGATTTTTGCCACCTGCGTCAGCTTGGCAACGACTAAAAGCACTTTGCGCTGCTGATGCGTGTAGGCGCCTTCAGCATAAAGATAGGTGACGCCGCGGCCGATGACTTCTATTATACCATTGCCGATCTCTTCATAATGTTCGCTGATGATAATGATATTTTTTTTGTAATCAAAGCCGTCGGTAAAGGCGTTGCAGGTCTTGAACATGACGAAGAAAGCCAGCAGGGTGTAAAGCACAGCTTCCAGGCCAAAGTAAAAAACGCCGATAAACATTAAAATGATGTTGAACATGAAACCGGTAGTGCCGATACTGATACTGTAATGTTTGTTGATGATCGCGCCGATGATATCGGTGCCGCCGCTGCTGCCGCCAACACGGTACATCATCGCCGCGCCGATACCGTAGATGACGCCGCCGGCGATGCAGGCCAGCATGGGGTCGTGCACATAAGGCGCCTGTTCAGCCAAAAAGTGAAAGGCATCGAGGGAAACGGAAAAAACAAGCATGCCGTAGAGCGCGCCGACGATATAGGAACGGTCCATAAATTTATAGGCCGCGATAAACAGAGGGATATTTAAAAGCAGACTGGTAATACCCATCGGCAGGCCGATCAGATAATATAAAATGACGGAAACACCGCCGATACCGCCGCTGATAAGCTTGTTGGGCATATAAAAAGCGTTGATCGCCACGCCCATCAGCACGCAGCCCAGGGTGACTATAAGATAACGGTAACAATGCTGACGCATAAAAAAGCTCCTTCTTGTAAAATTTACGAATATTGTATACATAGTAGCACTTTTCAGAAAAAAAGCAATGTTGCCAACAATAAAAATATGTAAATTTTTCGAAAATAGCTGAAAAAGACAAATAAAACAGAAAAAATTCACAAAATTGTTCGATTTATCTTGCGGCTGCGCCCGAAGCAAGATAAAATATATTGTATACAGGAAAACAATCGAGGCTAACTTATGGAAAAAATATATGAAACAGCTCATGCAAAAATAAATCTAGGACTGGACGTACTGGGCAAGCGTCCTGACGGCTACCATGAGGTGCGCATGGTGATGCAGAGCATCGGCCTGAGCGACACCGTGACGATCGAGGAAGGCGAAGGCCTGACGGTCGAAACCGATCATGGCGGGCTGGCCGGCGGGCCGGATAACCTGGCCTGGAAAGCGGCGGCGCTTTTAGCGCGCAGCTGCGGGAAAACACCGAACGTTCATATCAGACTGAACAAAAAAATTTTTCTGGCAGCAGGACTGGCCGGCGGCAGCAGTGACGCTGCTGCCGTTTTGCGGGGGTTGAACCGGCTCTGGCGGTTGAACATGACTGCGGCAGACCTGGAAATGCTGGCGGCAGAATTGGGCTCGGACATACCCTTTTGCGTTACAGGGGGAACAGCCCTGGCTGAGGGCCGCGGGGAAAGATTGACTGCCCTGCCGGAAGCGCCAAAGCTGCTGCTGGTACTGGCCAAGCCAAAGCTGGAAGTGGCGACAGGCTGGGTCTATGGTAATTTCCGTCAGGATAAAGTCGGGTCAAGGCCCGATATCGACGGTATTATAAAAGCGCTGGAGCAGGGAGCGGCAGCAGAGCTGCTGGCAAGCTGCGGCAATGTTTTGGAAAGCGTGACTATTCCTGCGCATCCTGTCATTGCCGAAATCAAACAGAAAATGCTGGTGGCAGGAGCAAAATATGCTTTGATGTCGGGCAGCGGGCCAACGGTTTTTGCCGTAGCCGAAAGCAAAGAGATAACTGCAAGCATTTTGACGGCACTGACAGAGCTTGATCTGGAAACTGCTGTTACTACTACTGTGCAAAAGGAGAGGATCTGAAGATGAGTGGGCACCTTAGACCGATTAAACTAGACAGTTACAAACCTCTGCGGGAACTGGTATGCGAAAATATCCGCCAGGCGATCATTGACGGTACTTTCAGTCCCGGCGAGCGTTTGATGGAAATCCAGCTGGCCGATGAAATGGGCGTCAGCCGCACTCCCGTACGCGAAGCGATCCGCAAGCTGGAATTGGAAGGCTTTGTCGTGATGATCCCCCGGCGCGGCACTTATGTAGCTGATATTTCGATCAAAGACATCAACGAGGTTTATGAGATCCGTACTTCGCTGGACGTTTTGGCGGCCGGACTTGCCGCTGAACGCATCAACGACGACGAGCTGGAAACACTGCAGCGCCTGTTGGTCGAGATCGGCCAGCATATCGAAGAAAACAATATGGAGAAGATCGTCGAAGTGGATATTGCCTTCCACGATGTTTTATATCAGGCCAGCCGTAATGAAAGGCTGCGCAATATCATCAATAACCTGCGCGAGCAGATCACAGTCATTCGCGGCCGTTCCATGATGTATCCGGGGCGTCTTGCCGATACGATGGAAGAACACCGCGCGCTGGTAGACAGCATTGCTGCCCGCGATGTGGAAAGGGCCCAGAATGCGGCGCGCATCCATCTGGAAAACGCCGAGCATACTTTGCTCAAGGATATGGTGGAAAGTCATAACGAAAAGAAAAATAAAGAGTAAGACCGAAAGAGGTTAGGCTGTATGTATAATGCGGTTATTTTGGCCGGTGGAAAAACGCCGTGGCTGCAAAAGGCCGTTGGGACCAATATCAGGGCGTTAGCTCCCCTGGGAGGGCGGCGGCTGGTAGAATATATCATCGACGCCCTGGATCGAAGCGGTATGATCGACCGGATCATCGTAGCGGCAGACAGCAGTGAGTGGGAAGCGGCAGTCCTGCCGCAGCGTGCGGAGCTGGTGGCTGTAAAAACCGCATCCATGCCGGAAACGGCAGCCGCCGCAGTGGCGGTTTTGCCGGCGGACGGAAAAATTTTATTTGTCTGCGACGATATTCCCCTGCTGACTGCTGCGGCAGTGCAGGATTTTCTGCGGCAGACGGAAACTGTGGCAGCGGACGCTTATTATCCCGTGATTCCCGAAGCGGACTGCGCCAGAGCGTTTCCCGGCGCGCAGCGCACCTATGTCACTTTGCCAGACGGCAGATTTACCGGCGGTAATCTGATGCTGATCAAGGCCGCTGTTGTAGCCCGCAGTCTGGACAAGGCCAGGGATATTTTTGCCCGCCGCAAAAAGCCCTGGGAGCTGTGCGGCTGGCTGGGTTTTGGCTTCGTGCTGAAATTCCTGCTGCACCGGCTGACGCTGGCAGATGTGGAGCGGCGGGCGTCGGAGCTGCTGGAATTTAAGGGTAAGGCCATAGTTTCGCATTACCCTGAGATCGGCATGGACATTGATAAAGAAGAAGACTGGCAATTGCTGCAAAGCTATTTTAAGAATAGAAAGTAGAAAAGAGGGGCGCTATGGCTCGAGTCAAACGTAT
>ERZ791915.257-NODE-257-length-63859-cov-8.961507_pt1 | contig 63859 bp, 63 predicted proteins | sample MGYA00510139_ERZ791915 | MGnify/ENA primary metagenome ERZ791915 (study PRJEB30046, sample SAMN00792117) | human gut metagenome | study: EMG produced TPA metagenomics assembly of the A metagenome-wide association study of gut microbiota in type 2... | reverse complement strand
CAAAAAACGGCTGCGACTCGCACCACCGTAGTCGCAACCGCTTTTTGAGGTTGAAAGGATGAAAATAATTGAGAGAGAAGGGAGGAGGTAATTGCATTTAATGCTTTTGCCTTGTCTATATAATACCTCACGACAACTGGATTTGCATCTTACAATGGTTACATAATCCGTTTAATATAATTACATAATTATATTAAAGTTAAAAGTTTTTCATACTGAAGCTCAAAAAATTATTTTGCTTTTTGGAAGCAGGCTTGATAAAATGCCATTAAGAGCTGACAGGTGGTGAAGAAATGCAGACAGTGGCATGTTTTGGCGATTCTCTGATTTATGGTTTTCCTTTCGGTCCGCGTGTTTCATGGATCGCGGAAGCGGAAAAGCTGACGGGGCATAAATTTTTAAATTATGGCGTTTGCGGCGATTGTACAGACGATATTTTAACCCGTCTGCAAACGGCGTTTTTACCGGAACAGACTACGCATATTTTATTTTGGGGCGGCGCGAACGATATCATTCAAATGCGGCCGCAGAAATTTATTGTGGAAGACCTGCAGAAAACAGTGTGCTATTGCCGGGATAAAAATTTAAAACCGGGTATAGTCTTGCCGCTGGTAACTGCCGAAAGCGGATTAAACAAATATCTTTTACCGCTGCGTGAGGCCATAAGCACACGTTTTGCAGAGTCGGTATGGCTGCTTGATCTGCAGCCGGCTGTGGGGCTGACTGCGGCAGACAGGAAGAATGCCTATCTGGACGGCGTACATCCGACTGCCGACGTTTACAGAGCAATGGGAAGATATGCCGCGCCGCTGCTTAAAAGCTGGCTGGAAAAAGATAATAGTAAATAAAGAAACTTTGCTTTCACGTGCCTTTTTGTATTATAATAAAGAAATAGATAAGTAGGCGGGCGTTAAGTTTAACGCAGTATTTATGCTGAATATTTAATTTATTGAAGATAGAGGAGAAAATCATGTTTATTGATCGAGCGAGAATATATGTTGAGGCCGGTGCCGGCGGTGATGGCCGCAGCAGTTTCAGACGTGAAAAATTTGTTGAAAAAGGCGGCCCGAACGGTGGCAATGGCGGTCGTGGCGGCGATGTGATTTTAAAAGCTGATAAAAATCTCAATACTTTGATTGACTTTCGCTACAAAAGAAAGTTTGTTGCCAAACGTGGCGGGCACGGCGGTAATTCCAACTGCACCGGTCCACGGGCCGATGATGTTATCGTAAAGGTTCCAATGGGTACTTTAGTGCGCGATGATGCTACCGGCGTGCGTCTGGCTGATCTGACTGAGGACGGTCAGGAATATGTTATTGCCAGAGGCGGCCGTGGTGGTAAGGGCAATGCCTGTTATGTTACCAGTACTAACAGGGCTCCGACCTTTGCTGAAAAAGGCGAACCGGGAGAATTGCGCTGGGTCAAGCTGGAACTGAAGCTGCTGGCTGACGTTGGTCTGGTTGGTTATCCCAGTGTTGGTAAATCCAGTATCATTGCCCAGGTTTCGGCTGCAAGGCCTGAAATCGCCGCTTATCACTTTACGACGCTGACCCCGGTTTTAGGTGTGGTGCGTATCGACGCTGAACGCAGCTTTGTTTTAGCCGATATTCCCGGACTGATCGAAGGCGCGCATGAAGGCGTAGGTTTGGGGCACGACTTTCTGCGTCATGTGGAACGCACCAAAGTACTGCTGCATGTTTTGGACGTTTCCGGTACCGACGGCCGTGATCCAATCGAAGATTTTGAAAAAATCAATTTCGAGCTGTCGCAATACAGCGAACGTTTGGGGCGTCGCAAACAGCTGGTAGTTGCTAATAAAATGGACTTGCCGGAAGGGCAGGAAAATTTCCAGCGTGTTAAAGAATATGTAGAAGCCAAAGGCTATGATATCGTAAAAGCTTCGGCCGCTACCGGTGAAGGCCTGCAGGAACTGATGTATAAGGCTTATGAGATGCTGCAGAACTTTGAACCTGAGCCGGATGAAGAAGAACATATCATGATAGATGAAATCGACCCGGACAGCTTTGAGATCACAGCCTGTGCGGATGCGGATTTTGAAGTAAAAGGTAAAAATATCGAGCGCCTTGTAGCCATGACAAATTTTGATAATGACGAAGCATTGTACCGCTTCCAGCTGATCTGGAAAAGCCTGGGTATCGATGCGGCTTTAAAAGAAAAAGGTATTCAGGAAGGTCAGACAGTACGCATCCGCGATATGGTGTTTGAGTTTAAAGAATACTAAGATTTTAACGAGGGGACTGAGCTGGATGACTTTTGACCGCTCTGCGCTGAAAGAAGCAAAACGTATCGTAGTGAAGGTTGGTACCAGTACCATAACCTACGCTAACGGTAAACGTAATTTTGAACAGATCGACCGATTGGCCCGTGAACTTGCCGACTTACAGAATCAGGGCAAAGAAATGATCCTGGTGACGTCAGGCGCTGTTGCCGTAGGCGTGGACCGTCTGGGGCTGCCCGAAAAACCCAAGACTATCCCCGGTAAGCAGGCTGCCGCTGCCGTAGGACAGGGGATTTTGATGCATACTTATGAGAAACTTTTTGCCGAATACGGGCAGATCGTGGCACAGGTACTGCTGACAAAAACAGAATCTTTGGACCGGCACCGTTACACCAATTCACGCAATACGTTTATGGAGCTGCTAAAAAACAGAGTTATTCCCATCGTCAATGAAAATGACGTTGTCGCTTTAGATGAATTGAAGATCGGTGATAATGATAATATGTCGGCACTGGTAGCCGGTATCGTCGATGCCGATCTGGTCGTGATCCTTTCCGACGTAGACGGATTGTATACAGCAAACCCACAGACGCATCCCGATGCAAAACTGGTGAGTATCGTCAGCGATATTACCCCGGAGATCGAGGCCAGTGCCGGTGGTGTTGGCAGCAGCTTAGGGACTGGCGGTATGTTTACCAAGCTGCAGGCGGCTAAAGCCGCTACCAGTTCGGGTATCCATCTGGCAATTGCCCGTGGCGACGAAAAATATGCGATTGCCCGCATTTTGCAGGGTGAGAATATTGGCACAGTCTTTGTTTCCAAAGAGAACCGTCTGCAGTTCCGTAAACGCTGGCTGGCCTTTGGGGCCCGCATCATGGGTAAACTTGTTATTGATGAAGGCTGCGCCAAAGCCGTGCGCAAAGCAGGCGGCTGCAGCATTTTGCCGGCAGGCATCACGGCTGTTGAAGGGCAGTTTGAAGCCGGTAATACCGTCAGCGTTGTCGACCTGGCCGGGCATGAACTGGCACGTGGTTTGAGTCACTATTCTTCAGCGGAACTGGAGCAGATCAAAGGTGCAAAAACCTCGGAAATAGAAGACAGAATAGGTCATAAAAATTACGACGAGGTCATCCATCGTGATGATCTGGTTATTTTGGGCTAGGAGGAGACCGGCATGGCAACTTATGAAATGGTGCGTACTAAGGCCGAAGCTGCACATAGTGCGGCTGCTGAACTGGCAGTAACTTCTACCGTGATCAAAAATAAAGCGCTGCTGGCTATGGCTGCCGCGCTTGAAGCAGGAGTGACGGAAATTTTGGCGGCTAATGCCAAAGATATGGAAGCCGGCCGCGCTAATAATATGAAAGCATCGATGCTGGACAGACTGGCGCTTTCACAGGCGCGTATTGATGCTATGGCCGAAGGACTGCGTCAGGTAGCGCAGCTGGAAGATCCTGTCGGCAATGTTTTGGATGGACGCAGACTGCCGAATGGTCTGACTGTGACGAAAGTACGTGTTCCTCTTGGTGTTATTGGTATTATTTATGAAGCCCGCCCGAATGTTACAGCCGATGCCATCGGTTTATGTGTAAAATCAGGCAATGCAGTTATTTTGAAAGGCGGCAGCGAAGCCCTATATTCCAACATTGCTATTGCCGGTATCTTGACGCAAGCGGCAGAGGCAGCCGGCATACCGGCAGGGGCCATACAGTTTATCGACAGCAGTGACCGTCAGGCAGTAACTGATCTGATCAAAATGAACGGACTGGTCGACGTAGTTATTCCCCGCGGCGGGGCCGGACTTATTCAGGCTGTGGTGCAGAATGCCACGGTCCCTGTAATCGAAACAGGTATTGGCGTCTGCCATACCTATGTAGATGCCGGAGCCGACTATGATATGGCGCGCGCGATCGCCATCAATGCCAAGGTGCAGCGTCCGGCAGTATGTAATGCAATGGAAACATTGCTGGTGCACGAGGACGCCGCTGCTGAATTTTTGCCGCAGATGCTGGCCGAATATTTTGCTGCCGGTGTAACGGTCATCGGCTGCGAGAAAACGCAGTCCTTTGACAAGCGTATCCAGGCAGCAACGGAAGCAGACTGGGCTACGGAGTACGGCGATCTGCGTTTATCGGTAAAAATAGTCAGCGGTCTGGACGAGGCGCTTGCGCATATTGCCAGATATGGTACTAAACATTCTGAATGTATCGTTACCAGCGACTATGGACATGCCCGCATCTTTCAGCAGCGTGTCGATGCTGCCGCAGTTTATGTTAATGCTTCAACACGTTTTACAGACGGTTTTGAATTTGGTTTTGGCGCTGAAATTGGTATCAGTACGCAAAAACTCCATGCCCGCGGACCGATGGCTTTGCCTGAGCTAACCAGCAGCAAATATCTTATCAGCGGCGACGGACAAATACGGGGTTGATTTTAAAATGGAAGCAGTCTGCGCTTGACGCAGGCTGCTTTTCTGTTTTTAAAAATCACTTTTTTGTCATACTTTTTGACTGATTTGTCATTAAAAAAACACAGAATTCATCTATCATAGGTTTTGACCAAAAGAATAGAATAAGCTATAATTTTAAACATGGTACGAGCTGATAAGGATTGTTAATTTTGCGAAAGTAAAGAGGGATGTATGATGTTAGCATGGATAAAACGCAATAAATATGTACTGGGATTTTTGACGGTCCTGATAGCGATCGGCTATTTTGGCTATGGTTATTATAAAAGCAGTACCGAAGTCAAAGAAACGGTACGCACGGCGACTGTTGAATACGGACATTTGGCGGACAGCATTTCAGCTACAGGCAGTTTGAGCGCCGTCGATAATGTGGATATCAGCTCCAAGATCACCGGACGTATCGTTGAAGTCTGCGTCGAAGAGAACGATCATGTTAACGCCGGGCAGGTGCTGGTACGCCTGGACGATACCTCACTGGCGGCCACACAGACCCAGATGCGGGCCAAAATGGAAAATGCTCTGGCAACCTATAACCGTTACAGTGCCCTGCTTGCCCAGGGTGCTATTTCCAGATCTGACTATGATCTGGCCGAAGCTGATTATACTGTCGCTAAAGCCAACTACGATCAGGCTACTTCCAATGTCAACGATACAGTCATCACTACGCCGATCTCCGGTTATGTTATCGGCAAGCCTACCCCTGTAGGACAGACGATCAGCTCAGGTATTTCCGAACCTCAAGTCATCATGTCCATTGCCAACCTTGATAATATGCAGATCGAAACGCTGGTTGACGAATCTGATATTGGCCAGGTCAGAGTAGGGCAGAAAGTAAACTTTACTGTTGATTCCTACCCTGACAGAACCTTTGAAGGTATCGTCAGACTGGTATCCCGTAAAGCAGTTACCGAAAATAATGTTATTTACTATACAGTATATGTCGATGTGGCAAACCCGGAAGGCAAGCTGCTGCCGACGATGACGGCCCGCGCCAATATTATTGTCAACGAAGCTGACGGCGTGCTGATGGTGCCGGTCAACTGTCTGCGTACAGAGGGCAGCCGCCGTTATGTGCAGGTATATAATGAAGCAACTAAAGAGATCCGTGACGTAAATGTTGAAGTGGGAATGAGCGGTGATGACAAGATCGAGGTCAGCAGCGCTGAACTCAAGGCCGGCGATAAGCTTTTGATCAAAGCCGCCAAAGCGACACAAACCAATAATAACCGCATGGGCCCGCCGATGCGCTGATAAAATGAAAGGAGCTGCGCATATGACTGCTGTGATCAGACTTGAAGATATTATGAAAACATATGTTATGGGCGATGCCGTAGTCCATGCGCTCGATCATGTCAACGTCGAGATCGGCACTGGTGAATTTACTTCTATTATGGGTCCGTCCGGCAGCGGCAAATCAACAATGATGAATATTCTTGGCTGCCTGGATCGTCCGACTTCCGGGAAGTACTATCTGGACGGGAAAGAAGTAGCCGGCTACAGCGACGACGAACTGGCACGGACACGCAACGCAAAAATCGGTTTTGTTTTTCAAAACTTTAACCTGCTGCCCAAATTATCGGCGCAGCTGAACGTAGCCCTGCCCCTTGTTTATGCCGGTGTTGGCGAAGAAGAACGCCTGGAACGGGCTAAAACAGCCCTGGAAGCAGTTGGTCTGGGCGACAGGATCGACCATAACCCCACAGAAATGTCCGGCGGTCAGCGGCAGCGCGTAGCTATTGCCCGCGCCCTTATCAACGACCCGGCCATTATTATGGCAGACGAGCCGACGGGAAATCTGGATACCAAGTCCAGTTATGAAATCATGGACATCTTTAAAAAAATGAATGATGACGGCAAAACGGTAGTCATGGTTACCCATGAACCCGACATTGCCGAGCAGACCAAGCGTATTCTGACTATGCGTGACGGTAAGCTGGTCAGTGACGAATGGAGGACTGACCATGTTTAACGAATCCATCAAAATGGCGATCGACGGGATGATCTCTAATAAACTGCGTACTTTGCTGACGCTTTTGGGTATCATCATCGGCGTTGGTGCCGTTATAGCTATGGTCAGTCTGGGCTTTGGCGTGAAAGAACAGGTCAAAAGCAATATTTCCAGTCTGGGCAGTAATCTGCTCATCGTCATGTCAGGCGGCCGTACCGCCAGCGGCGCACGTCTAGCAGCTGGTCAGGGCGCGCGTCTGACGGCGGAAGATGCTTACGCTATCGAAAAACAGATCGAAGGCATTGCCTATGTTGCACCGGCTGTTTCCTCCTCCTATCAGTTAGTAGTAGGCAATCAAAACTGGACTGCCAGTGTGGAAGGAACAACGCCTAATGTGCTGGATATCCGCAGTTATAAACTGGCCGAAGGCCGGAATATGACGGAACGTGATCTCAGCAGCCGGGCCAGAGTCTGCGTTATTGGTCAGACCATTGTCGATAATCTGTTCCCCGAAGGCGATGCTGTCGGGAAAACCCTGCGGATCAATAAAGCTCCGTTTCAGGTCATCGGGGTCCTGGAAGCCAAAGGTCAGTCGGCCAGCGGTCAGGATCAGGACGACGTAGTCTATATTCCGCTGACAACGGCACAAAACAGAATGATGGGCATTACCCATATCAGCAGGATCACGATCCAAGCCGAAAACGAAAACGTTATCGACCAGGTGCAGGCTGAAGTGGAACAGCTGCTGCGGCAGCGCCATAAAATCAAAGCCGGCGATGATGATGATTTCACTGTACGCAATCTGGCGGCTTTGATGGACACAATGATGGAAACTGCCAATACCATTACTCTGCTGCTGGGCTGCATTGCGGCCATCAGCCTGCTGGTCGGCGGCATCGGCATCATGAATATCATGCTGGTTTCTGTTACCGAGCGGACAAGGGAAATAGGCATCCGCAAAGCATTGGGCGCTACTTATAACAATATCCTGCTGCAGTTTCTGATCGAAGCCATGGTCATTGGCGTGGTCGGCGGTACGCTGGGTGTGATTTTAGGCATTGGTTCATCCTATGCCATCAGTTATTTCGCCGGCTGGCAAACCGTCATTTCCATACCCACGATCATCATTGCGGTGGTATTTTCCGTAGGTATTGGCCTCTTCTTCGGCATCTACCCGGCGCGCAAAGCAGCACTTTTAGACCCCATCGAGGCATTGCGCTATGAATAAAAATTATTGTGGTGAGCATGAAGTAAAACAAAATGCAGCTAAAAAAGCAACCTGGCACGAAAAAATGCAGGCCTTCTCAGACTATCTGAGAAGGCCTAAGACTGTTTTTGATTTAAAAGACCGCAGCAAAGCGCTGCTGCTCCTGGCAGCAATCATTATCGGCGTACAGTATCTGCTGAAAGTGCTTTTAAAATAATTTAAAACTGATAAAAAAAGAACTGACCTCTTAGAGGTCAGTTCTTTTTTTATCAGTTATTTATTTGCGTAAATTAAATTTTATGCAAAAATAAGAAAGTTTTATGTTTTAAATAAAAACTTTTAGAATCGTTAATATACTTAATGCAAAATAAAACAAATAAAAAATCGTATTACTAAAAAATCTTGACAAGAAGAGTATAATTAATTATGTAAAGTTACAAATTATTTAATTAAAATAAATGAGATAAGGAAGCGAATTTGATGGGACAAGCTTTAACAAAAGCAGGAATATGTTTGATTTTAAGCTGTTGCACCGTTTCGGTACAGGCAGCTTCACCAAATATGGCAGCGCAGCAAAGCCGCATCGACCAGATCGAACAGCAGCAAAATGCCAAACGGCAGGCTATGGAAGAACAGGCCAGGCTCAACGCGCCTAATGTTAATCTGGCACCTGAAACAGAAGCAGCAGAAGCTGTTCATTTACCGCAGGAAAAAGTAAGCTTTTTGATAAAAACAATCGAAATAGAATGTGCTAATAAAAAATATAAGTCGGACTTTAAATGGGCAGACAAAGTATTACAACAGTATGAACATCAGCGGATTGGCGTTGAAGGGATAAATATTTTAGCCAAACTGCTATCAGAAAACATTATTGATAAAGGCTATGTCACCAGTAGAGTTGTGATTCCTGAACAGGACCTTTCTTCCGGGATTTTAAAGTTTATTATTATCCCGGGTATCATACACGATATACGTTTTGCTCAGGATACCTGGGGAACATGGCGTAACGCTTTTCCTACGGCACCGGGCAAACTGCTGAATATCCGCGATCTGGAACAGGGACTGGAGCAGATGAAACGTGTCCCTAATCAGGATGTTAAGATGCAGCTGGTTCCGGGTGCTGAACCGGGGGAAAGCGACGTAGTGATAGATATACAACGCAGCAATAAGCCGTGGAACATTGGTTTATCCATAGATGATTCAGGAACAAAAAGCACAGGGCGTCTGCAGGCCTCGGCTAATCTGTCGTTTTATAATCCGACCGGCCTGAACGATGTCATGAGCTACAGCTATACAAAAGATGCCGAAGGTAATGACAGCAGCTTTGGTACTAAAAACTATTATTTTTCTTATTCAGTGCCCTATCAAGACTATACGTTCAGTATCAGCAAATACCGCAACCGTTTTTATCAGACGGTGCCCAGTATCGTACCGTTCATGTCCAGCGGGCAAACGGACGGTCTGGAAATTGGGGTGCAGAAGCTTTTATACCGCGACAAAACGCGTAAAACGCAGGGGCAGTTCAAGCTTATCAAACGAAAGCGGCACAGTTTTATCAACGATACTGAAATAGAAGTGCAAAGACAGGAAACTACAGCCTACCAGCTGGGACTGCTGCACAGGCAGTATTGGGGGCCAAGCACGATAGATCTGCTGCTGTATTATCAAAAAGGGATGCCCTGGTGGCAGGCTGAACCGGGCCTGACTGATCACATAGAAGGAACAGCAACCACAAGATATGGTCTGTATGGTTTGAATCTTAATATCGGCACTCCTGTCAAACTGGGCAAAGCACAGGGACGTTATAATTTTAATTTCCGTGGTCAGTATACGACCGATGTTTTATATGGTGTGGACCAGTTCAGTATCGGCGGTCGTTATACCGTCCGCGGTTTTGACGGCGAACAGACTTTGTCAGCTGAAAATGGCATCATTATTCGCAACGAATTGAGCGTTGCCGTACCAAAGCTGCGGCTGGAACCTTATATTGGCCTTGACCTGGGTCATGTCTGGGGTCCTTCCGACCAATATCTGCTGGGTAAAAATCTGGCAGGCGCTGTTTTTGGTATCCGCGGCAACCTGTTTAAAGGGATGCAGTATGATGCCTTTATCGGTGCGCCGATCTATAAGCCGGACGGTTTTAAAACATCTAAAACTGCCTTGGGTTTTCAGGTCTATTATCAATTTTGATGAAGAAGGGTAAATAATGAGTAAATATAGAAAAAACCAATTAGCTAAAAAAATAACTGCTTCACTGCTTTTACTAAGCTTTTCCGCACAGCCTTATTTCAGCGCGGCAGCCTTTGCCGCTACTACGGCAACGCCGGCAGCAGGCCAGCAGGTCAATGTTCAGAGCAGTAACGGCACTGTTGTTGTAAATATCAATAACCCTCAAGGCACAGGCGGCCTTTCACATAATAAGTTTACCGATCTGCAGGTAGGTACTGAAGGTATTGTTTTTAATAACAGTACTGCCAATACAACCAGTGAGCTGGCCGGCAATATCAATGGTAATACTAATCTTACCAATCCGGCCAGTATTATTCTTAACGAAGTTACAGGCCACAATCCCTCGGCCTTAAACGGTATGTTGGAAATTGCCGGACAGAAAGCCAGCCTCATCATTGCCAACCCTAACGGCATCAGTGCTTCCGGCGTAGGCTTTATCAATACTAATCGGGCCGTGCTGACTACAGGTGTGCCTATCATCGACGCCAACAATAATTTGCAGGGTTTTACAGTCGCAAACGCCAGTAAAATCACTTTTACAGACCGCGTTCAAACAGATAGCAGCGGTCAGGAAACAGGCATCATCAATGGCAGCAGCGATACACCGAGGATCGACCTTATCAGCCGTGCCGTTGAGATCAACGGCACACTGCAGGCACAGGCTATCAACATCGTAACAGGCGCAAACAAGGTCACCTACAGCGATGCTGCTGGTGAAAGTAACGATTTACAGGCCGAAAAAATCACTGCCGCCGCAGCAGCTCCGGTTCTGGCACTGGATGTCTCTGCTTTAGGCGGTATGTATGCCGGACGCATCACTATGGTGGGTACAGAAAACGGCGTCGGTGTTAAAAATGCCGGCGTTATGGAAGCTTATGGTGATATCGGTGCTATCTCCCTCAATGTCAATGGCAAAATCACTTTTGCCCAAAGCACAGAAACTGAAACCGATCCTGACGGCGGGGCAGATATCAGCACTGTAACCAGTAGAGTAGCTGCCCAGAAAAATATTGATCTGCAAAGTTCGGAGACCATAGAATTTGCCGACGACATAACAGCAGGCGGTGATTTGACTGTTATAGCTCAAACGATCACTAATCAGGGTCTGCTCACCGCAGGCAGCTATCGCCCGGCCAGCGCAACAGACGATGATGCAGAAGTAGATGCTGTTATCTATACTACCGCTAAAATGTCTTTGACAGCGACAGGCACTGTTACCAATGAAGGAGCAATCAGCAGTGAAGGCAGCATCACCACAGCAGCAGATAATTTTGCCAACAAAGGTTCTGTCAGTGCAGCTGCGATCACAGTCACAGGTAAAGATTTACTGAACCAGGGTACTATCGACCAAAGCGGTACAGAAGCAACCAAAATAAAACTGACCGGAACCCTGTCCAACTTTGCCGCGGACGATAAACAAAATGCCATGCTGCGTACTTCCGGTAACCTGGATATTACTGCACAGAACATCGTAAATACCGGCAGCAGTATCATTCTGTCTTCACAGGCTGCCGCAATACAGGCGGGCAGTATCAACAACGAAAACAGCACGATCAGTGCTCAAAATGGGAATTTAGGGATTACGGCCAATAGCCTGAACAATAACGGTGGCTTCTTAAAAGCCAAACAGGAATTTACGCTCAACAGCAAACAAAATGCTTTAAATGGAACCATTGATGCCGGCACTGATCTTATTATCACTAATACGGATAACACAGACCTGGCGCTGCAGAAAAATACTGTCCTGCGTGCAGGAAAGGATATTAAGGTTACTGCCGGAACTGTCGATAACGCAGGTGTGCTTTTAGCACAGGGCGATATTACCTTTACCTCAGACAGTGCCAAAAATCAGACCACAGGCCGCATCTCGGCGCAGAATAATGTCAATCTGCCTGATAACTTTACTAACGAAGGCACCCTTACCGGCAGTAATATTGCCGATATCCCGCCGGAACAGCCCGATGAAATCCCGGATTTCATTGCCCCTGATACCGGAGTCAGCAGTGATAAGGCGGCATCTTCAGACTTTGTCAGGATCGAAGCTGATAAAAATGCTGCTACAGAGTATAAACCGATCGTTGAAAAAACCAACAGCGGCATTGATATCGTGCAGATCGCTTCAGCTAACAGCGACGGAGTTTCCCGCAATCTGTATACCTGGTTCGACGTCGATAAAAACGGACTGATTTTAAATAATGCTACCGAATATGTCAATACACAGTTAGGTGGTTATGTTGATTATAACTACCGTCTGGGACTGCGTCCTGCCAAAATCATCCTTAACGAAGTAACCAGCGCCAATCCCAGCAGCATCAACGGCTTTATCGAAGTAGCGGGGCATCGGGCAGGCGTGGTCATCGCCAATGCCAACGGCATCGTTGTGGATAATGGCGGCTTTATCAATACCAGTCATGCCGTCTTCACTACCGGTAAACCCATAATGAACGGCTCGCTTGATACCTACAGGGTAAACGGCGGTAATGTAACGGTCACAGGGCAGGGCCTTGATGCCAAAACAACAGACCGCTTCGACATCATCAGCGCCGACGCTGACATTACAGCCGGTATTTGGGGCGGCGACGAAATCAATATCGTTACAGGGCATAGTATCGTAGATGCCACGGATCTGCATACTCAAAAACTCGATAATGCCAGCGCAGCTAAAGAAAATACCATCGATATTGCCTCAATGGGCGATATGTATGCCAAAGCAATATCACTGGTCGCCAGCGATACCAATGCCGGCATCAAAAACTTTGGCAGTATCAATGCTTCCGGTACAGGCATAACGCTGACCGTTGACGGCAAACTGGCTCAACACGGCAGTATGGCTGCGCAAAATGGAGCCATAGATATCGCTGCAGGCGGCGACATCTATAACAGCCGGCAAATCCTGGGCGGTACTGATCTGAAAATACATACAGGCGGCGACCTGCTCAGTACAGGTACTATCGGCAGTGAAAATGGAACGCTGACACTGGCCGCAGAGCACAACCTCACACAAACTGGCAGTGTGCGTCTGGAAACAGGCACTTTAAGCATAGCTGTTGGCGGCGATCTATCTCAATATGGCAATATTTCTGTCCAGCAGGGGGGGACTTCTCTCGACGTGCAGGGCAACAGCGGCCAGTACGGTACGATCAGCAGTGAAGGTGACTTTACTTTTAACACTAAAGGCACCTTGCGTCAGCATGGCCAAATTGCAATAACCAATGGCGACGCTGCAATAACCACAGGTGAAGCCTTCCGCCAATACGGCGATCTTGTGCTGGCTAACGGCAGCGGCGTTATTAATGTGGACGGCGACACCCTGCAGGCCGGTAAAATAGTTGCTGACAAAGGCAGCCTTACCATCAATGAACGCAATGATCTTAAAAATACAGGCACGATTTCAGCTGCCGATACGCTAAAAATTACGGCAGTCAATAATATCAAACAAATCCAGGGTGTTATGATCGGCGGCAGTAGTACCAGCCTTGATGCCAATAACCTTACCAATAACGGCGGCGTCATTTTCTCCGGCGGCAATATCGACCTGGCTGTCAAAAGTAAACTCGAAAACCTCAACTCGGCATCTATTTATTCGCAGGGCGATCTCCGCATCGGCAGCGGCGAAGGAAAAACTGCTGAGCTGCTGAACCAGTCCTCCACTATCCGCGGCGATAAAAACGTCAGCATCGCTGCAGCCAGCCTTACTAACGAAAAACGTGAATTTGTGACCGGTTGGGACGTAACGGAAACCGATCATAATATCTGGTTACCAGGTTTTGTTTTATATGGAAATTATTATAATGCCCGGCGCTACTTCCACCGCGTTGTGCAGGACGGAACTATTTATCTGGACAGCCCTGCGGCCTATATCCTTTCCGGCGCCGATATGACTATAGAAGCCGATACTGTTGATAACGAATACAGCTTTATCACAGCTGGACGCGACATTGATCTGGCTGCTGATAAACTGACGAACATCGGTTATAAAAATATCAAACGGACGACGGAGACCGGCACTGACGTTAAATACTGGAAATATAAAAAGCATAGAAGATGGCACCGTCATTGCCGTTACGTCTACGGTGAAGACAGAGCGCCCTACTATCTGCATACCCGCGAACTGATCGACGGCAGTGCCGACAGTGTTATTTCGGCTGGTGCCAACAATAACATCACTGTCAAGGGAAATACGGTCAACCGCACTATTGACGCTCAATATGAAGACCTGACTGTCACCTATACACCAACGGCCCAGAACCCGGCAGGGATCGAGCCGTCTTTAGACGTGCCCAAAATCAACGACCTCACCAGCAAAAATCCCCTGCTGAAGCCAGCAGACCCTACGGCAGATTACCTTGTCGAAATGGACCCGCGGTTTACGGATTATAAAAATTTCCTGTCAAGCGATTATCTGCTGCAGCGCATCAGCCGCGACCCGCAAAAAGTAATGAAACGTCTGGGCGACGGCTTTACTGAACAACAGCTGGTACGCGAGCAGATTTTGAACCTGACAGGCAAGCAGTATCTGGCTGGTTTTACCAGTGATGAAGAACAATTTAAAGAACTGATGAACAATGCCGCCATAGCTGCTGATAAATTTGGCCTGACTGTAGGCATAGCGCTGACAGCTGAACAAATGGCCAACCTGACCACAGACATCGTCTGGCTGGTAGAGCAGGAAATCAACGGCCAGAATGTACTTGTTCCCGTCGTCTATCTGGCATCGGTACGTCAGGGCGAGCTTAAAGCTGACGGCGCTTTGCTGGCTGGCGGCAATATCCATCTGGTAACAGGCGATACGCTTACCAATACCGGCACGATAGCAGCTACCGGCAACAGCAGTATCAATGGCACTGATATTGGCAACAGCGGCACGATCACAGCCGGTAAAGACCTTGAACTTACTGCTGCACAGGATATCACCAACTCCGGCGGCAGTATCAGCGGCACCAATGTCAGCCTGAAGGCAGGCAACAATATCGTCAATGAAACCACGACCAACGATATCCAATACCGCGAACTGCATCAGGTAACAGCCAACCAGACCGGCAGCATCACTGCCAGCGGCGATTTAAACCTGAACGCCGGACAGAACGTGGAACTGAAAGGTTCGGTCACTGCGGCAGACGGAACAACATCCATCACAGCAGGAGGACGGCTTGACATCAGCAGCATCGCTACCGGCGACCGTGTAGCCGTAGCAGGCACAGACCGCGATAAACGCATCAACGTACAAAATAACAGTGCCCTTGTAGGCGGTAAAGACGTACAGCTAAAGGCTGGCAGCGATCTAACATTAACAGGCTCGCACGTAGCTGCAACAGACAGTATTACCGCTGCAGCCGGCGGCAACATCGAATTGAACGCCGTCAAGGACCGCACTATGCAGGATGCCGAAGTCGGGCACCGCGGCGGCTTCTACTACAACCGCATCATGACTGACGACGAAAAAGTCCAGGGCAGCAGTATGTCTGCCGGCAAGGACATCAGCCTGCAAAGTGGTCAGGATATCAATATCACTTCCAGTAATATTGCCAGCGAAAATGGCAAAGTAACTGCCAGTGCAGCAGGCGAGATCAATCTCAGCACCATGACGGAACATCATGAAAGCATTAAAGAAGAACATAAGAAAAAAATAGGCTTCCTTTCCAGTAAAACAACAGATATCTACGATGCCAAAGCGGCAGACTTCAACGTTGGCAGTAATATCAGCGGCGGCAGCGTCGATCTGACCAGCGGCAAAGATACCAATATCACAGCTTCCAACGTAGTCGCCGATAATGACGTCAACATCACAGCCGGCGGCAATGTCAACATCACAGCTGCCGAAGATACATCGTCTTCGACCTATAAAAAACAGGTCAAAAAATCCGGTTTGCTCAGTGGCGGCGGTTTTGGCTTTACCATCGGCAAAGAAAAACGCAAAGACCAGTACGACAACCAAAACGTCGAACAGGTAGGCAGTACCGTAGGCAGCATCAGCGGCAACGTCAGCGTCGAAGCAGGCAAAGATATCAACGTCAGCGCCGCGATGTACTGGCAGGCAAAGACATCAACCTGACCGGGCAAAACGTTACTATCGAAAGCGCCGATAATACCTATAACGCGCAGGAAAAACACGAATATAAAAAGAGCGGCTTAACTGTAGCTATAGGTGGTCAGGCTTTGGATAAAGTTAACGAAGCCATCGGGCACATTGAAAGAGCAGGCCAAGTTGAAGATGACAGGCTTGCAGCGTTGCACGCCTATAAAGCCTATGACACCGTAAAAGATAATATTGGTATGATCAAGGATGCTGTGAATGATCCAGCGGGCAATTTGAGCCTTAACGTAAGTGTTGGTACGCAAAAAAGTGAAAGCCATAGTGAAAGTTCAACTGTTCTGGCTCAAGGTAGCAGTGTTAAAGCAGTTGGTGATGTTAATATTACTGCTAAAGAAAAAGATATTAATATCAAAGGCAGTAATGTAGAAGGTGAAAATATAAGCTTAAAGGCAAAAGAAGATATTAATATTACTGCGTCTGACAATACTAATAAAACAGAGCAAAATTCCAAATCCAGTAGTGCCAGTGTTGGTGTTGGCATCAGTTTGATAACAGGAGAGGTTGGAAGCGTAAATATTGGCGGCAGTAAAGGCAAAGGCCAAGTAAATACTAATGGGACTGCTTACAATGAAAGCACTGTAACTGCTAATAAAGATTTAACCTTTACCAGCGGCGAAGATACCAATATCAAAGGCGGTATGCTGAGCGGTGAAAAAGTGATCGGTAACGTAGGTGGCGATTTAAATATCGAAAGCAAGCAGGATAGTAACCGTTATGAAGAAAATAATTCTTCCAGCAGTATTGGGATCGGCATTGACATCACAGGTAAAGGTACACCTAATAAAACAGGTATTTTTGGTGGAGTAAGCAAAGGCAATATGGATAGCAGCTATGATAGCGTAACTGATCAAAGTGGTATCTATGCAGGAAAAGAAGGTTTTGATATTACTGTCGGCGATAATACAGACCTTAAAGGTGGTATAATTGACAGTAAAGCTGAAGCTGACAAGAATAAAATTTCTACCGGTACGTTAACTTTTGAAGATATTCATAATAAAGCCGAATATGAAGCTGATAATAAAGGCTTTGGCATTGACACCAGCAAAGACGCTAAAAAAGAAAATGCTGGTATTACACCTAATTTGGGTATGTCGGTAGCAGATAAAAGCGAAAGCGATACTAAAGCAACTATTGCCGAAGGTGAAATTGAAATTCGAGATAAAGAAAATCAAAAACAAAATGTAGCTGATTTAAATCGTGATACTCAAAATAGTTTAAACAAATTAGCAGAAATATTTGACCGTAACACGGTAGCAGAAAAACAGGAGTTTGCAGGCCTGCTTCAAGAAGTAGCGCATTCAGCCATTGGTGATTTGACTGGTAAGATCAGTGCAGAAGAAAAAGCAGTTTTAAATGTTTTTGTAGATGGAATAATTTCTTCTTTGTCCAATGGTGATTTTCTGGCAGGTGCAAGTGGTACGGCATTGGTAGAATCAATGCAGGGAGCTTTAAGTAAAATTAAAGATCCTGCGCTGAGGCAAATTGCGACAGGTGTATTAGGAGCTGCCATAAGTGAAGCCTTAACAGGTAAAGGTCAGGCCGGTGCATCAAGTGCGGTAAGCACGGAAAAATATAACCATTTACCACATGAGGAACAAGAGCGATTGGCAAATGAAATTTTTAATGCTAAAGATCAAAATGATATAGTTAATATAATTGATGCTGCATTAGAAAAGAGTACAGAATTACGGGAAAGCGATCCTGGAAAAGCTGAAGATATAGAACAGGTTGTATTAGATGCATTAAGTACACTTACCAAATATGATAATGCTGGTGTTTCATTTGAACCGAATGGTGATTTAGGAATGCAGCAAAACTTAATCAATGCTAAAGAATTTTTTAAAGAATATAACATAGTTAAATATTTACCAGAAATTTTTGGTGAGGCTGTAAAATTGACTGCCATTGAAATAACGGGCCCTGCTACTCTGGCTGGAACTGTTTTAACAGCTGGGGATTTTACTTATTCTATTTATAATAGTTATGATAAAAATGGCTTAAATAAAGATTTTATTTTTGATGGTTCTATTGAATCTTTGAAAACAGGAGCGTTTTATATTTTTGATAAAAGTAATAAAGGCATACCAGCTGGTATAGTTATAATTGGTAAATCTGTAGCTACAGTTTATTTAAACAATAATGTTAAACGCGAACCAGATACAGTGGTAGGTGACTAAAATGACAAATTTTTTTGAAAACTATACTTGTATTTTTATTACGATTTGTTGTTTGATTGTAGGGGTTAAATATATCTATAAAAATTATTATAATATGAGTTTTGGTAATATATTGGGTTGTGTTAGTGGTATACTATTAGGAATATGGTTGTTTGATTATTTTACTTTAAATGTTATTAATAAAATAGGACCAATTGGTGATTTTATTACGATCATTTTATTAATGATATTCTTTTCTTCGCCACTTATTGACCAATATAAAGAAATAAAAAATATTAGAGATATTAATGTGAAAAAAAAGAAATCGTATAAGTTTTATTTTATGGTAGGATATATTATTGCAGTATCATTACTATTGTTATGGTATATATTGATTTATAAAAAATAAAAGATGTTAAGTGTATTTTGCGAAATAGCATTAACGGCGTCACCGACTAGAGCGGTATCTATGGCGGCAAAGGTGGTTTTGACATCATGGATAATATAGTTGTAGTAAGGATTAGTATATTAATACTATTGATATTTGTATTATTTCTAAAGTGTTATTTATTAGATTTTATCATAAGAAAAATTAGACCAGAAAGTGATGAAAAAGACCATTGGAGAGATTTTGCCAATGCAAAATTTAATTTAGGCATATTATGCATAATTGTGCTATTCATTTTAACATTTTGGTGATTTCGGCAAACGAGGCCGATTTTATCAGTCTCGTTTGTAATTCAAGATGACAAAATTGTGCTGAACTAGCTGGAACAGATTTTTGATAAACAGGCATTAGCTGAACGGAAAGAAATAGCAGCCTTGTTTGGCGAATTAGCGTATAATGAAATCCTTATATTTGCATTTGCAGCTATAAGAGCAACAATATAAATTAGGTATGACCGGCCTTATTAGTAGCAGAAAGCGTACATGATACCATTAAAAAAGCAGACTGCGTTAAAGACGATCGTCTGAAAGCGCTGATCGTTGGCAAAGAAATCAGCGTTTTGACTAAGCAATGTATGTTTTTTGAAAGTAACTAAATTTGGCAGGATGATGTATTTTTAGTATCATATACTTGATATTTTAAGGAGGTCATAGATATGGAAAATGAATCATATGTAGAATCAGTTAAACGTGCAAGTATTGTGCAAAGTTTTTTTGCCCAGATTTATGGGTGGATGTTTTTTGGACTTTTAACAACAGGGATAGTTGCTTATTATACGGCACATTCACCATTTTTGTTAAATTTGATTTTTAGTAGCAAAATAACTTTTTATGTGTTTTTATTTGCACCGATCATTTTAGTTATGATAATCAGCAGTAAAATCAATTCTTTGAGTGCAAGTATGGCCAGCTTTTTGTTTTTTGTTTACTCGGCTGTCACTGGCATCACGCTTTCGGCAATTTTTCTTGTTTATACGCAGGAATCCATTGCCACGACTTTTGGGATAACTGCTGGTACTTTTGGTGCCACCGCTCTTTTTGGTTATGTTACCAAAAAAGATTTAAGTAAAATGGGCAGCATCCTGTTCATGCTTTTGATCGGCCTGATCATTGCTTCGGTCGTCAATATGTTTTTGAAAAATGACACTATGATGTGGGTGCTTACCTATGTGGGAATCATTATTTTTGTTGGTCTTACTGCTTATGATATGCAGAAGCTTAAAAAAATTGCCTATAGTATCGATGAGGATGAAAGCAGTATTGCTAAATTTGCGGTGCTGGGCGCGCTTACGTTATATCTTGATTTTATTAACCTGTTTTTACGGCTGCTGCAGATTTTTGGTAAGAAGCGTTAAAGCGGCTTGTGTGTAAGTTGCTCTGTGGTTTTAGTATAAAGAATAGTTTATGTGGAATTTCCAAAATGTCTGTTTCTTAAGAAACAGACATTTTGATTTTATGTTGGGAAAGTAAGTGCAAAATAGAAATTCTAAGAAGTTTTCATTATTTAAATATTTACATATAGTTGTGCAAGCTTGCCTGTTTTTGGTATAATATAGTGATATATCATAAAGCTGCATTTTGTTAGTATTTATGCGGGTTTTCAAAGCTCAGGTCACTATCTTGGACACTATTGAGAGGGTATTAAAGGTTAGGTTTAGCTAATCTGCTTAGTGTTCAAGATGGCATCTGGGCTTTTCGCCATTTATCGAAGTATTCTTTGTCAATGAGCCATGTGCGACCAAAGAGGAACGCTTTGAGTTCCCCGGAGCGACACATGGTATAAATTTTGTCACGCTTGGTTTGCCTGAGGATATTAGCAACTTCCGCTGCTGTATAATATTCGGATTGTTGTTGGGTTGTCAGTATTTCCATTTCTTTTAAAATCTCCATTTATGTTGGATTTCGACACCAGAGATTTTATGGTCACTAGGGTCGATATGCAGTTCCATTTGGACTGCTTTGTTGTAGGTGTAATTTCTCTGCACAGCCACCGGGATATAGGTGTTGCTTTTGTGTCTCCCTAAGCCGATGCCTATTTCCCACTTGGGAACCATATGGTTGACCAGAGGGGTGACATCTATTTCCTGCTGTAATGTAGCAGTATAAGGAGTAGCATAAGCTGTAGAAGCAGAGGCAGGAGTTGTCTTATCGTAAATAGGCACCTCTACTTTCTTTTGATTAATTGTGGCGATATATTTTTGTTCGACAATCAGGTCGGGGGCTGCCGTGGTTTCCTTTGGGGTTACCTTAAGGTTGGCAGTGGAGCTGATGGTGTTTGTTGGTGGAGCGGATATTGCAGGTTGGCTATTGATAGGGAGTAGGCAATAAGTTACCGAGGCTCCCAATAGTAAACCAAAGGTGAATATGAATAGGTTAGATTTCATTGTTTAATAGGTTCCTCCTCCAAGTATTGCCGGGAGCATCATTTGGATTACCTTGAGTATTCCTGTGATTGCTTCATAGTTGGGTGTTCCTGTATGGTTGGTTAGGATTTTTGTTGTGTCGATAAGCCATACGAGGAATACGGTGGCTATTATTAAAATAAGTAGTCTTATGAATATGGTTTTAAGGGTTGTCATAGTAGTGGTAGCCTCCTTATAAGATTTACTGACCTTTAGTAGTTATTTAGAATATAGGCAGTAGCTACTCAGGAGGAGGGAAGTAGCTACTACCTTAGGAGAATGAAGGAGAAAAGTAAAGGAGTCGTAATGGTTACCTCTGGAATACTCGTGTCCATTACCACGAGAGAACCCAGAGGAGGTCTATTAGTAACCTTTAGTCCCCTTCTTCTTGTATATGGAACGATAGCAATATGGTTATATGTGGAACAATTAGATACCGAGGGTAAGAGTTACCGACAACTAACTATTGAAGAACCTTTCTACTATGTTCAGGTCTTCATAGCCATAACTACTCCTGCCTTTACTTGCTTTTTTAACAGGGAGTTCTTCTTCGTAACTTATGCCTCTGTCTGGGTCTAACCATTTTTCAAGTTCTTCCTCTAGTAGTTCCTCAAGACCTACCTGTGCATCTCTATCTAAAACCTCTAACCAATGAGCTACAGCCATTGTAACTGCGTCTAAACGGTCATCATGGGCTAAGGCTCCTCGGTCTCTGGAAATGCGGGTGAGCTGGTAGATGAGGGAGTAAGCAGGATCTTTTTCATAGACTCTGTAGTCCTCATGTATAACAGAGGTGTTGATTATCAACTTATGGCGCATCATTACAGGTTCAAGAGTGTCGATGATACGCAATTCTTTCTGTTTGCTGTTTTTGATTTCTTCTACAGAACAGGGATGGATGTTGTTAAGGACAGGTTTGAGAAGTTGGACGAACATACCATCACCAAAGTTGGCTTCGACAACGATCTCATTGACTCCATAGAATTTAGCTTTTGTAGCAAGGGCTTGTAAGGTAGCGTCTGTGTACCCTTCACGGTATCCACCAACTTCCATGAGGAACAGGTAGCCGTTTAGAAATTTAACTATAGCGTAGGCTGTTTCGTCCTTCCCTCTGCCACTGGGGTCGATTGCCATTACCGTTCCTGTGTACTTTGAGACCTCCTGTGAGCGGAGTAATGGTGAATAGAAGTAATCACCCTTAAGGGCAACGCAAGGCACCTCAGGGAGCCTCTGAGACGCTCCAGAAGCCCATGACCATTGCAGGGATGCTTCTTCGAGGTCGAGATCAGCGACAATAAAGTCAGCTACTTTGAGCGGATATTTTTCGGCATCTGAGAGGTTGGTGTTGAGTTTGAATTGTAGGGCAAAGCCAGCCTTACCATAGGAGAGGCGACGTTTTGCTATTTCTTCTTCGTTGAACCTTGCGGGGTCTGTTGGATAGCCTGCATAGGCTTCTGGGTTGGCATCATATTGCCGGGCGATATAATGGGCTAGGTTTTTACCATATTCCTCACGTTCCTTAGGGCTTTCCGGGTAAACTACAGGGTAGATGATGGCGACATAGCCACGGTTTTGTAGTTCGTTATAGATGGACATTTCATTCTGTGGGGTGCCAAGGTAGAGTATTTGACCACCCGGTTTAAGGATCGCATCAAATTCCTTGACTGCTTCTGAGAGTTTGTCACGCTGCATTTGGGTGCCGGAATTGTTAGGGACTTCGATGTCATCTGCAATGAGCAGGTCGGCACGAGAGCCTGTGATTTGTCCAGTGATGCCGACAGACTTGACGGAAGGGGAGATGTCGGGGACAGCGAGGCCAACATCAAAAAGGTTTTGAGTGTCACGCTGCCCTCGGCGGGGGAGAAGTTCTTCAAGGAAGGGGAGGACTTGGATTATCCTTTTGATGAAGACGGCGTTAGCGTCAGCTCTATCTTTTGAGGCAGAGATGATCTCGACTTTGAGCTGAGGATTACGCCATAGTGACCATACCGCATAGGCACAGGCAATAAATGATTTGGCAACACCACGGAAGCCTTCGACGATGATACGGTCACTGGGAGGCTTTTGCATGGTGTTGGCAATATCGTATTGGATAGGTGTAGGTTCCGGCAGGCCTATCATTTTCCAGACGATAAAAAGGAAGACCCTAAAGTCTTCCTTTGCACGAGCTATTTGTTCTGGTGTCCAGTTAATTTATATTCACCTCATTGTCAAAGACAGGGAGCTTTTCGGCAGCCTTTTGGAGCTGTTGGACTCCCGGTGTGTCGGGAGTGGTTTCCAGTCGGTTGTCCTTCATGAATTTGCGGACTTTTTCGAGGAAAGAAGGATTACGTCTTAGTTCAGGGTCTTGGAGACCTTCGAGTAAGGCTTGCAGTTCCAGTTCGGCCATTTCGTTAAGCAATTCAGGGTCAACTTTTACCATCTTGCAGTATACCCCCTGACATCTACATGAACGCCCCAGTCGTAGAGACCAATACCGTCTGCTCCGGCTTCTTCGGCAATCTTAAAGAGTTCTTCTGGAGTGTAGCCGGGAGGCGTTTGAACATCGGCAGCAGTACCATAGACGTGCTGGGAGTTCCAGACACCACCTACATCAGCGTTGTGAGTAGGGCAGCGGTAAGCGCAGGAGAGTTCCAGCGGACAGCCACAGATTTGACGCATACGCTCAAGAACCTGTGGCAGTCTTGGGTCAACACCTGCTCCATTATTAAGTCCGCCACAGCCACATTTACAAGCAAATTCGGATGAGTCAAAGTGTTCGGATAGTTTCAAGTGAATATCACTCCTTTTTGGTAGTTTTATAGGTTTTATAAATGGTACAGACAATTTGTACTAAGATGTAAAGGATGGTCATTATATAGACCATGTCAGACAAAGGCACCCCAAGTACGGAGAGGGTTGATACTCCGACCGGGGGTGCCATTTTTAAGGCTTCATCATGGAAGCTGTCGTTATTCATTTATTTCTTCCTTCTTCTAAAATAAAATCAGGTAATAGTGCCATTAGTTCGTCATTTTGTTGTGGTAGTGTTTTCTTTCCTGCCAATACTTCGTCAAGATATGAATAGGCTGTTGCATATACTAGATCACGCCACTTTCTGAAAGCAGTTCCTTCTTGACGAAACTTTTCTATATCGCTGTTCTCATAGGTTACTGCTGTAATGATGCTGTCATATCCGTATTCTTGAGCCTTTTCGTCCATAATTTGACCGAGTTTGTCTGAAAAAGTTTTTCGTATTTCCTCTATTGTTGGTTCTTTTTCATCAATAACTGGTGCTGAAAAAGTAATGTGACCATTTACAAGAGCAACATTATAACCAACTTCACAGTCAAGTTCTGTTACATCTACCCAATAAGGTTTACTGCCAAAAATAGCGGCTAAATCAGCAATACTGTTTGCTTCCAGAATTGCAATTACTTTACCATTTTGTATTTCTGCATATTTTTTCATTAAATATTACCTCCGTATTCAATTATTACCCAACCGGGGCTGCCTGCACTTCCCGCTGAGCGTCCCTTTCCGCCAGCGCCACCATTACCACCATTACCGTAAGATGTACCTGCATATCCATCCCAGCCAGTTGAAGCCCTATTGCCACCTCCACCACCCGGTGCTGAAACACCAAAGGCAGATGAAGTACCGCCACTAGCACCACTAGAACCGACATCATATGTTCCACTTCCTCTTGCGCCACCAGCACCTCCGTTGCCTACAATGACAGCTCCAACTTGGCCTCCTACAACGGTTGCTGGTACAGAAACTAAACCGCCACGGCCTCCTGTGCCTCCTGTATATTTAGAGTCGCTGTTATCATTTTGTTCGAGCTTTCCGGCACCGCCGCCACCGCCACCTCCTGCGGATGTAATCAACAGGTGGTCGACTCCAGCGGGTACTGTAAAGGTATAAGTACCGGGAGTCCAATATTCAGCACGGCCATAAGGGATGATACCACTTGCTAAGAAAGCTTGAGTGGTATTATTTTGAGAGATTGTTCCACTGGTAGCCCGATTATCGGAAGTGTTACCGACAGCTACGAAAGCAGGATAACCGTCTATTTGGATTTGTTTATAGTTAGTCCCTGCTTCTGCTGATGTTGAATAAGCTTTAGCTTGCGTGATAGTACCAATAGCTTTTTTAAAGTTTAATTTTTTGGTAAATTCTGCCATAATATCATCCTATCCAAAATTCTGAACCATCAGGTAACACTAGATGGCCTTCGGAATTATATCTTGGAATTTTGTTGATAGCATTGCCTACATCAGTATTAGATACATAATCCATAGCAGGAAGCTGATCTGTTGATACTTTTCCATCCACTAAGTCTGCTTTACTATTTAATAGATTGTTAGTTTCTGTTTTGTTATAGTAAGCAGTCACGTCTACTTTGGAAGCGTTTTCAGCGGCTCTATCGGCTTCGGTTTTAGCTCTATCGGCCTCTTGAGTCGCTGTAGTAGCTCCCTCAGTTGCAGTTTCAGCACTTGAAGCAGCATTAGTCGCAGACTTTTCAGCCTTTCCTTCGGAAGTTTTAGAGTTTGTTTCAGAGATTTTTGCTTTTTCAGCAGAAGATTTTGCATTAGTTTCAGAGATTTCTGCTGCATAAGCTTTATTTGAGGCTGTAGAGGCTGCGGCTGCTGCTTGCTGTTCTGCAATCAAAGCATTGTCCTCAGACGTTTTAGCCTTTAGTTCAGAAGCTTTTGCATTGGTTTCAGAGGTTTTTGCGGCAATCTCAGAGGCCTTTGCATTAGTTTCAGAGTTAGCAGCTTTGTCTGCAAGTAGAGATACATCTGTGGTCTTTATGTTAACAAAGTTTTTGAAATCATCTGTCAGTTGACTTGTATAGTTTTCTACATCCGTTTTAAAATTATTGATTGCTTCAACAGTATTATTTTCTAAAGTATTTATTGTAATAATAGCTCCATCTCTTATCTTTACCATTTCTGAGATAAAACCGGTTTTGATGTTTTCAATATAACTTTTCGTGACGGCATCTTGTGGTTCCACTGGGTCATCAACATTAGTAATCCTATGAAACCGAGCGTTCCATTGGTTATTTTCATCGACAACAATACTGTTTGTTTTTGTCCAGTCTTCTTGTTCTTCTAAAATATGTAGTTGTTGAACTTGGCTAATAGTCATATCAGCAGCTTTTAAGACGCTTGCATCTTGCCAAGAAACCAAGCGTTCTGTTGAGGTTTCCCTTTGAATAACGATAATAGAACCAGATGCAGGGGCTGTGTTAAAGTTAATTTGCCGATTATCAACTATATAATCAGTACCATAAGAAAGTTTTTCATCATCTACGAAGACAACTACAAAAGAACCCTTTAGGTAATCGAATGGAATATCAAAGACTTCTTGTGTCCCAGTACCATAATAGGTAATGGATGTTTTTAATTCTGTTGCTATGGGTATCATTTCCTTTCTAAAAGAAGTTTAAAAGGCTACACGATGGCAGCCTTTTATTTTTGAGGGTTTTGAATGTATTTATAGTTAAGATAACGCTGGTTGGCTTTGCGTTGAATTGCATTGATTTTCTTGTTGATTTCATCTAGCTTAGTACGTTTTGTCGCACCATCTAATTTTTCATCATTCAAGATAATATTGTAGGTCTTACGGTGAGCATCAATTTGTTTCTTGGCACTCAGCATCCCTTTATAATTTTTTGATTTATTTTTCTTGGAGCTGCTGTTATATTGCTTTTCAAGAGCATCCAAACCGTCATAGAATACCTCAGCACTTCGGGTTCGGCTACCTTCTGTAAAGGTGAAGCGTGTAAGGTCTGTAAGTTTCTTATCAGGTGTAGCGTTTTCTTTAGCAAAAGCATCATAGGCACTAAGGAAAAAGATACCCATGGAACCTGTGACAGCTTTTATGGAGTTATCTACCTTGGCTGGACTGAGGAACCCTGTAGTTTTACCAATACTTTTAGCTACCTCGGATGTGTAGATGTTATATTGGTCAGGAGTTTCTTTTTTCATATCTCGGCTACTGACAATCGGTTTACCACGATAAAGATTATAGTTAAATATCCACTCAATGATAGGAAGAATAGCAGTAGGGATAGCATTAGGCACAGTGTTACTGATTAAGAAACTGTTAAATGTATTGTGTTCTAATGCCTGTGGGTCATTATCAGCAATCATGTCTAAAGTCCGCTCTACTGCGGAACCAAAGAGATAACCAGGTAATTCTGGTTTAGGTACTTTAAAGATGGTGTCATTAAGTTCAAAAAACCAATATTTCATTTTGTCATCAAAAGGCATATCACGATACCAGTCTTTGTCGTGATTTTGATACCAAAGGGCAATAGTAGGAAGTGTGATATAAGCAGTGCCAAAAGCAAGAGTTTCTTTTGGTTTTTCATACGCCATCCGACAGAATTTATCAAAGCCTTGGATAGTGGCATTAAAGAAAGCTGTGTAACGATTAAGCTGCCTGCCTTTTGTACCTGCCCGGGCGAAGTTTAAAGTTAGGTCACGAGCTAAAGCTCCTGCTTTTTGGGGAGAATAACCTTTCTCTAATGCACGTTTAAACTCAGCAAGACGAGGAGCTTCCTCAACCATTTGGTTAAAATTGAGCATCGTGCTTATGGTCTTGTCACCAACTTTATACGCAAGGTTATCTTTATACCTAGGGGAATTACCAGCAGCTCTACGCAGTCTCTTTGTGATGTCCCTACTGTTACCAATGTAGGTTGAGAAGGGAACACCTTGTGCTTCAAAGCGAGCCATAAGTTCTTTATCAGCGCGACTAAAGAAACCTTCCAATGTTCCAAAAACAGGCTTGAGACCTGTTTCGGAAGCTAGTGATGCAAAAACACTGTCACGCAAAAAGTTCCAGACGGTGAAAGCTGGAGTAGATGTAGCACCAATACGGAGTGTCTTTGCGGAGGTAGTTGCTATTTTTGCTAAAATATTACTCATAGCAGCCGCAGTGCCTCTGTCCATTTCTTTTACAGCCTCGTAGACACCGGGGGCAATCGCTTGATAAGCTTTTTGTTTGCCATTTTCCCAGACTGTGAAGATACCTTTGGCACCTGCGGGACTGCTCCCTTTAACTTCCATAAGCAATGAAGCACTCTTATCTCTCTTTGCAAGTGCAGCAAGAGCCTGACCGACCTTATTTCGTTCACCATTATTTATTAAACGCATAACGGCTTGTTGCATACTAACAATAGGGTCTTTTAATGATCGTTCGCTACCTTCTTCACTTAAAGCCTTGAAGAACTTGTCAATATCAACAAAGTTCTGATGTTTACCAAAAGAGGTATCCATAGCGTTCTCTAAGGAAAAATCACGGTAAAGTGGGACGTAGTGTGGATATTTTTCTTTGAAATCAGCAGCCATCTCTTTTTTCAGGAAGCCAAACATAACAGAAAGGTCAAGAATATTTTCATTAAAAAGTTGAAGTTGCTCTGCGGCTACCTTTAGATCACCGGGGGCGTTCTTTATGGTCGCTACTGCATCCGATTTTTTGATAGGGGTAACATAATCTGCTCGTCCTTCTACAATAGCAGCGATGGCTTTTTCTGTCTTAAGAATGGCTTTTTCGAGTTTTCGTGCTGCCTTATCGTTAAGAGTAGGGTCGATAGCTTTTAGCTTCTGTTGGAAGTCTGTAAGCTGCTCTGTGAGTTCTGTAACTTTCTCAATGTTTTTCAGATCGATAACTTCGAGAGTGTGGAGAGCTGACATATAGCTAGTAAAGGCCTCATGCCAATCTTTAAGGCCATGCTTGCTTAGATACTCTTTATGTTTACCGGATTTAGCTAAGGCTTCCAGAGGTGCATAGACATCAGCAAAGGTAACTTTATTTAAGGGTATGTTGTACACTTCCTCTAAAGCACCTATGACATACTTACTGTCCAATTTGGAAAGCCCTAAGAGCATCTGGGAACGAGCGGGGATAGTGCTTTTGATAGCTAAGGCTATGTCAGCAGGGGTTTCTTCTAGGCGAAGTTTATATCCAGCAAATTCCTCAAAGTCCTTAATGGCAGCACGGAAGATTGCTGTGTCATCAACTAAGGCATTTTTGACCGTATCAATATTTTTGATTACCTGTTGTTTTATTGGAGTCTTAATGTCTCCTTCAAGAACAACAGCACCCCTAACACGAGCTTCTGCACTCTGTGTATACCATTTGCGAACCTGATTACTGAGAGTATCCATTTTCTTTTGGAGTTTTGGGTCTTCTGCAAGTTTACTTGTGAAATCTTTATAATATCCCGGAAAGTTCTTTTCGGCTATCTCAGGGTTCATAACATATTCTGCCGTAAACTCAGCAATACCTTCTCCTCGTAACTCCCAATCTTTATACTGACCATCTTTCCATACACTTTTAGCTGCTGCCTCCAACTCAATATCATGCCCTTGGATATTAAATTTCTTATCAAGGCTGTGTCCGATTTCATGTGAGATAGTGTCAAATTTTTGAAATGAGCGAATACGGATACCTTCTTGTTTAGGCATATAGTAACCGAGAGTATTTTTTCCAGCTTTCAAGTGACCAACTCGGATAGGGGTAATGCTGTTAGCGGTTTCAAGAATTTGGTGAATGCGTACTGGATGAGGATATTCAGTAGGTAATGGTGTAATTTCTCTTTCATATGCTCCACGGAAGGGCTGGGTGTCTTCAAGCTGTTTGGCTTGCTTAAAGCCTTCATCGACAATCCGGTCGATACGTTTTGATACCTCAGAGTTGACTGCGTGATCTATGCGTTCCTGAATGTTCTTCGGTTTGAACGCTGACCGCTGGGTAATCGTAGGTTCCTCTGTAGACAAAAGGGCCTCAGAGATTGTTGGTTGTGTCTTAGCTGATGGTTCCGCTTTGGCAGTGAGCTTATTATGTTGAAGGTCAAATTCACCTTTGATGATTTGTTCAGCTTCGACAGGTTTTTTCTTTGCTTTGTTGATGAGGTAGTTTTTGCGAGCATATTTTGCTGTATGAACGGCAGGAATTAAGAAGGGGGCTTCGGCTGCTACAAGAATACTGGCGGCTCGTAAGGGATGCTCGTTAGCATAGTCATCCCAACCTTCTTCTTGTGTCTGCTTATATGAGCCATAGACTGGTGCGGTATTTTTACCAAACTCTGTCAAGGCCTCGGAAAGACCTTTTTCTTGAGCCTGTTCTACAGTGTCTTTGGCAATCAAAGGAGAGATTGCTGCTACAGCAACACCACTACCTAGCATGGCAGCAGTAAAGGCCGCAGGCTTAATAGTTTCATCTGCGACGTTATCAGTAGCATTTTTATACCAATCGGTAGCTTCCTGTTGTGCTGGTGTTTGTCTGTTGGTTGTATCGACACTGATTGTGTCCAGCCCGGTAAGCGCCAAAGGGTCTGTAGTGGCAACTTGGTCACCGGCACGTTTGACTTCTTGGAAGCCTTGTACAGCTCCCTTAGCGTAGTCAAAGAGAGCGTCACCAAGGTCAGCGAAAGCATTGTGTCGTTTAGTTTCTGTTTCTTCGAGAGCTTTTTCTTCTGTAGACTGCTCAGGTTTAAAGTTTAGTAAGTCATCAGTAATACTCACTTTGGTTCCTCCTATTCAATATCATTAGGTAACTCAAGATTGTCCAGCAGGGCTGCTGCATTGAGACCATACTGAGGGGCTATTTTCATCAAACGCTCCTCGATTTCACTTCTGGTCATTCCTTTGGCTACCATTTGAGGTATGGCTTTGGTTTTTATTTCATCAATGAGATCATCTGAGGATGGGGAGGGAGCCTCAGTGGTTTTAGAAGTATCCTCTGATTTACCATAACCGGGGATACAATGTTTCCAATAGTCATTCATACGTCTTGCAGCAGCGTTAGCTTTATCTTGGAATTTGTCGTCGATTTCGGAGTCTTCATCTTCCATTTGCCGTTCATATTCTTTAAGAATTGCCATATCTGTCCAGAGCTTACCTTTTTCATATTTTAGGTAGAAACGGTCTTCGACGCTGAGGTTATCATTGTTTATAGCTTTGAATTTAGCGTTGATGCTGCGTCGTAGTGCATTTTGTTTGGCAAGGGGCAGGCTGGAGTTATCAAGGATACGCAGGGCTTCTTCTTGGGTGCCTGCTTGAGTAACTGCTTGAACCGTATTTTCGTATACTTCTTGCTGTTTCTCTTTTACTATGCGTTTAGCATCAGCATCTTTTGCTTTTAGACGTTGTTTGATTTTTTCCAAACGATTTGGAGAATAAGCAGATGCAGTAACCTCTGTGTCATCTGCACGATCATCAAGTCCCCCTATGTAATTTCCAAGATGTAAATGGAGTCCACTACCTGCATTATGATAAAGAATTTCTGAAAAGTAAGGACTAAAGTTTTCCTTTATCGTTTCTTGTTCTTCTTTTGTTAAATTTCCAAGGTAAACATCAACAGCATTTCCTTCAAGATGATAACTGGTAGGCGAACCATTAGCAGAGGCATTACGTTCTGGGTCACGATAACCACTGGTATACTCAGCAATATCACCATAACCAAGTTGTGATAATATACCGCCAACAGAAGGAAGGATAGCCTTGAAAGCAGGTTTAAGATTGTCGAGGTCACCGGAATAATGGGGGAGATACACCTGAGGTATCCCACGACTCAAAGCAGTTGCAGGGAGAGCTTTAAGGCGTTCTTCTACTTTTTCCCAATTAACAGTACCATCACTATTCTTACAGGCTTCGTAGACATCATCAGCTATTTTATAGTTGACATTCTCAGAAACTTTTTTGTAATACTTGAAGAAAGAGAGTTCATCACCAAGTTTTCTATCTGAACCATAATAAGGCGTATCTTTGATAGCGTTTAGCTTCTCGGTGCTAGTGCCATTTTCAGCTAGTACATCAAGGTTACTTTGGATTATCTTAAGGATTTCATCGGAATTTTTGACGTAACCTTGGAGTTCCCTAGTGATTTCCCCGAAGGACTGGACAAAAGCTTCTGTGTCCATTGTATCGGCTCCAGCTACTAAGCCTTGAAGCTTAACATTACAAGCTCTCTGGCCTTTAGCTCTGGCTTCGTTATTGATACGTTGGTGGGCTTCATGGGCTACTTGTAGGACATCCCTCTGGTAACCATCATAAAAACCTTTGTCAAAAGCGACACTGTTTCTGATGCTTTCCTTGAAGGAACCATAGGTTTCTTGAAGCATACTATCATAAGACTGGATAGCCTCATTGATACTCTTAGGAGTGCCGGGGTTTTCGGAAGCCCACCGTTCTTTTGCTGATGCCGCTGCTACCTGACCTATGGATTGGTCTAAAGTAGCCATTGCGTAGGGATTGTCGGTGAGGTCGTATCCTTTGTCACTGTGTTGTAGGGCTTGGATACGGTCAAATTTAGCGAGGTCTTCTGGGGTTTTTCCAGCAATCAGTTTTTCTGCTTCAAGAGTAGTGAATTGCTCACGTTCTCGTTTATCCGCAGCGATCGACTCATCATAAATTGCAGAGCCAAGGATACCTAAAGATTTAGAAAGCAAAGCAGCATCCAAGTCTGTCCTATGACTAATTCCATTACCGACTGAAAGAGCCTTTAAGTTTTGTTGGTAGACACTCTTAGGTTGTATTGCAAACTGTCTTTGAGTACCGATTGCAGCACTTACAGGGTTTGACATTAGTTGATTACCTCCTTATATTTATTTAGCTCCATTAGTTATCCAGTTATACTTAGCTCCAGTATTTTTCACAGACTGGCGTTGATTTTGCGTCTGAGTATAGGAATTTAAAACAATCCCGGCTGTGCTTAAAGCATTACTGAACCTAGAGGGCATTTTAGGAGCAGAAGCATTTAGATTTTTTATATAGTCTTTTGTAGAGAGCAGGCTGCGTTCTTTATTTAAATCAATTTCGTTAGACTTACGAGCAAAGTTGTCTTTTATAGATGCTTTCGTCCGGGCTGTATCACCTTCAACATTCCTAAGGAGCATCTTAGCAGTACGGCCAGACATAGTTTCGTTTACCGCAGCTTCGACACCAGAGTTGACACGCATAGCGTTGTGAGACACTTTATCGAGTTCTGCAACAGCAGCATCAAAGGCATCCATACGTTCTATTTCATAGTCCTGAAAGGCATAATTCATTTGGGTAAAAGCGGCAGTTGCTTGCTGGTTCATCTGAGCCTGAGCTTGCGCCGCTGCTGATTTTTGTCCCATGTAATTACCTGCAACTTGTAATCCAACATCTAAGACTGAGGGAATGGAACACATTATATTTTTTCCTTTCTGAAATAAAAGTAGCGACACTGACCATCTGGTGTCTTATCACCCCAATGTGCCCCCATCCAAGTGAGCCAATTAATATGAAGTTGGTTGTTTAACCATGCTTTGTTGCCCAGTATTTTATAGAAGCCATTTTGAAATTTGCTTTTGAGGAGCCATTTGGTGTACCTGAGGAATGTTATTTTATGCTGTTCGACACGTGTGGTACAGAGCATCCAGACAGTACCATAACCATCAATGTCCGCTAAAATCCCGCCGATGGCATAGACGTTGTCGTTTTCATCGACAAGGCTTTGGCAGTTGTCAAATTCGGAGAGGGGCTGGTCGATAAATCTGGTTCCGTCCAGTTCTGCTTCTTGGAGATCTAAAGGACGTACATTTTTGAGAAAATCTTGCATATGTTTAAGGGTAGTAATTTCAAGGTGTAATTTCATATTGGCCTACTCCTTCTGTAATAACTTCCTTCCCAGCCAGCACCAGTCAAGGCTACAGGATTTGGGTTATATGATGTAATGGTTATTTCGCAGTTAGTGTTTAAGGATTGAATAGGGATTTTAAATTGGTCAGTGGAGAAATTTAAAGAACCTAAGGTACTATTTTCGTTCCCTAAGGTTCTTGCTGTGTGTAAGTATTCATATTTGTTTTTTCCTTTTATATCGACAGTTACTAAGAAAGTACCTGTTTCCGAAAAGTTTATCCAGAAAGAGCGAAGTTGAAGACGGCCGGTATCTATGGCCTTTGTTCCATTTTCGTTCTCTTGTCGTATCATAAGTGTTGAGAAAACTATTTTCATATTATAATTTTCTCCAACAAATATCTTTTTGTTACGCCAATCTCCTTCGAGCCTAACGAGTCCGTCGTCATCTGCATTAATCTCCTGATAACTTCCATGAGTATCGACTAGGGCAAACCCAGAGAATGTAGCTAAATCAGGAGCATTATAGACATCTTTAATATTAAAAGCAGTACGTTCAGTAATGATGTCGTAAGTATCAGATGGGATTTCATAAGGAACTTTTCTGTCTAAATAGATGCGATAAGGTTCTTGTTCATAATCTACTGTATTGTAAGTGAAAGACATTTTTTCGAGAAAAAGGATACCATCTCTTTCAATGACAATGTAAAATAAATCCCCGAAAAAGTCAGCTCCTAAAATATTTCCTGAACCAAAATTCCAATATGACCAAGCTGCTTGCTGTCTGACAGAGTCAATAAAAAGATATTTGTAGACATAAATATTGTTGCTTTTTCCTTCTGTTAAAAACAACAATAAATTTTCTACAGGGGATGTGATGATTTTGTATACACCATTAGGAATAAAATTCTGAACGTGACTCGTTATGTCTTGTGCATCTTTACTTTCAGTATTGTCAGCAGCAGTGAAAAATTCTCGTACAGTGGTATATTGGCTTCGTTCTGCGGTGAAATAAAGATTTCTTCCGGCTGTGGCTGGCTTTGCTTTAGAAGAATTACCAAACCGTGTTACAGCAGGCGGTATATTAGCATTTTTAGGGGTTAATACACCTTCACATCTCAGGATAAATTGGGCATCATCACTCATTAAGACAAGGTTTTCATCGTATGGGACAGCATGATGCAATGTTGCTATTTTACTATCACTAACAGCTAAATCTATAGCATCTGTATCTTGAACTTCTAATGTTGAAACCATCCAGAAATTAAAGAAACCAGCACTTTGAGATAAGATTACATTTTCTCCGGCAATGAAACACAGACGATTTCTGAAATAGACAATATCTTTTATTGGATACCCTATAAAAGACGGCTCTGGGTTGGAGTCTTCATCTCCTACTTTTCGTTCTTCCCATTCTGCTTGCTTTAACAAGAAGGAACCGTCAGGCTGTCTTACTAAAACATGAGGCATTGTTTGGAGATCATAGCTTTTTGAAATACCGGGGCGAACACACTCTTTCCAGATGTTGTCTGAGGCATCAAACCGGATGTAATAATCATCTGTGGTGCTACCGGACTCACCTGCTACTAAGACGGTGTAGCCATCTGGAGCAGACGAGGGGAGCATTGAAAACTTTTGAACACTTCTCAACATACCAAAAGCTGCTTGGTTGTTGTAACCATCATAAACTGTAATACTTTTAATATCGGATATAGTATTAGGTTCTATGATTGTTTCCCAGAATGTTTTTCGACGTATTTTAAAACTGGTGTTGCTTATCGAAAGAACTTCCCAGTAATCGTTAAGGCACCTATTATATTCTGCAAGGACTTGATCTGTTAGCTCGACATATTCTTCACCGGGTTTATAACCTGAAACAGTTATTGCATCTTGTTGTGGAAAATACTGAACGGTTGTTTTACTCATGCTATTAAAGATTTTACCTTGCTGTTCACAGGTTGTTGAAGGTTCTCGCCAGTATTTTTTTTCAACAGTAGCACTGGAAGATTTTGTAATGTATAGCCAAGATGAACCTGTTTGTACGACATAACCATTGTTTCTGGCTTGGGCTGCTAATTGGTTTGCGATATAATCAGTAGCTATTTGACCAGTATGGGATTTGTCGGAACCATCTGGGGTTGTAAAGGAAGCAATAGTTGTACCATTTACATCAATACGATAAGTTCTACCATATTGTCCGCTTTTGATATTAACCAAAGCACCCTGCGTAGCCCATACGTCATCTGTTTTATCATCAGACATTCTGGGTACAGCATAAACATTAGAAATAAAAGTGTAATCTGCAATAGTCTGACACTTTAAATCACTACGAGGGCTTTGAGTTGTAATATATCTTTTAGCAGCGTCATTTTCATATTTTACCTCTTTAGGATTACCGTTAAGATCAAATACTAAAACATCATTGCCAGTAAATGTTACAATGTATTTTTCGTAGTCGTCTCTGTTGATAAAATGAATTAATGGTATATTACCAACATTGACTTCTTTAGTTAGCTGAGACACAAATAAAGTAGGTGGTCTTTTTTGGAGACCTGCTGCTTCGGTGGAGAAGCCATTGATTTGCTCGTGGAGCTGCTCAGGATGCCTGAGGTTTTGAGGCTGTTGACTAATTCCAGCTACAAGATTTTTTATAGTTTGAGAGTATAATGTCATCGAGTCAACAACTCCTGTACATGAGTATGTTCTAAAAGGTTATAGTCGTTTTTATCCAATTCATCTTCTTGTAGGTATTGCCAAGTTTCTTGGATTTTGTTTAGTAATACTTGGGTTAGTGCTTCATCCCCAAGATACCTTGATTGAAACTCGAAAGAGGCCTTAGCGATAATATAGTTTCGAGCGGCTTCTGGCATATCTTCAAAAGGAACTAAGATGATTGCATTAACGTAAATGGGGTTTTCAAAAGTTGATGTTTTGGAGACTAAGTCATAGATGTAGTCACCTTGTTTGATATACTTAGTTCCTTCTTCTCCATCAATTTTCAAATAACTGTCTAACCATTTTATACGTTTAGAGTGAATGTCTGGATTTAATGGGTAGTTTTCAACAGAATTAAACGACCAGCCTCGTGCTTGAAAGGCTCTATTATTGCTTCTAAGGATACGAAGGGCGTTAGTTACATCAACGTCCAAAGTGTTTTCCAGTGTATTTACAGGAGACTCGCCTATAGAACCAATAATTTCATTGACAGCATCTAATTCAGTCGTAGGGGTAATCATAAGATGACCTCCTTTCTAAAGTAGAAAAAATAGGGGAGCCATTAGACTCCCCTGTGGGTTGATTAAGAAGCGGTAATAACACCCATAAAGGCTGCTTCCGGGCGCAGGCCACCATGACCCATTGCATATTTAGCAATGATTTGATCGGCTTGCAAGTTTGCACGACGAGCGTGTTCTACAGACAAGTCCTTCAAAGTCAAAGTACCTACAGTGGAGCGGTGAGCAACGAGGAACATACAGGTGTCTTTGTATGCGGCGGGGAATACATGACCTTGGCCTTGAATAACGCCTGCATTGACATCTGCACCACCACGAGTAAGGTGTGGAGTTTCAACGAGGTCGAAGCCAAGCAGACGAGGCGGTTTACCATTTTCAATGGTTACAGAGGCACCATACAGTTTGTTGATGATGTCTTTATTTGCTACCAGAGCATTAAGGGCGACAGGGCGAATATAAACAGTACGTTCCGTTTCCGGGACATAATTTTCAGACATAGTAGTTTTGATTTTCAAGAGCTGTTCAAAGATTGCTTTGCCCATTACTTCGGTTTCACCGATAGCTGCGGCTGCAATAGCAGTGCTAAGGATAGCACCTTTACCTAAACCGGTGATATTTTCTTTATCTTCAACGACCAGTTTGGCGATTTCTGCAAGGACAGCACCATCTCGTGCTACTGCCAGTGCTTCACCAGTTTGTTTAGCATATTCACCACGCACATCAAAATGCGCCATAGCGTCATCCAAGTCGAAAATCAAGCAGTCAGAGGTCAACAGACCATCAATTTCAATGATTTTCTCAGCGTGCGGAATGTTTACACGCAGATCGTCGAGATTAGCACCTGCTTTGAGGTAGGAGGATGCAGCACGACCAAATACCGGGAATTGAGCGGATTTACCAGAGGTAATATGACGTTCAATGTGTCGACCAAGAGTTACGGAGTTCTGCGTATATGCAGTGAGGGTTTCACCTGCATATAATTTTAAGAACATTGCTAAACGATCTTGCGGGGAAGCTCCTTGGATTAGACCGGGAGCTGCAATAGTAATATCTGCCATTAGTTAAATAATCATCCTTTCTAAATAAAAAAAAGAAACAGCCATAATATTTGGCTGTCTTATCCGAAAATATTTGAAGCTGCTACTTTAGCTTCTACAGTTTTTGTGTATTTGGCATCACGACCATAGCGGGGGTCTGCCATTGCTTTTGTCATTTCAGAAGTGTCTGCGAAACCAGTAGTAACGCCAGAGTTTGCGCTGCCTAGAACAGAAGCGTTAGATGTACCATTTTTTGCAATCATCTGCGCTTGAATTCCAGCCATGTATTCTTTAATAACAGGAAGGTCAGCAGTGGTCATAATGTTGTTGAAAGCGGAAACTTGCGCTTCGCCTTGAGCAGCAACAAAGGCTGCCATTTGATTAAAATTTTCTTCACTGCCAGCATACCCCTTTACGGTAGCGACAAATTTATCTGCTGTGGCTTGAAGGCCTGCAATGCAAGCATCAACAGCCGCTTTAGGATAACCTGCTTGTTCCAGTTCTTGATACTGTGCTTCTGTGAGGGTTCCTGTTTCATCATAGGTACTTTGGAGAGCTTCAAAGTTCAAACCTTTATCAGTGATGAGTTGTTTTACTTGTTCGGTAGTAGCTTTTGCTTCTGCTACTTCCTTTTGAATATCCTCAGGGGTTGGAGTTGCTACCTTTGTTTCTTCTTCGGCAGCCTTATCATCCACTTTTTTATCTTCGGATGTTGTTAAGTCTAGATGCTGACCATTACTTATTACTTCTACTTCTGATAAATCAGGTTCAGTTACAGTAGGAGTTTCTTCGGTTGTCACTTCTTCTGTGACGACCACTTCTTGATTTTCTGTGGTTTCCATTGGTTCCTCCTTGTTATTGATTGGGAGCCGCCTGTTGCCCTTCTACGAGGCCTTTGGCGACTTGAGGTGTTGCTGCTTGCGCCATTTGCATCATGGCTTGCTGCTGCATTTCTTCCTGCATTTGTTCATCTGATTTGACAAGCCCGGTTGTGTCGAGGTTGTTAGCAGAAGCGAGGGCGAGGGTTATGTTACCCCAGTTGAGCCGCTGCTGGGCGTCGGGGATGTCTTTGACGATGCTTAGGAAGCTGGTAATTTTACTGAGGTCGTGACCACGACCAAGAGCTTCGATACCTGTTGTGATTGCTGGTTCTACCATATTGTCAGGGATTTGCGGTAACTTCCCGGTAGCTTGAAGTTGTGCTAACAATCTTCGTACCAGTGGGAGCTGTAATTCCTGCGATAAGATAGAGTAGATACCACCTAAAGTATCTTCAAGTTCTCCTGCTACATATCTGATTTCTTCTGCGGTAACACGTTCACCATTTCTTTGAACAGCAGAATTGAGCATAAAAACATAAGACAGCCGAGCTTCAAGAGCATCTGCTGTCTGTTTTGCAATTTGCATATCCTGAGTTTTTTGCAGTTGTAAGGTTTGAATGTCCTCTAAGCGTCCGGGAGCAAAACCACCATTTTTAGTTTTGGTAAGTTTGCGAACCTGAGTAATACCATTAGGATTAACAAGGTTGATTACAGTAGCCGCTATAGCAGCTAACTCAACGATTGCCTTTTGGAGTCCTTCAAGAGACTTGAGATCACCAAGGTATTCTTCGACATAACTTCGACCATAGGACTCACCATCAAGTTTTACAAGGCGCAGAGGTATCCACGGGCATTTATCTTTAGGATAGTTATTTTCTGTTCCCGGTATCTGTTTGCCTTCGATTTCTTGGTAGGAGTACATTCTGTCATCTTCGTTACTGTAATAGACATGGGTATAAATTACTATTACTTCATCAGGTTTCTTATTGGGGTCGATGAGTTTCCTTACATCAGATGGAAGTGTTGCAACAGTTAGTTTGTCGGTTGCTACGAGTTGAATTAGGTTTCCTAAGGCATCCCTTTGTATGATGTAGCTGTTGAGCCGATAGAGTTTGATACCACCTTCTTTTGGTGGTAAGAACAGACAACAGTTACCAGCAACTAAAAGCTGTTTTAGTGCTTCATTGATGGTGACTCTTATTTGGTAGGTTTCGATACAGTTGAGTATGATTTGTTCCATTTGGACAAGCTTTTGCTCAATTTCATACTTTGCGTTTGCGTCTGCTTCAAAATATGCTGCAAGATCATCACGCAAAGTAAGTTTGTAAAAAGGTGCGTTAGGAGGAAACAATGCTAAGAGCAATTTTGCTGTTAGGTTATTTAAACCTCTAGCACCAACGGACTGATGAGGTGTCTCATACGTTGTATCTTTATTGTCACTTTCTTTAGGGAATAGGGAAGGAATTGTGTATTTAGCACAGTCTTCCGCTCGGGTGACATAGGCCTTGCGGTCGTTTTCTAATCGTTCGTAAATTTCTTTTGCAGTTTCGACAATTTCTACCATTAGATGTTTAACCCGGTTCCTCTGGTATTGTTGATACCGATAGTAAGGTTTTGTTTACCGGATTTCCTCTTTTTAGGTGTAGTTGCTGTATCGACATCTGCTTGTACATTTGTCTCTACAACAGGAGGAGCAGGAGCGGCAGCAACAGGAGCAGGGGTATTTTTAATCTTAGGTTTATTACACATAGTCTCTCCTGTTCTACATATTTACTGGGTTATAACCAGTTGAGGTAGGATTGAGTTTAATTTTTAAAGCATCCCTACCTTTTCTTTTGTAAGCGTCATCCCCACCACCGTAAACAGGGGCTTCCGGCTCAGTTGCTTCTGTTTGAGGAAGTAATTGAGTGGCTGTCATTTGAGTGTTTGCGACGCTCGGTGTTTTTACTTTAAAACACATTAAGTTTCGTAGTCCTCCTCATCGGGTGGATTTGCTAAAGCTTCTACTACTTCTAAGACTGCCTGTACGCCTTTCATGTATCCAATATGTTCATCATTGTTTGCGTGTTGCTTTCTCATCAGTTCGGAGAAACTAAAGACTTGCTTGAGATACTCTAAGGCTCCTTTAGGAACTAAAGGAACCATAGGGTCGTCGAGGTTGAATATAAGTATCACTTCCTCTCTCTTGTATCTGGAACAATAGTCATTTCGTTATATATGGAACAATTAAGGATGCCATATTATTGGCTGCTTGGTTTTGAAGTCGTAGTCGGATGCTCTGAGTATCCTTGCGACTCTGGCCTGTACCAAGGCATCTTTTTCGGTAAGTCCTTTTTTCTCGAAAGCACTGACTACGGTTGCCCATGTGGCTCCTTCTTTATCCAAGAGTTTTTGTGCTGATACTGGCCCCATCCCCGGACAGCCTTTGTAGTTATCAGTGACATCACCTATCAATGTTTGATAGAGGTGCCAATAGTTAGCCTGTTCGGTAGTGATGTCGTAAAATTCATTTCTCAGGAAATCATAGAAGCGACCGGGGATTGTTTTGAAATCTTTGTCACCGCTTATGATAACGGTGTTGGCTTTGAGTGTTGCAAGGATACCTATACAATCATCGGCTTCCAGTCCGGGTCTTTGGTAGCAGGTATAGTTGGCTTCTACCCATTGTTTAACGGCGTAGTAACAGACAGGCTTGCGTTTGTCTGCTCGATTGATTTTATAAGTGGGCAGGATCTTCATACGGAAATTATTAGTGTCCGAAAAGCACATGATGATTTCGTATTTGCCTTCGTATTTGTAGTGTTTGAGGACTTTTTCTGTGAGGCTTAGTATCGTTTCGTCGACTTTGGCTTGAGCTTCTCCTGCGTCGGCATGGAGTGTCCAGAGGTCATTGCCCCAATGAATTGGAGTTTCGACGGATGAGGTTGCCCGGAAGACGACCATATCGGCATCAAAGAGGATTTTCAGGGGTTCTTTAGACATTCTTGTAGTCGCCTTTCTTTGCCAGCCAGTCCTCTGCGGAAATATCTTTATATTCAGCGGGTCTGTTTACGTCAATGCAACGCACTAAACACTTGCTTTTATCTAAAATTTCTGGGTAGTATTTAAACCCCCTACGTAAAAGTGTGGTGACTGCTCCTTTGCTTCTTCGGATTATGTGGGTGTCAGGGTAGCCATTAGTTAAGTATGTATATATTACATAAATCATTTCTTAAAAGTCTCCTTCTGTTTTATCGTGGCGTATGCCTTTAAACCTTGGTTCCCTCAGGACACCTTTAGTACTCTCGGTCATAGCGTCGATTTGCACGATTTTACCGACGATTTCATCATAGAAAAATTCAGACCACCAGCGTTTCCGTTGGTCATCCGTGAGCCCTGTACCGACAGTTACCGTTTTACCGTCCCGGAACTGACAGACAAGCGCACCTACCATGCCTTTATATTTGCCGGCTCCTTCTTGGAGCGACAGGACTTTCAGATCATAACTGATACCCTGCTTGATTTTCAGCATGGTTTCATTGCGTTTACCGGGATAGTAGCCGGAGCTGGGGTCTCGGACGACTAATCCTTCACCTCCAGCTTTCCAAACTTTGTCAGCGGCTTTGTCGATGTCTGACCATGTGTAGGCGTAGTATTGAGGGACGAGGTAGGTGTGGCAGTAGTTGTGTTGCCATCCTTCGAGGTCATCCAGTGCTTTATAGCGTTCTTCATAAGGGCGCACTTCACAGGAACCCCAAAATTCGTCAAGGCTAAGGGAGTCGTGGATGTAGGCGGCTACTTCGTAGTGCTGGGCTTTAGTGTCCCGGCACCAGCCGCTGATGGTGGGCTGGGGTACTCCTTTAGCGTAACCTTCAAAGATGATAACGTCCGTGCAGAGTGCCATTGAGATGTCGTACAGTTCCGGTTTAAGGTGTTCAAGGCTCAGATATTCTTCACCTGTGCGACTAAAGATATGGACACTTGTGGTATCACATACGGCAAAACAAAAGACACCATCAAGTTTCTCTGAGTACATCAAGGGAAACTGAGGTGCCTTTTTGTTATTCATCTTTTCACGAGGTAGACAGAGCTGGACAAGGTGTGATTTATCACGTGGAAAGTTTGGGTAATAGTCGAAGAAGGTCTTAGAGGTTTTCTTTTTCGTGGTTGCCATTGGTTTCCTCCTTCTGATACAAGCCGCACTTACAGACACCATAAGACCTCATGTATCTACAGGGACAGACGGTGTCTCCGTTGCGGACGTTTTGACAGGGACAATACATTCTGCCGTATTTGGTCACTTGTCCTAAAAATTTGTCTGAGAGGGCATCAAGGCGTTCCTCAGAGCGGATTGAATATCCGTTGGTGTCGGCTATAGCTTGAAGTTCTTTTTTGTAATGTGGAGTCATTATTTACCTCCACCTGTAATATCTTTAGTTTTCAAAGTGTAACCGCAAGGACACTGAATAGTGACTTTAGCGGGTTCTACAAGGTTCCCTAAGGTAAGCAAAGGTCTACCGCATTTAGGACAGGAAATACCAACAGTAACAGCTTTTTTCTTAGTCATTTACTTTGTTCTCCTTATTTATTCAATGTCAAAAAGGGTAGTTTATCCCCGCTAAAATAGTTGGGAAGTTTACCATCCCATTTATCAATTGCTTTTTCTTGTAAAACCATTGGAGATAAAGATTTTTGTTTTTCCTGTTGCGCTCTAGCTTCCAATGTTACACGTTCTAAATCATACTTTGCTTTCAAGGCTCCTTGTTCAGCAACTTTCTTGCTCTCAATCGCTTTGTTGTATTCGTCACTAAAATCGTGATTGGTAATGAGTAAACTTTTTACGACAATACCACTCTTGGTTGTCTTGTCAACAAATGCTTGATTGATTTTATTAGAAATCTCGGTACGTTTTTCTACAAATTCCTCAATCGGATAGTTTGCGATAATAGAGTTTGTAATCTCAGCAAGTGTCGGCTTAATTAAGGTATCTTCATAGTTTGTGCTGTACTTCTGATAAACACTGCCAACTTCTACTGGATTTAAGGCATAAATTAGGCTTACATCCACATGAATAGTCTGCATGTCTTTACTAGATACTTCACCTTTAGAAGAAAAGTTTACTTCACGGATGTTAAGTTTTTCTACTTTATCAATAAAGGGAATTTTAAAGTTTAATCCTTCATCCATTATGCCTATAAATTTACCCATACGTAGGACAACACCTCGTTCTCCTGTTTCAATAACTTTAAAGCAACTTAAACCTACCATAAGCATTACAAAAGCTATAACACCAAGTGCTATTAATCTAATTTTCATTTTATCCATAATTAATTTCCTCCTTAGTAATAAACTCTGACAACTCTTTGCTGTCTGCCAAAGTTTATAGCATCCATATAGTTATCAAAGTAAATATCAATTTTGTTTGTATAACCGCCACCGAAGCGGTCTTCAACGGTATAAATGTGTCCGTCGATTTCCACTTGGGTACCAAAAGGTAAATGGTCGGCGGCTATTGTGCGTCCTTGGGTCGCCCTAGTGCCACTTGCGGTTATCCCATCAGCCTTCCCACATTCCTCAACGGATGCAGTGTAGGCTGTGAGCGTGACATCCTGAAAGTAAAAGGTGGTTAAGAGCATACATAAAATCAGTGACAATCGCACCAGTTTTTACCTATCTTTCCTTCGGTATCCAGTTGTACCCGGAAACCAAAAAATTCCTGTGCCTGACGCATAGAGTCCTGAGCTACCTTGACGACTGTTTCGGCGATCTCTTGTGTCCGACAGGCTACCTGCACTTCATCGTGTACCCAAGCCATATATTGAAAATCAGCTCCATGGTCAAGTCCAAGTGCTATAAGGTTTTCTTCGAGTAGCAGTATCCACTTTTTGCAGATCAAGGCACCCGCAGATTGCAGGAGCAGGTTGAGCGCAGAGTGGAGCGAGCGTACTTGCAGGGGACGACCATCAAGGCCTTTGAGATACCTGCGTTTCCATTTGGTGACTTTGCCGTGATATTCTTCGGCGACCAGAGCGTTGGTGATGGCTGCTTTGAGGTCGGCGATAGCTGGGGTCTTGGAGAGAAATTCCCGCTTAAGACGTTTGCCGTCTTTGGGTGTGCCATGAACGATTTTACCGATTTTGCCGTCGCCTGCACCATATAAAAAGGCATAAATGAAGGTTTTGGCTTGGTTACGTTCGGGCAGCCCTGCGGCGAGCTGGTTTGCGGTGTGGATGTCGCCGTTGAGGATTTCATGGGCGTAGGCTCCGTTGTCATAAGGGTACATGAAGTGAGCCAGACAGCGCAGTTCCAGACCAGATGCGTCAACGCCTACCTGAAACCAGCCATCTGGGGCTTTGAACAAGCTGCGACATTCTTTGCCATATGGACTACCTACGGCTGGCACTTGGGCGACATTGGGTGAGGCGTGGGTAGCTCTGCCGGTAACTGCACCACAGGGGTTGACTGTGCCGTGGATACGCCCATCGGCTTTGACACATTTGAGCCAGCCATATTTGCCGTCGCTGAGCTGGCCGAGGCGTTTGGTGAGCATGAGGTATTCCTCGAAGACTCCTGCAAGTTTGCGGAGTTCTTCTGGTGCTTCTTTGTCGGTCTTTAAGTAACCAAAGGTGATGTCGTCGATTTTGAGGCGATCTGTACCTTCCTCAAAAAGTTCTTCGTTATCTGGGGTATAGTTGAAGTGGTTTTTGATAAGCCATTCAATTTGCTGACGGCTATTGGGGTTGAAGTCTTTGTATTTCTGTACCGGTACGCCTTTGACGTAACCTTTAGTTTTGTTGTCTCGTTTTGGTATGAATACTTTGTCAGGAATAAGTGGTACTTGCTGTCTGAGGATGGCATCGAGGGTGGCATGGCGGCTCCTGAGGGAGACTTCTAGCTCTTGAGCTGCAAAGACATCAAAGGGGAAGCCGTTGCTTTCCTGCTTTGCCATGAGCCATTGGGCTTGATGTTCCAGTGCGATGGGAGCTTCTGGGTAGTTTTTGCTCATCAGTTTTTCATAAAGTTTTTTGGTGACGACTACGTCTTGGATGCAGTAGGTGAGCATTTCTTCGGAGTAGTGCGACCACGCATCGGCGGTTTCTTCGGCGTAGGTTCCTTTGAGTTCTCCAAGGCGATAACCCCACGCTTTGAGGCTGTGGGAACCATAGAGTTTACCGGGCAACTTGCCTGTGCGAAGAAGGCCATTGTCGCTGTCTTTGATATTTCCATAAATCAGGCGGGATAGGACAAGGGTATCCACGACGTTCCCTTGGAGTGCATAGGGCACTTTAAAGTCGTGGGGATAGAGCTTTGTCAGAACAGGTAGGTCGTAGTTGATGACATTATGACCACAAATAAATTCACCCTCCCGGATTGCCTCTAGGAGCCGTTTGGCTCCCAGATGGACTTCCGAGGGGCGATATTTTGTGACTTTGTTATTTTCATCAATGATGACCATACAATGTGCTTGGGTAACCGTGTCTAAAAGACCATTTGCTTCAATATCGAAAAAGAGCATTTACAGGTACTTTCTTTGCAGTTCTGCGTTTTCATCTTCAAGGGTTAAGATGTCTTTACGCATTTTTGTTACGGCTTTGGTGTTGGCTTCAATCAATGCTTTTGCCATTTTGATCTGTTGCTTCAAGCACCATTTTTGCATACCGAAAAACATTTTAATCAGAAACAATTTTAATACCTCCTGTGTTGTTATAGGCTCTTTGAGCCGCTTCTTTTTGTCGACCAGCAGAAAAGCTGGAGATGAGTTTTAGGTAGCCGATAACCCTTGTGCCATAATCGACAGAGGCAGAGTGGCATTGGGGGCAGGCTGGGTAGTAGTTGGGGTCTATATGACCACAGTCTTTGCAAACTGTGCAGAGGACGTTGGTTGTCCAATAGGGAACCCCATGCTTGATATTGGTTTGGATGAGATTTAATGCTTCGGCCTTCGTAGGCGTTCTTTGGAGATTGAGATGTAAAGCTGCTCCACCATCAAGGTACTGCGCTACTTCTTTGCCGTGAATTTTGATTTTGTCAAGGATATTCCATTTTTCGGACTCTACTGGGTAAAAGTAGCTGTTGTAGCAGTCACGAGGAACCCAAAGACCATCTTCTTTATCCCATTTGGCGTTTTTGACACCAAGGTTTTCGGCGGGTACAAATTCTGTGTTAAAGCGTACACCGCAGCTTTTAAAGGCTGCTTTATTAAGCATTTGGATGGTAGACAAACAATGCTTGAGATATTCTGGGTAATTTTCTTTACTCCAGAAGCCGACATCTGTGTGTGTGCAGATATATTCGTAGCTTTCGAGGCAGCCATTGATGCCAATGGTGCAGAATTGTTTGTCAAGGTCGATAAAGCCTGCGGAATAGGCAGGGAGCATACCGTTGGCGATCATTTCGGAGTGGTATCTGCGGTGTGCTAAGAGGTACATCTGGACTCGTTTGACGACTGCTTCAAGAGTCAGTTTTCGTTGCCTGAGTCTGTTGAGGTTGATGGTGATTACCTGCACACTGCCTGTGGATACACCACCTGCGCCGAGGGTGTAGCTAAAGGTGTTGTCGGCAAGCTCGTTGCGGAGGCGACAACAGGAGGCGAGGCTATCAGCGCTGTTGGACTCATAGTGGAAGAAGCTATGGCCTTTAGACATTTGGGTTGCCAAGAGGTCGATAAAGGCAGTGTCTTTGGCAGCGTTTCCATCGACAAGGTAGGCAGCGGTGACTACCGGGAAGGTGAGGAGTTCTTTGCGGCGTTCTTTGCGGAACCATTCCATGAAGAAGGCTTGGAGTTCTTTGAGGGTTTCGTAGTCGGGCTTGCTGCCGTCGGGGAAGTAGAATTCATCAAAAAGGGATGTAAAGTAATGCTCATCGAAGATTGAGATGTTCCAGAAGATGCTTTGGAAACCTCGTGCTGCCGCTGGCTGGTTCATGGAGTAGATGACACCTTGCAGTTCCTGTTTGATTTCCGGGCTGTTAGTGGTGAGGTAATCTGTTCCGTAGGTCTTTTTTGCAAAATAATCAAAATACATGAGAAACTCTACAGTTGCTACTGCTTCGGCAAAGCCGCCTGCTATTTGGTACATTAGGTTGACAAAGGAGCCGCAGAAGCTCTGGAGGTTTCGGGGTCTGCTGGAGGTGCCGCCGATGGCCTTGGAGCCGTCAAAAAGGAACGGATATAGGGTGATGGAGGCACAGTAGGGTTTGAGTGAGGTTTCATCATGGACGTAGATGAGATGGTCATGGATGTCTTCAAGGTATTGTGCAGCTATGTCTTTACCAAACATGGCGGTGATTTTTTCGCAGATGATGGCACGGTTGACTTGGATATTTTCATATTTGTAAAGTTCCGCTTCCATTGTTGCTATGTTTTTAGAAGTGACATTGGAGTTGGGGTCAACGATGGAGCCATCTGCGGCATTACCTGCTGCAATATAATTTTTGATGAAGTCGAGCTTGCTTTTGATTTGTTCAGTGGTTAGAGTGTTTAGCAATTTCTTCTCCTTTCATTTGGAATTGTTTGGTCATATCTACCCAATGTGGGATACGGCCGGAATAGACACCATATTGATCGGTTTCGATAATATGTTCACGGACATAGAACCTTTGGTTAGTAGTGGGTTCTTCGAGGCCTCCAAGGTCTTTTTTATAGGAGCCTACTTTAAGCCATTGGATTGCTTCGATACCAAGGTATTTATCAGGGTCTTCGTCTTGACCGGAGTAGAGGCCAATTGGCAGGTTTGTTTTGCGGGTAAGGGAACGGATAAGTGCCGTTAAGGCTGCTTCGGTGATACCATTGTTTGTTGTACCGCCCATAAGGACTACAGCGGTGATGTCGCCTTGATATTTTTGGGTGATTGCCCAGACGTTGTAAACGGTGTCTTCGAGGTTCAGGGAGTCGCCCTGTTCACCGATAAGATGCTGTGAGTGACAGCCGGGGCAGTTCTGGCGACAGCCAGAAAACTCGATGTAGACTGCTGTTTCACCGGGGATTTCGGATGTGGTGATACCTATGTTGGCTACTGGGTATGAGTAATGATGTTTCATAATATAATTCCTCCTAGAAATTAAAAGGAACATCATCCTCGTTTCCCAAGTCGATGCCCTTTCCGGTTGGTTTATCTGCGGCTATGAGCCTGTCTGTTTCTTTGTCGTAGGCTAGATAGCCTGCAATGCCTGTTTCGCCTGTGTGGCGACCTTTGAGTATCCTGATACGCACTAAATTTTTCTCGTCGGTTTCTGCCTGCTGGTTGCGTTCCAGCGCCCAAACCCCATCGGATAACTGGGAGAGTGCTTGGGAGCCTCGAAGGTGACTGAGGCTGATTGCCCCGCCTTCTTCGGCTGGGGTGCCGTCGACACGCTTGAGGTGGCTGACGACAAGCATCCCTACGCCTGTTTCTTCGACAAGGCTACGGAGGCGAGTCATTAGTACGTCGGTGGCTTTACGCTCATTTTCTATATCAAGACCGCTGATAGCGATGGAGATATGGTCGAGGATTATAAAGTCGCATTGTTCGGCGGCTGCCATATAGCGGATATTTTTGATAAGGTCTTCGGACTCCAGGGAACCAAAGTGTTCATAAAAAATAAAATGTCCTGAGCCGAGAGTGGCATCAAAGGCATTTTTATATTCTTCTTCGGTGATAAGGTGTCTATTGAGGGCAAGCCGTTTGCCTGTGTGGATTGCCATGAGGCCTTTGGCTGTCCTTTTGACATTTTCTTCGAGCATGAGCATCCCGATTTTTAGTCCAAGATTGACTCCATAGTGGTGAGCAAGTTGCCGGACAAAGGTAGTTTTACCTGTGCCGGTTCCTGCTGTGATGAGGATTAGTTCGCCTTTGCGGAGTCCCATGGTCATCTTCTGGAGGTCTATTTTCCATGGAAGTGGATAACCTTGAATGTCTTCCTGCTCGGTGGAGAGGGTTTCCCAAAGTTCTGCTCCGTTGATGATGCAGGCTGGTTTGTAGGTTTTGGCATTCCAGATGGCGTTGACTACGGCGGCTGCCTGCCCTTGCATGAGACAGTCATTGGGGTCTTTGAGGGGCAGGGTGGCTATTTTTAGTTTGCCGGGGCGTAGGATACCGCAGACACTTTCGACAGCTTCCCGGCCTACTTTGTCCATGTCAAACATGACGATGACTTCGTCAAAGCCTTCTAGCCAGTCATATTGTGCTTCAAAGGTTTTCTTGGCTGATTTGGCTCCATTGGGAACGGAGACTACCGGGTATTTGTTACCTTGTATTTGGCTGACGGTGAGGCAGTCGATTTCTCCTTCGGTGATGATGAGCTTTTTACCACCTGCAAAAAGGTGTTGACCAAAAAAGCGGTGCTGGAGATTGCCGATGGTCTCGAAGGTTTTGTCGGGGTATCTTATTTTTTGTCCGATGATGGTTCCGGTTTCATCACTGTAGTTAGCGAATTGGGCGGGTTTATCATGTCGGAAGCCTTTATAGTATCCATAGAGTTTACAGGTTTCCTGTGAGATACCACGAGCTGGTAAGGCTCCGAGGTTTAGATCAGCAGGTGAAACGACATTGCCTTTGGTCATTGGTTTGTCTGTTTTGGCTGGTTCGTGGTTTTGATGGTGTGCCTCACAGCTAAAGCAGTAGGTATGTCCGTCATCGTAGACACACATTGCGTCACTGCTGCCACAGTCAGGGCAGGGGACGTGGGCTTCGATGATTTGGGAGTCTGTCTGGTTTTCCATATCAGTTTACCTCTACAGTTTGAATGTGTGGATATTGTGCGACAAGGTTTTTAAACAGGTCGCTTACAGCTATACGCTGGGCATCTGTGAGGCTACCAGTGGTATCACAAAGGATGTAGATGGATGTTGTATTGTCAGGAAAATCCCATTGAGCCACCGCTTCGTTGTCTCGGTCAGTTTCTATTGTGCCGTCGCTTTGAATGATGTAGTGGTAGCCTGTATCGAACTCACCGAGGCGGCGGGCGGCACTGACAAGGTTTTCTTTAGTAGCACCATTGAGAGGCTTTTTTATAATGTAGAGCCAATCGGTGCAGGTACGTTTTTTGAACTGTAGTGTGTTTATTTGTTGCTGCCTCCTTTCTTGAGGATGAGTCCGTCGAGGCTTTTTGCGGGTTCGTCGAACCATGCGGCAGGTATGAATTTTTTTGCATATTTGTAGCCATGCTTCTCACACCAGTCAGCAACGGTTGTTTTGCTGCCAGAGTAGATTTTGGTGGCCGGGCTGCTAAAGACAAAACGGATGTCGAGGTGTGGATATTGTTCTTTGATGAGTAGGTGTTTTTTACGATCGTCCGCATCAAAGAGTCCTTTGGCTTCCACTATGATGCCATTTGGCAGTACCCAATCAGGGGTGTAGTAGTGGTCGGTAGCTGGTATGATATAAGGCAGCTTGTATTTTTCATAAGCTGCTTCGATACCTGCATTATCCAACTGTTGTGCTACTTTATCCTCTAGACCGCTGCGGTAGGCTGTGGGTGTGGTGTGGTAACCGCCATGACGACTAAAGGTTTTCACGGTTTAGAATTCCTCAGTGTCAAAAGCAGTATTGCTAACAGTTTCATTACTTTCTACTGTGTATCCGTCTTCTTTTTCAAAGCCGTAGGCTTCGGCAGATACACCACCCGGCTCTTTGTATTCGATGACCTGTACGGCATCCAAATATAATGTCAGACCACAATTAGCCGAGGACTTGTGGTAGGGGTTGACGGTGAAACGCACCCGGCAAATGCTGCCATGACCAATATCACCTTTGATGGGTGTGCCTTGAGCGTCAAAGATGGGGATTGTACGTTGTTTGATTTCACCAGTTTTAAGCTGGTAACTGGTTTTGGTTTTGAATTTGAAAACGATGTCACCATTTTTGTCTTCACGAGTGCCAATGCGAGCGTTTGTCCATTTTTTGCCTTTAAATTCACTAGAATTTTTAGCGGCTTCCAATTCAGCTTCCAATCTAGTGATGAGCCTGTCGGTGTCTTCTTTGTTGAATAACATTTGGATTGTGTATCCTACTTCGGCACCCTCAAAGTATTCCGGTGTGCGTAATTTAGGATATTGTGCAGTTCCCCTAGGGGTTGTAATTTGTGTTCTCAAGTTTTAAAAATCTCCTTTAGTTTTATTATTTCCCTGTGGAGCCGATACCATCGGTGCCACGTTGAGTGTCGCTGAGTTTATCAACGACAGAAATTTTGACTGCTTCGTTTTTTTCGATGATGAGCTGGGCTATACGTTGGCCTTTGGAGATATACTCCGAGTATTGACCAAGGTTTTCAACCAGCAGCATCAGTTCACCACGATAGTCACTGTCAATGATGCCTGTACCGTTGGCGAGGCGCAGTTTGGTCTTAGCTCCGATACTGGAACGCAAAAAGACTTTGCCGTGGTAACCTTTTGGTATCTCTACGGCTATCCCTGTATGTACAATGTAGGCATTAGGGACAAGGCGGTTAGGGAGTATCTCTATACTGCTGAGGCTACTGAGGTCGAGACCAACGGAGCCTGCGGTGGCTGCTTGAGGCACTTGGGCTTCTTCGTGGAGCTTGCAGATTTTTAAAGTTGGCTGTGCGGTTGCTATGGTGTTCACCTCCTTTCAGTTAAATAAAAAAGTGAGGTCAGAGTTTGTCGACTCTTTCCCCCACTATCTGTGACACTTAGATAAATTCAATTTGGAAGTCTTTTGTATCTTTTGGTAGATATACTTTTGCTGGCTTTCCGCATTTATGAGCGAGCCGGGCAAGGGCAATTTGGGTGCCTGTGATGCAATCAAAGGTGTCTTCGGGACTACAAGAGGCTGATGCTTCTACCTTTTTACCCTCTTTTACGCTGGTAAGAATGATTTTATTACCTTCACTCCGCGCTTCTAAGGTATCTGCGTTTAGTGCTTTTAATTCTTCTAGTGTTTCTTTACATCTTCTGTGTGCCCAACCATAAATTGCTTCTTGTAATTTTTGCCAGCTATCTGATACTGAGTCTTTTTTATTAAGAATGGCTAACTGACTACAAGTCCATTCCTTTTCATCCAAAGTACAACTAAACCAACACTGCTTTCTATACCTTTTAGGTTTCACATCAAAGTCTACAAGAAAGCCGTTATCTACTATTAATACCGTACCTGCGCCGAACTCTTTATGTTTAACTCGGAGTCCAACTTTGATTTCCTCAGGGTCAATTCCTTTGAGTGGTGCTAAGTAACTACACAAGGTATACCAGCGCCCGTAACCATATTTTTGTTTGGATAGGTCTTAAACGAAAACAACATCGTCATTGTCGTTTTTCCTTAACACCTGTACTACAGCGCCCTGTTTAAAGAAAGGTACTACATTTTCTTTTACACGGTATTTTTGACCAACTTCAATATCAATTTCTCTCATGGTTATCTACCAGCCTTTCTCGGATCAATAGTTTTACCTTCGAGACTCTCAACGAGCCATTTGGCATAGTCTAGGATTTTCTTAGCTTCTTTAAGTTCCGCTTCGCCGTCTTTGCGACCCATGCGGCACGTGTATTTGATGATGTTTCCACGCAGGTAACCACGGAAAGCTTCGGGTGTCATATTGGCTTGCATGGTTTCGATTGGTTGATGTAAGGTGTCGTAATGGTTTTGTATGGGTTCTTCTAACGGTTTTAAGTCTAATAAATGAATAAAACGCCAGTCGTCCCCATTGCGTTCCCGGACTTCTTTATTAGGATAAAAGAAAGCAGGTGCCTCAGACCCATCGTCATATCTTAGTTCAACGATCTCGCCTTCCTTGAGATACCCATCAGCAAAGTTACCCCTTGAAGTGGTGGTGACAAACAGCTTACCTCCTTGTTTTACATACTGTTCAAATTCTTGTCTGTTCATAATTTTTAGTTCCTCCTTAGGTTTTCTTTTAGGAGACCTTAAGGATACCTATGGTTATTATTACTGAGTAATATCAGTAGGAGTAATCCTTAGGTTATCCTTGGGTTTCCTTTCTCTTGTATGTGGAACAATTAAGAGAAGATATACTTACTGTTCATGATTTCGGTTAAATTTAAAGTGCCTTTATTAGGAATATCAGGAAGGTTTCCATCTGCAAGTTTTTTCATATCGTTTCTAAAGTTTGCTAAGACATCATACTCGGTATACATTTGGATAAAACTTTGTCGTACTACTTTATACATGAGTTTTGCTTGGGCGACTGGTGCGCCATAAGAGTCGTGTATCATGGCAAAATGCTTGATACCTGCATCAACAGCATTACAGACAGTGAGTTGTAGGTGGCTGGCATCCATTGAGTGGATGAAGTTAGGAGCGACACCTTGAGCTTGCGCTCGTTTGTCGATGTTTCCTGTGATATTTAAGCTATACAAGCGAATATTTTTCCCTGCACATCTTAAACGGACTTGTTTACTTTCACATTCCATATAGCTTTGCTGCACTGGGAGTCCCATTGGAGTCGTCCAGGTTACAACTTGGCCCTTCTTTGTGACACTCTTAGCACAATCTTGGAGCCATTTCATGCCATCTACAGCGGCGACAACAGTTGTTCCGACTGCGTTCCAGATGAGCTTAGCCATGTATGCTGAGGCTTGCCAGCAATTTGCTTCTGTGAAGACAGAGGTTTCTTTCTGTTCCTGCATATCTTTTTTTATGATGTCTTCGTAGATTTGGTCACGAAATCCGTATTCTTTTGAGCCATAGGCAAGTGTCATTACAGAGCGTTTGGTTACTTTGCGGGTGACTCCATACATCCTCCAGATTTGAGCGAGTGTTTTGGTGCCAAACTTGATTTTGGTTTCGACAACATCGTCTATAGTGCCATTTTTGAGGTCTTGGTCAATGGCCGCATTTACTTTGGCTGCGACTACACCGTAGATGTCGTTGGGCTTGTCGGAGGGCAGGAGGTTGACTGCTGCACCACCTACAGGATCACGAAGTATAGCTGAGAAGTGCTGGAGGCCTGAGCAGGTTCCATCAAAAGCTACAGGGATACCAGACACAAAACCTTTTGGTGTACCATGTTTGGCTTCCCATTGCTTCCATGCCTGCCATTCAAAGCAGAACGCCAAGAACTGACAGGGTTCGTCTTGGGACATCCAAAAGGTGTGTACTAGTGGGTCGGCTGCGGAGGCGAGGATGTCTGTTTCGTTGTCGTGAACCCATTGGATACGGTCGTCATAGCTTACTTTGTCTATTCCTGCTAAGTTTGCACCATGGACAGCAAGCCAGTTAATGTCTTCCATATCTTCACAAGCAGGAGCATCAGCGAAAAGGATTAGGCCTTTGTTTAGGTCATCTCCTTGAAAGCTAAAATTAGGAATAGGGTATACACGACCACGGAAGTCCATGTTGCAAGGGAAGTATATTTTGTCATATTTGGCAAATTCTTCGGCAACCTTAATGTTACCAACAGCTCTTAATGCAAGGCTTTTGCGTCTGGTTTCATCTTTGTAGTAACCAACCATTATTTTTCGGTAATCTTTTAGTTGGTCTTCTGTAGGTTTTTCAGAGAGTACCATAGGTTTGGGTGCTTCATCAATGTACGGTATACCAGCGCGCCCTCCACCTCGTGCAATAACATCTTGCATTACTTTAAGAACTCTGATGTTTATTTTCCAAGGCGTGGCTTGGATACTATTGATTGCTTTGCGAACTTCGGCAAGTTCCATTTGTCCTAATTTTTTTAGATAGCGTTTTCCAAAGATTGTTCTTTGGTCATGTACACGCAATAAGGTAGATACGGATTGGAGTTCCCCATAATAACCGCCATCATTGTAAGTTGTCCAAGGTTTAGGTGGGATGATGGTAGGACAAAGTCGATAAGAGTTGGCGACTATATTGTCTTCGTTTGCTGTCCAGGCTTCTAAAAGTGCTTGAGTAGGCTGGATATTTAAGGTTGTTCCTTGTTGGCAATATTCAAAGTAGTTAGTTGTATTGATAATGATATTTACAAGACAGGCCGCAAGTTGCATGAGATCTTGTTTATCCCACTTTGGGGCTTGGTAATTATCTCGTTTCATCCATGCAAGGGCGTAGGCACGACGATAAAAGCCTTGAACACGTTGGTCTATACCTTTGGTTACTAAGGGTTCACGACTCGGATTTTGACTGAGGTAGCGTGTTAGGTTATATTCATCTTGTATTTCTCGTCCTATCCACTGGCTAACATTGGATATAAAAAGTTCTTTGCGTCTCATCATGTTATCTAAAAGTATTGATAACGTAGAGAAAGCAAGCAGACTATAAAGTTGGTCTATTTCTTCTTTGTAAATCTCCGACATTTCCATGAGTATGCCTACATAGGCAGGTTTTACGCCACGCCTTGGTGCCAAAGCATTTTCAACAAATACCTTAACGGCTTCAAATACGTTGCTGTATTGATGGGCAATAAACTTTTGGCCGAGTGTCGTTGTTCCTGCTTGTCCTTCGGCTTTAGCTTTGTCGTATACTTGGCGCAGCTTTTGTTCTCCAAAGGTTTTGTAGCGAGCTTCCAATTCGAGTTCTTCAAGGTACAGTGGGTGTTGATTTTGCATTTTTCCGTCTCCTTTTATTCACTATTTGTTCGCATTAAAAGCGAACATAATGCTATTATAACGAACGTACGTTTTGACACAAGGCCAACAAAAAGCCAGCCTCAACTAAACTTGAGAATTAATGCAAACTTATGTTTAGTTAAAGCTGGTTGTTCATTAGGTTTCTATCCACAAAACTTATGTTATCCTGAGAAAACTTTTTGCCAATTTAAGCAAAGTATGATAGCTATTAGAATAAGTATTAGATTTTCTAAAAAACGTCGTTTCATTAAATACCTCCTGTTATTCCTGTAGTCATTCTTTAGGTTCCATTTAGGAACCCTTGGAGTTGTCCTCCATGGTGCCCACAAGTCAGCTTGTAGGCACTAGCAAGACAACATCTAAAAGCCGAAGTTCCTTAAAGTGGCGTCCCAGTCAATCGCCTACATACCTTATAAACAGAATAGGGAACATGATAAATATAACTACCGCAACGGATAAGACAGGCGTGTTTACCATAATATTTTTCCCTCATACCTTTGATGCTCCCTGTATAATGGAAGTTGGGGAAATGTGCAATCATAGCTTTAGACTCAACTTTTAAATATATAACTTTTGCCATAGCTTATACCTCCTCTAATTCATTTATAAAAATCCATAAAGCACCAATTGGGGCACAGCCTGGCATTAAACTTTGTACACAGCAAGTTGAGTCGGTTACTTTAAGACATCTTACTAGGTCGCCCTTTTTCAGAGTAGGAGTGCCCTTATAAGGTATATCTTTTGTAATTCTATAAATCTCTCTCACTTTTGGCACCATATCAAGCTTACAAGCCTCCTTATCATATGCTTTTATTAGTAATAACAAGCTTGTCATATCATAGTCCAGCCGCAGACCTATCTCGTCTAATAGTTCTATCAGGCTGATAACTCTTTGTTCATGATCGGGAATAGCGCCCTTAAATGTGTTACTGAAAAGGCTTTCCCAATCTAAATACATTGCTTTGCGTTCCTCGTTTGTCATAATAATTTGCCCTCCTTAATTAGTAAGCATTATCTACAATCTTCTGGATGCTTCTATAACTTGTTTTTAACTTGCCTCTGTTCAGCCGTGGGGCCTCAAGCAATGCGTTTAGGTATTCAAGCTCATAATTTATATCTCGAATTGTTGCGGCTTCATAGCTTTGTAGTTCATCTTCGTAAATGTTGGTTGCGTGGATCAATTCAGCGGCTACAAGGTCTGCCAGCGGGTCACCTAGGGTATCCCTTATGGTGTCGATAATATCCCTATGGTTCATTATGATTACTTCTTGCCCTATCTTGAGCGTGATCTGTTCTAACATATTTCTTGCCCTCCTTGGTTTCCTTATGGTATAATCAAGGTAAATCAGGGAAGCAGGGTGTGAGCCTGCTCCCTGTCTCTACCTAGTCATTAGCTAACGGTACGAGACAACAAACACAGTGCTAGGGCTAACAGGATAACTGCTAGTCCTTTTTGTTTGGTTGTCAAGGTTCTTTGCTCCTTCCTAGAGGCTTACTGGTTGTATCCTCTCTGCTGGCCTCTAGGTTTCCTAAAGGTCAGCGACAAGACACAAGCTGTTATTTTCTATCGTCCATTAAGGCTTCCCAGTCGTCATAACCTAACTCCTGCGCTATTCTGTCGGTTTCAAACCAGAAGTAATCATTAATATCTGTTGGTGTTTGGTAGTTATATTCACTTTCTAGTAAGTCAAATATTCGTTGCCCTTCGGCGGCTGTAAGGTAGTCAATAGTTTCGTTTGCACCACCCCAAAATTCAAATTCGCAAAAATCTACATCCATATAAATCCTCATTTTGTTTTACCTCCGTGTACTGATAATATTTGCATTTTTACGCTGTGTTTTATGCGCTCTTGACAGTCATGGAGACCAAAAGCGTCTTTGATTAAATTTTGAATTCTCGTTGTGGTCGTGCTGTAATAGCTATTATCAAATATAGCCAGCCCTGTGGTCGTGCAAAATATGAATATAGGTGTTTCGTAGCTTATGACGATATAATGGCTGTCTGTTACTACTGCCGTTGTGCTGCTTCCTCGAAAGGCTTGGCGTTGTTCCAGTTTTGCCTGCATGGCTCTGTAAGGTGTGTAAGTGTTGTTAGTTGTCATTTTGTGTTCCTCCTTGTCTTTCTTTCGTGACGTTTTCGTCACTTCTTGTGTTTATTATGTGACGTTTTCGTCACTTTGTAAAATGTTAAATTTGCCCATATTTTGACGTTTTCGTCATTTATGATGACGTTTTCGTCATTTTGCTCTGATTTTCTTTGTTTTTCACATTTTCTAAAATTTTGGTAATCTGTTAAAATATAGCCAAAGGCGGTGAGTTTATGGGGTTTCAAGAGCAATTACAAGAGTTATTAAAAAATAATAAAAAGAAAACATTTAGCGAAATTTGTCTAGAAGCAGAATTAAATCCGCAATCTGTTCATCATATGTTTAGGCGGCAATCAGTACGATGCGATGTAGCCGAAAAATTGTTGAAAGTGATAGGAAAGAAAATGATAATAATAGACCAAAATTTGGAGATAATACCGTAAATAAATAAAAATAAACCTTGAGGTATCCTAAAAGATTTCTCAAGGTTTATTTTTATGTTATAATGAATTTATAGGAGGGATATAAATGCTTGCTATGGGTAGTCTATTAAATATTTTATCTTATATTGGTTTTATTTGTTTTCTGGTGTGGCTGGGACAACTTATTTATTTATTATTTACAAATGGAACAACAACATTAAATTTTGCTACATCTGATATTATTTTTGTTATTATCAGTATGTTTTTTTCTATATTATTCGGATTGAATGGGCACGCACACGGTCGTTTAACACCTATTATTGATATTATTTTATCTATTATTGTTTATGGTTGTATGTTGTTTGGTATTTACAGTTTTGGTATTTTCAAGGGTTTAGTTTTATTTTATATTTTAATGGAAATAATGGGATATATACAGCGGAGATAAAATATACAACTAAATAAATCTTAGGAACCTCTAGGTACTCAATAGAACGCCTAGAGGTTCTTTCTCTTATATGTGGAACAATAAGAAATATCTTTCTCACTATTATGGAACAATTACAATTAGGCTAGCGTTCCACATACAAGAGAGAGGTTATTATTTGTAAACTAGAGGATACCTAGAGGTTGACCAAAGGACGTAAAAACAGATAAATTTTGGGTAAAACATAAGCAAAGTGGGACAAAATAAGTCCGCCTTTTGTAAACCTTTTGTAACCAGAATTAGCACTAGGTACTAAAAAATGAAATTTTTTAAACGTCTGTTTACTACTTGCAGTGTCTTTTATAGTGACCTACAATAGATACAGGCAATATCCAAGCGGTTTCCTATGGTATCCTGTTATAATCTTGTGTTATACCTAGGGATTGCCTAGGGTATGCCTGTGTGTCGGCTGCTGCTGGCGTGTTCTCGGTGAATACATATGTTGACCAGAGGCACCCCACGGGGGGACAGCGGCGCATCAAAAATATATAATACCCTCTCACATTTTTTTGGTAATTTTTGGAAGGAGGAAATGGTTATGTCTAGCAGACGACCAAAAGGTGATGGGAGTATCACTGAGTTGCCAAATGGTAAATTCAAAGTGAGAATAGAAGTAAATCCTGTTGGTGATAAAAGGAAGTGGGTAAGTAAAACAGTTGGAAGCCGTACAGAAGCTCGGAAGGTACTTAAAGAACTCGAACGACAAAAGGCTGATAATAAACTTGTGGAAAAAAAGAAAGATACTTTTAAAGACATTATGGAGATGTACTTAAAAGAACTTGAGGAAAATGGGGAAGTCAAAGAGACTACCCAATGGGACTACAAGGTGAGTTTGGCTAAATGGTTGCCTTATTTGGAAGCTACACCTATACAAAAGATAACGACAAAGAGCCTTGATAAAATAATGCTTGAATGGAAGGATAAATATAGTGTAAACTCTGTTTTGTCGTGGCGTAGAGCATTAAGTTGTCTGTTCAGTTTTAGTATCAAAAGGAAGTTATTAGTTGAAAACCCCTTGAAGGAAAGTAAGCGAATAAAAAATGTAATAGCGAAAAAACATCTTGAGGTTATTAATCAAGAGGAGCATGAGGCGATCAAAAGGATTGCTTATGAAGACTTTAAAGACTTACTGGAGAATGGAAAAGTAACAACAAAGACTATGATGTACCCTATCTATATGCTTGCATATGAAACAGGAATGCGACGAGGGGAAATAGCAGCTTTGAAATGGCAGAATGTTTCTTTCTCACAGAATACTCTTTTTGTCGAGTCTAATGTAGTGTCTGTTGCAGGGAAGGGAACATTTGAGACAACACCTAAAACCGAGTCTTCAACGAGACTTATATTAGTATCTGAGTCTTTAATTGCATTATTAAAGACCATAAAGGGAGTATACGAAAAGCTAAACATTACTACAGGATATGTTTTTGTTGGACAGAAGCATACTCGTATAGTACCTTCGCAGATAGGTGATAATTTCAAGGAACTAAAAGAGAAGGCGGGTATTACTCGACAACTAACTTTCCATGATATTCGACATACAAATGCTACTATTCTTTTAACAAAGGGTTTCAATATTAAAGTAATTTCAACGAGACTGGGACATTCCAATATTGCGGTAACGCTTGATACTTATAGCCATGTCTTAAATGCAACAATGCAATCGGCTGTTGGTGTTTTAGAGGAACAATCTGGACACTATATTTTAGTATAAGCATAGTTAAGTAGGAAACTTCAAAGTTTTTAGGACACTATTTAGGACACTATGGGTGGGTAAAAGGGGCTAAATTAGGCATAAAGGGCTAATTTGGAAATTTTTGGAAATACCGACGAAGCCAGTGAATAAGCGGTTCTTTATAAAAATAGTGGCATAAATAAGTATGATGGGTTATAATATAGTGATAATAAGGAAGGTGGGTAAACGAGTGAAGAGCAAAAAGCTTGGCATCATGGGCGGAACTTTTGATCCTGTTCATCTGGGGCATCTGCGGACGGCCAAGTTTATTTATGAGCATTTGGGCTTGGAAAGAATAATTTTTGTTCCCGCATTTATTGCACCGCATAAGGTGGGGCTGGAGTTTGCTCCGGCTGCCGACCGTTATCGAATGACGGAGCTGGCAACAGAGCCTTATCCTTATTTTGAAGTTACTGATATCGAATTGCAGCGCAGCGGCGTTTCATATACTTATGACACAGTGATGGAACTGAAAGACCGCTATCCGGAATATGAGCTGTATTTTATTATTGGCGCCGATGCCGTACCGATGCTGAATACCTGGCACCGCATCAGGGAGCTGCTGGCAGAGGTCACTTTTATCGCTGCTGACAGGCCTGGTTATGGGCAGACGATCGACAAGGTGTGCGAGTTTTTTGGCGAACCTGCTAAAAATAAAATTATACTTTTGGCTACGCCTGAAGTGGATATTTCTTCGACGGGTATTCGTGAACGCGTCAGACAGGGACTTTCTATTAAAGGGCTGGTGCCTGAGAGTGTAGCAGATTATATTTTGGAGGAACACCTCTACCGGTCTTAAAGGTAGGGAAAGGAGTTGTTATCATGCTGGATATCGCAGAAATGAAAAAACTTCTTAAAGCATCTTTGCCGCATAAGCGGTTTAAACATTCTTTGGCTGTTTATGATACTGCTCTGGAATTGGCAGAGTTTTATGGATTAGATAAGGAAAAGGTTGGCGTGGGTGCGTTGCTGCATGATTGTGGACGTGAAATACCTACACGTGATCTTTTGATGCACACGATTACTTTAGGGCTGCCGATGGACGATGTCGAAAGGAACCAGCCTATTTTGCTGCACGCCAAACTGGGCGTGTATTATGCCCGGCAAAAATATGGAGTTACTGATTCGGAGATTTTGGATGCGATCAGGTATCATACTACCGGCGCTTCCGGAATGAGCCAGACGGCAATGGTTGTTTATCTGGCAGATTTGCTGGAACCGACCCGCGATTTTGCCGGTATCGATGAAATGCGTCAGCTGGCAAAGGTCGATCTGGAGCAGGCGATGATGAAGGCTTACGCACAGACGATACGTTATTTGCTGGAGTACGATCTTTTGGTACATCCTAATTGTATTGATGGCTATAACGAATTGGCGGCTAAGTTTAAAAGGCTTAAATTGAATTTGTAGGAGATGCCATGTCTGTGGAAGAAAATAGAGAAATCAGGCCGGTTCGCAGGAAGCGCAAATTGCGCTGGGGCCGGCTGGTATTTGTACTGCTGGTTTTAGCGGCGCTTTTGACAGGTGCTTTTTGGGGTACGGTCTGGGTCTACGATACTTTTATCAATCCGCCGAAGGTGGATGTTGTGGGCGCCAGCGATAAGATAACCCAGAATGAAATTTTGAACAAGCGTATCAACATTCTGCTTTTGGGCATTGATGATGGCGATAGTGATGCCGCTCCGGACGAGCCCAAGCGGACTGACGCCATGATGCTGGCCAGTTTTGACCCCGGTGAAAACAAAGTGGCGCTGCTGTCGCTGCCGCGTGACACTAAGGTGCAGATCCCCGGTCGTCCCGGCTGGGATAAGCTTAATGCTGCCTATGCCTACGGCGGGGTAATGATGGCCAAGCAAACAGTGGCCAATCTGCTGCAGGTGCCGATCCATTACTATGTATTAGTGGACTGGCGCGCTTTTATCGATGTCATCGATTTGATCGGTGGTGTAGATCTGTATGTGGAAAAGGATATGTATTATGAAGATCCTTATGCCGACCTGGTGATCGATATCAAGCATGGTTATCAGCATCTGGACGGTAAACGGGCCGGAGAATATGTACGGTTCCGCAAAGACGAGCTGGGTGATATTGGCCGCGTGCAGCGTCAGCAGAAGTTTATGAAGGCGGCGGCGGCACAGATTTTTAATATCGATACTGTGACTAAGATTCCGGCATTGTTTTCGACTGTTGACAGGCATGTGGAGACTGATATGAATACCTTGACGATGATCAAGGCGGCCAACAGCTTTAAGCTGTTTGGCGATGAAAAGGTCAAGTCGGGTATGCTGTATGGTAATTTTGACGATACGGAGGGTATCAGCTATTGGGCTACCTCACGCGAGGAAGTTCAAAAATCTTTGGACGAAGTTGGCATTCCCTATATGAAAGATGATGAAGATGAACAGGAATAAAGGAGGCGAAAAGATGGGTTTAACCACTAAAGAAATTGCAAACAGGATCGCGGCTGCAGCCAGCGATAAAAAGGCGAAGGATATTTTGCTGCTGAATATGGAGAATATTTCTCCTGTAACTGATTATTTTATTATTGCCAGCGCTGGAAATAATATTTTAGTTAAAGCTATTGCTGACAATATCGAGGATAAATTGGCGGAGGCAGGCATTTTTGTGACGCACAAAGAAGGCTATGCTGAGGGCCGCTGGATTTTGATGGATTACGGCAATTGTGTAGCACATATTTTCATTGATGAAGAGCGCGAGTTCTATAATCTGGAACAACTGTGGGCCGATGCTCCGTCGGAAGAATTTGTGGAGA